>ERZ857745.781-NODE-781-length-44251-cov-21.071183_pt1 | contig 44251 bp, 29 predicted proteins | sample MGYA00519699_ERZ857745 | MGnify/ENA primary metagenome ERZ857745 (study PRJEB31778, sample SAMEA3449357) | human gut metagenome | biome: human gut; feature: human-associated habitat; material: faeces | place: United Kingdom | collected 2010/2012 ... | reverse complement strand
TCTTTCTTTAATCGCTAAGAGAAAGTGTATTTCTCAAAAGCGAGTGCAAAAGTACTAACTATTTTCCATTCCACCAAATCTTTTCGCAAAAAAGTTGAGATTTCAGCTGCATTTTAACATCTATAAACAAATAAACCCATTTTAGAAGCTATTTCTGCCTATTTTAAAGGACTACATAAAAACTACATTTCAAATTAGGAAATACACCTGTGATAGATTTAACTAGGAGCATGTAGAATAGAGAGACATGCATACGAATTTTCCTTCTTTATTATTATAATGTACGCGCGCATTAACATATTTTTTATCTTATCTAAACCTACACAAGCATCCCCCTAAACATTCTATCCAGCTATGCACTTAACAATAAATCCACTTATTTTTCTATATTTTTTAATTCTTGATTCCATTTCAATAGTTTTTACCACTCTTTCCACCCTCTTTCTTGATGAGCATGTGGTAGAGACCATCGCTCTTCAGGAAATCGATACCATAGTTGTCCCATTTGTGACTCTTGCGCACGCACATATCGGTGGTAACCATGATGTATCCTTTACCATTATGCATACGGGTGATGTAAGCATCACGGGTTCCGCCTTTAATGCGGGCATGCTCTTCTGGATTGAAGATAGGGTTGCCGCCATTGATGTCCTGATAGTTGTAACCATCACGGGAAATAGCGTAGGCTGTCCACTCCCCCTTATCGCTCATATGACAATAGAGATAACCATAATTTCCCTTTACAAGATTCTGTGCAGTCATTGGCATAGAGGCCGCCAACGCCAAGAGAACAGCTGATAATTTCTTTTTCATTGTGCTCAGAAGACAAAGGAGAGGGAGGAAAGAAAAAGGGAGGAAAGCCTCATCACTGAGGTCAACCTCCCTACACTTATAGTTAAAAATAACCGATTTATTTGTTCAGGAACTTATCTACCTGGGCAGCAATCTTTCTGCCGCTTGCCATGGCGCGTACTACCAGAGAGGCACCGCTTGCTGCATCGCCTGCCACGAATACATTCTCGGCAAATTCAGGCTGCTGTGGCTTCAGGAAGCCCATGGCCAGGAATACGGCCTCTGCCTTGATGATTTCCGGCTCGCCTGCCTCTACCATCAGTGGACGATCACCCTCAGGGTTTGGTTTCCAATCAATAGGCTGAACCTTCACGCCTGTCAACTTGCCATTCTTTCCGAGGAACTCCAGAGAGTTGATGTTCCAGCGGCGAGTACAGCCTTCCTCATGACTTGAAGTGGTCTTCAGGGTGCGAGGCCAGTTTGGCCAAGGATTCTTAGGATCCTCAGGGCCTTCTACAGGCTTCGGCATGATTTCTATCTGGGTTACGCTCTTGCAACCCTGACGATGAGCAGTACCGATACAGTCGGAACCCGTATCACCACCACCGATTACCAACACATCCTTGCCCTTGCAGTTAACCAGTTCGTCCTTAGAGAACTCCATACCGGCAAGGATACGATTCTGTTGAGAAAGCAGTTCGAGGGCGAAATAAACACCCTTCAGCTCTCTTCCAGGAATCTTCAGGTCGCGTGCCGTTGGCGTACCGGTAGATACCACATAGGCATCGAAGCCTTCTGGCAATTTAGTTACATCAATCTGCTGATTGTATCTGAACTCGATGCCCTCCTCTTCGAGAAGACGAAGACGGCGGTCGATGATGCTCTTGTTAAGTTTGAAGTTAGGAATACCATAACGCAACAGACCACCGGCATTCTCACGTGCCTCGAATACTGTTACCTTATATCCCTTATGGTTCAACTGGTTGGCAGCTACCAATCCCGCAGGACCGGCACCGATGACAGCCACCGTCTTGCCATTACGCTCAGGAATCTCAACATGTACATAATCCTCAGAGAAGGCGTGCTCCACGATGGCACACTCATCCTCACGGTTGGTGGTTGGCTCATGATCCATGAGATTCAATACACACGCCTTCTCACAGAGTGCAGGACAGATGCGTCCTGTGAACTCCGGAAAGTCGTTGGTGGAATTGAGGAGACGGTAAGCCTGCTCCCAGTCACCCTTGTAGAGGGCATCATTCCACTCCGGTGCCTTGTTGCCCAGCGGACAAGCCCAGTGACAGAAAGGCACACCACAATCCATGCAACGTGAAGCCTGCTGTCGGCGGTCGTTGCTATTCAATGTCTGTTCTACCTCGCTGAAGTCGAGGATTCTATCGTGAATTGGTCTATAACCTGCTTCCTTGCGAGGTATAGTCAAAAATGCTTTTGGATTTCCCATCTTTTTTCTAATTTTAAAATTAGTAATCTCGCTGCATATCCGCAATCTTCTGCTGCAACTTCTTTACCTGTTCCTCCTGGAGAACTCGCTTGTACTCGATTGGCACTACCTGGATGAAATCCTCTACGTAGTGGTTCCAGTCGTCGAGCATGGTACGGGCAAGCTTACTGCCGGTGTAGAGATAATGCTGACGGATCAGCTCGTGCAACTCCTTGCGATAGGTGCTGTCCTCCACGAGGTTGATCTCCACCATATCCATGTTACAGAAGTAATCGAAGTTGTGGTTCTTATCCCATACATAGGCAACACCACCACTCATACCAGCGGCGAAGTTACGGCCGGTTTCACCGAGCACTACTACTCTACCACCCGTCATATACTCGCAGCAGTGGTCGCCAGCACCCTCAATCACGGCGATGGCACCGGAGTTACGAACACCGAAGCGCTCGCCTACCTTACCATTGATATACAACTCACCGCTTGTGGCACCATACAATCCGGTGTTACCGGCGATGATGTTATCCTCGGCAGAGAAGTTGCTGCGGATAGGAGGAAGGATGGAAACACGACCTCCTGAAAGTCCCTTGGCGAAATAGTCATTGGTCTCACCCTCGAGCTTGAAATCTACTCCCTTCACCAGGAAGGCACCGAAGCTCTGACCTGCAGAACCCTTGAACTTCACGTTCACGGTCTTGTCTGGAAGACCAGCCTCACCATATTTCTCGGCAATCATACCGCTCAACATCACACCGGCAGCACGGTCGGTATTCTTGATGGCAAAATCGAGGTTCACCTCTTCCTGGTTCTCGATGGCACGCTGTGCACCACGAATCAACTGCTGATCGAGTACATTGTCGAGGTCATGAATCTGCTCGGTAGTATGATAGAGCGAGCAATGACCTGTCTCACGATGCAAGAGACGAGAGAAATCGAGCAAGTCAGCCTTCTCTTTGATGCTCTTGGCCACCTCAGGCTCTACGGCATCCGAACCCTCGGTAGGAACAATCTCCTCATCCTTTTTGCGGACGATGAGCTCGGTATGACCGATGATATCGTTCAATGAGGTGTAACCCATCTCTGCCAGATACTCACGAACCTCCTCAGCGAGGAAGCGGAAGTAGTTGATAAGATACTTGTAGCTGCCACGGAAGTGCGCACGGAGCTTAGGATCCTGTGTAGCAACACCCATAGGACAGGTATTCAGGTTACACTTACGCATCATGACACAACCCAATACGATGAGGGCTGCCGTACCGAAACTGAATTCCTCAGCACCGAGCAAAGCCATCAGGATGATGTCACGACCGCTCTTCAACTGACCATCTACCTGCAGACGAACCTGACCACGAAGACCATTCTTCACAAGAGTCTGCTGGGTTTCAGAAAGTCCGATTTCAGGAGAGATACCAGCGAAACGCATACTTGATGCAGGGCTGGCACCTGTACCACCCTCAGCACCAGAGATAACGATGAGGTCGGCCTTTGCCTTAGCCACACCGGCAGCGATGGTACCCACACCACTCTCAGCAACCAACTTCACAGAGATAGCCGCCTTAGGGTTTACGTTCTTGAGGTCGAAGATGAGCTGAGCCAAATCCTCGATACTGTAGATATCGTGATGAGGTGGAGGAGAAATCAAGCTGATGCCAGGGATAGAGTGACGGGTCTTGGCGATGACCTCGTTAACCTTGAAGCCAGGCAACTGACCACCCTCACCCGGTTTAGCACCCTGTGCCACCTTGATCTGGATTTCCTCTGCATTTACCAAATATTCTGTAGTCACACCGAATCGACCGGAAGCCACCTGCTTGGTCTTGCTTGAGAGGCTGATGCCATCCTGTGTAGAATGGAATCGTTCGTTATCCTCACCACCTTCACCGGTATTGCTTCGGGCACCGAGGGCGTTCATGGCGAGTGCCATTGCCTCGTGAGCCTCTTTGGAGAGGGCACCGAAACTCATCGCACCGGTAACGAAGTGCTTCACGATTTCCTCTACCGGCTCCACCTTATCTATAGAGATAGGATTCTTGCGGAAGCTGAAGAAGTCGCGGATGAAGATAGGTTCCTGCTTATCGTCAACGAGATGTGTATATTTCTTGAAGAGATCATAATCGCCCTTGCGGGTTGCGAGCTGCAGGGTGGCGATGGTCTCTGGGTTCCAAGCGTGCTTGATACCGTCCTTGCGGTAGTGGAACTGTCCCATACTTGGCAGGAACTCGAGCTTCTTGGTCTCGAATGCCTTGTCGTGCAGGCGGATGGCATCACGGGCGATGGTCTCGAGTCCGATACCGCCGATGGTGCTCACCTCTGTTCCGAAGTAGCTCTTCAGAAGGCTCTCGCTCAAACCGATGCTCTCGAAGATCTTGGCACCACGATAGCTTCGGATGGTAGAGATACCCATCTTAGCCATAATCTTGAACAAGCCCTTCTTCACAGCCTTGATGTAGTTCTGCTCGGCTGTATGGTAATCCTCCTGAATCTTTCCCTTCTTTACAAGGTCGTCGAGGATGGCGTATGTCAAGTATGGACAGAGGGCTGATGCACCGTAACCCAGCAACAGGGCTGCGTGCATTACCTCACGAATCTCACCGCTCTCAACGATGAGGGCAGTCTGCACACGCTTGCCGGCATCAATCAGATAATGATGTACGGCACTCACGGCGAGCAATGATGGGATGGCTGCATGTGTCTCATCCACGCCACGGTCGGAGAGGATGATATAGTTGTAACCGTCATCCACGCTCTGTGCTGCCTGCTTGCAGAGTTCATCCAGAGCCTCATGCAACCCTTCTTCACCCTTGGCGGTTTCAAAGAGCATGTGGAGCTTGACGGTATTGAATCCCTTGTAGCGGATATTCTGAAGGATATCCAACTGGGTATTGGTCAGGATAGGATGTGGCAAGCGAACCATCTTGCAGTTGCTCTCGTCTGGGTTCAGAATGCCGGAACCTACTCTACCGATATACTCGGTAAGACTCATCACGAGGTTCTCACGGATGGAGTCGATGGCAGGGTTAGTAACCTGTGCAAACTGCTGACGGAAGTAGTTGAAGAAAATCTGTGGCTGGTCGGAAAGCACAGCAAGCGGAGTATCATTACCCATAGAAGCTGTAGGTTCCTGACCCTTGGTAGCCATTGGGATGATGGTACCGTCGATATCTTCCTCGCCAAAACCGAATTCCAATTCCTTGCGAGTGAGGTTATCCACACCATTTTCCACCTTACGACCACTGCGAAGTTTCTCCAGTTCAATACGGTTGGTGTTCAACCACTGGCGATATGGATGCTGGGCAGCCAGGCGCTCCTTGATTTCACCATCGTAGTAGATCTTACCCTCCTGTGTATCGATGAGGAGAATCTTACCAGGCTGCAGACGACCCTTCTCGGCAATCTCAGTAGGATCGAAATCCATCACACCTACCTCAGATGCGACTACCATCATATCGTTCTTGGTGATGGTGTAGCGGGCAGGACGCAGACCATTTCTATCGAGCATACCACCGGCGTAGCGGCCATCGCTGAAGAGCAAGGCAGCAGGACCATCCCATGGCTCCATCAGGATAGAGTGGTACTCATAGAAAGCCTTCAGATCCTCAGAGATAGGGTTCTTGTCATTGAAGCTCTCAGGCACCATGACAGCCATGGCATGAGGCAATGACAAACCGCTCATCACGAAGAACTCGAAAACATTATCGAGGCTGGCAGAGTCACTCATGTTAGGCTGAACGATAGGAGAAATCTCACGGATATCGCCCAAAGCCTCACTGCTCAACACACTCTCACGAGCCTTCATCCAGGCACGGTTGCCACGGATGGTGTTGATCTCACCATTATGGGCAAGGAGACGGAATGGCTGCGCCAGACTCCATGTTGGGAAGGTGTTGGTAGAGAAGCGGGAGTGAACCAGAGCCAGACCGCTTGTGAAATAATTATTGGTCAAGTCAGGATAATATTGGCGCAACTGGAGGCTGCTCAACATACCCTTATATACGATGTTCGAATTAGACAACGAACAAATATAGAAATCAGGATCACTGACACGTTTCTCAATACGTTTACGGATAAGATAGAGGGTGCGCTCAAAGACAGGCACCTTATCATCTGTAACACCTGTGATAAACACCTGTTTGATAGCTGGTTCGTTACTCAAAGCAGCCTCACCCAAACAATCAGGGTTAGTAGGCACATTGCGGAGATGCATCAGCTGCAATCCCTCGCGTTCAATTTCCTCAATCATGATAGAGAGAATATCCTGCTGTTTCTTCTCATCCTTAGGCAAGAAGACGAGACCCGTACCATATTTACCTTTTTCTGGCACTGGGATACCCTGAAGAAGAATAAACTCATGTGGAATCTGGAGCATGATACCGGCACCATCACCCGTCTTGTTATCGGCACCCTCTGCACCACGATGACGCATGTTCTCGAGTACCTTCAAGGCGTTATCAACCAGCTCATGACTCTTGTTACCGTGGATATTCACCACCATACCTACGCCACACGCATCGTGCTCATAGGCTGAACTGTACAATCCTTTTTCCATTTCTTGTTCGTTTTATATCGGTTATTTCTAACTATTTTTATTACTTAAATATGAAGTGCAAAGTGATTCTTCACTCTTCACTTATTTATACGCCTGTTCGTGAACTCCCGCCACGGCTCTGCCGCTAGGGTCGTTCTGGTTCTTGAATGAGGCATCCCAGGCAAGGGCTTCGGCTGTAGAACATGCTACGCTAGGCACACTAGGTACGCTCTTGGCAGCGCTGTCGCTTGGGAAATGCTCGGCGAAGATAGAACGATAATAATACTCCTCCTTATTCTGTGGAGGGTTGATAGGGAATCGCTCAGCAGCATGCACCATCTGCTCATCGCTGACGGCAGATGCGGTAATCTGCTTCAGGGTATCAATCCATGAATAGCCCACACCATCTGAGAACTGTTCCTTCTGTCGCCATGCCACTTCTTCCGGAAGCAAATCGGCAAATGCCTCACGAACCACCTTTTTCTCGATGGTCTTATCCGGACACATCTTCAAAACCGGGTTCATACCCATCGCTACATCCAGGAACTCCTTGTCGAGGAAAGGCACACGGCCCTCGATGCCCCATGCTGCCAAACTTTTGTTAGCTCTCAGACAATCGTAGAGATAGAGTTTACCCAACTTTCGTACGGTTTCCTCATGGAATGCCTTGGCATCCGGTGCTTTATGGAAGTAGAGATAACCTCCGAATACCTCGTCGGCACCCTCGCCCGAAAGTACCATCTTGATACCCATGCTTCGGATGACTCTTGCTAAAAGATACATCGGGGTAGATGCACGGACGGTAGTCACATCGTAGGTCTCGATAAAATAGATGACATCACGGATGGCATCCAGACCTTCCTGAATGGTGTAGTTGATTTCGTGATGCACGGTTCCGATATGCTCGGCTACCAACCGTGCCTTAGCCAAGTCAGGCGCACCCTTCAAACCTACGGCAAAGGAGTGCAGACGTGGCCAATATGCCTTGGTCTCTCCCCCATTCTCTACACGGGTAGAAGAATATTTCTCGGCTACAGCAGAGATAACAGAAGAATCAAGACCACCACTGAGAAGGACACCATAAGGAACATCACTCATCAACTGACGTTTGACAGAAGCCTCCAAAGCATCATGAATCTCTTTCACTGCCGCTTTCTCCTGAGGTTCAGCATCCTTCAGCTGTTCTTCAGCCTTCTTGGCATCATCAATCTGATATTTTTTCTGCATGGCAGCATACTCAAACCAATCGCGTGTATAGTAACGCTTCATGCCAGGGTTCTTGCTATAATAATAATGGCCCGGGAGGAATGGCTCGTAGTGGTCGCACTGACCTTCCAAAGCCTTCAACTCGCTTGCCACCAGCACTTTTCCATCCTTATCATAACCAATATAAAGAGGAATAACACCGATAGGGTCGCGGGCGATGAGAAACTCATCACGTTCGGCATCGTAAAGGGCGAAGGCAAAGATACCGTTCAGCTCTTCAAGCATCTTGGAGATACGGGCGTGGAGCGCATCCTCACCTTTATATATTAAGGAATCAAAGTCGGAATCTGCTCGCATCTCACGATAGAGAGAAAGAATCACCTCGCAGTCGGAACCAGTCTGATACTGGTACTTTCCGGCAAAACGGGCACGGATATCCTGATGATTATAAATCTCACCGTTTACGGCAAGCACCTGTTTCTTGTCTGGTGCAAACAAAGGTTGGCGACCACTTTCAGGGTCAACAATACTCAGACGCTCATGTGCCAGGATAGCAGAACCACCACAGTAGATTCCACTCCAGTCTGGTCCGCGATGGCGAATCTTCTGGCTCATACGAAGCGCTTGCTGTCGCAATTCAGGAGTCTGCTCCTGAATATTGAAGATAGATACGATTCCACACATAAATCTTTTCCTTTCTTTTACGGTTATTTTTAACTATTATTCTCTCTTATTCACCTTGGCATGTCCAATCCATTCTTTTAGGAGCAAACCAAGCAAAAACAAAGCTTAAAATTACTTTTTGCTATGTTTCGGGTGCAAAATTACAACTTTTTGTTAGAATAAAGAAAAGAATAGTAGCATTTTGTCTTTACTTTATCACAACAATAACATATTAACGCATATTAGATTAAAACATATGATAAACTGAAAAGAAAAATATACTATTTAATTACAATCTGTAAAATACTATCATTTTTAAGATAAACAAAGCGTATCCAGGGCATATTATACGCTCATAGATATGCAACAAAGTATTCAGGGCATTATACACAGTTTCTTACCCCCCATATCATACAAAGAAATGCCGATAGCTCTTTGACAGAACTATCGGCATTTAAAATAAAAAATAAAAACTTAAACCTACCAACGTAAGATTATATCGTAAAACCTAAGAGCCTATTATGGCTGCAAGGTAAAACCTACTACCAGATAAGCTTTCTCAGTGCTAGGGTTAGCAGCTACCTGAGCGAAGACTGGAACAGAGAAAGAATCTGTAATCTTCAAATCCTTGGTAGCTTTCAGTGAAACATTGGTAACTGCAAAACCATTGGCATCACCATAGAAAGATGTTGCAAATGGAACTGCGCCTATACTTGCTGCCCAATCACAACCGCCCAACTTGAATGGGGCTGTAGCCTCAACATATGAAGAATAAGCACGGTCACCATCCTTGTTAAGACCATCTGCTCCCGCAAAGTTGGTATACCAGTTCAAGGCTACAGGACCGAAGTCGTAACCAATATTGGCTTCAAAAACATGTGCTGTCTTATGAGAATCGTACTCGAAGTAGCGACCATCACCAGAATTAAACCAGTAGTCGGTAATTCCAATGGTAAAGCCTCCTGTTCTATAGGCAGCAGTCAGGTCGAATTCCTTGGTATCATCCCATTTAGAAAGGCCTACACTACCCCAACCTGTCAATGAGAAACCTTTATAGCCAATACCAAGTGTTGGCTGGAGAGATACGTTACCGAGATCCTGACCACGCCAGATATACTGGTTTACAACATCTGCAGCGATTGTTGTTTCCACCTCATCCTGCGCAGAAGCAGCAGGAGCAAAAGCAACCAAACCGAGTGCAAGGGCACCCATTTTCTTTATATCAAAAATCTTCTTCATATTCTCTTATTTTTATGTGATACATTTTTGTTTTTAAAAGTTTCGGCAGCAAAGGTACTGCAAATCGAAGACAACACAAAATAAATTGCGATTTATTTATATTGTTGAGATGCAGTGTACCTTATTCAATGGTACTAATAAAACTCTGCTCGCCAAAACTTCTGCTGAAAAATCTCTCTCGCTCGCTATATGAAAGTACCATTAGTTGTAGCAACTTTCACCATGCTCGTAGATATCGAGACCTTCTTCCTCGATTCTCTTGTCAACACGGAGACCAGCAATCTTCTTGATACCCCAGAAGAGGATAATACCTGTTACGGCTGCCCAAAGGTCGATGCAGAGAATACCGAAGCACTGAGCACCGAAGAATCCGAAGCCACCACCATAGAAGGCGCCACCATCAAGGGCGAAGAGACCAGTCATCAAGGTACCGAAGATACCGCATACACCATGTACTGAACTTGCACCAACAGGATCATCAATATGAAGCTTGGTATCAATGAACTCGATAGAGAATACCAAGATGATACCTGCCAAGAGACCGATGATGGCAGAACCCAATGGACTAACCAAGTCGCAACCAGCGGTGATAGCTACCAAACCAGCCAGAATACCGTTCAATGTCAATGAGAACGAAGGTTTGCCATACTTAATCCAAGAGGTGAACATAGTACCCAAACCACCACAGACTGCAGCCAAGTTGGTTGTCAGGAATACGTGACTGATAGCAACACGGTTAACCTCACCAGAAGCAGCAAGCTGAGAACCAGGGTTGAAACCGAACCAGCCGAACCAGAGGATGAATACACCAAGAGCAGCAGCCATCAGGTTGTGACCTGGGATAGCAGTACTCTTACCATTGCGATACTTACCAAGACGAGGACCTAAGCAGATGGCACCAACCAAGGCAAGTACACCACCAACACTATGTACGATGGCAGAACCTGCGAAATCATGGAAGGCTGCACCGAAGGTGTTCATCATGAACGAACCTGCCTCGCTGTTGCAAAGCCAACCGCCACCCCATGTCCAGTGACCCTCTACAGGGTAGATAATCAATGAGATGAAGAATGAATAGATGCAATACATGGAGAACTTGGTACGTTCTGCCATAGCACCTGAAACGATGGTAGCACTAGTAGCGCAGAATACGGTTTCAAACATCAGGAAGCCTTCAGTAGGAAGACCGGCTGCATTTGTATAGAAAGACAAATCGCCGAAGTTAGGCATACCGATGAAACCGGCGCCATCACTACCAAACATAAATCCGAAACCTACGAACCAGAAGAGAACGGAACCGATCATAAAATCGACAAAGTTCTTAAACAAGATGTTCGCTGTATTTTTACTACGGGTAAAGCCCGCCTCGCAGAGGGCAAATCCCGGCTGCATGAAAAAGACCAACATGGCTGCCAAGAGCATCCATACGGTATCTACTGAAATTCCTAAATCCTGTACACTCATAACATAAAATCTTTAAAGTGTTCTTTAAACCTGAAAACTATTCTCTCTCCTCCAATTAGCATTTTATTTCTCCTGCTCAGCATTATAGAGAGCGATGTCGCCTCTTTCACCTGTACGGATTCTTACGGTATCCTCTACAGGAATTACAAAGATTCGACCATCACCAATCTCGCCTGTACGGGCAGCCTCTTGGATGGCATTAATCGTTTTCTCTACGTTCTTGTCGCGCACGACAATATTCAGCAACACTCGCTCGATACTACTGGTATCATACATGACACCACGATAGATTCGAGCCTGTCTCATCTTGCCCTCTCCTCTTACATCGTAGTAAGAGAACCACTCAATGTCGGCGGCAAGCAAAGCTTCTTTTACATCCTCAAACTTAGTCTTACGGATGATTGCTTCAATCTTTTTCATGTTAATCTCTCCTATTAATTAATTTACATTTTGTTTATTTTCTGGTGCAAAGGTACGACATTTTGCTTAATATTTCACGATATTATCTACTTTTTGATATCAATATTTTCGTTTAGTTATTATTTTGTATAGTTCTTTTTAAAATACAGAACAAAATGAAAGCAAATTACACATTATTCGTTTCATTTTGAAACAAGCAATAAAAAAGCCGCTTGAAAGGCCTAAATGACCCCTCAAGCGGCAAACCTAAAAACAAGCTCTCAACCCTAAAACTAGGGTCACTTTATTATTTAAACTTAATCTTATACCCGTATTTCCGCATATATCTGAGTTTTATAACGGAAATTTTATTTTGCCTTTATTTTGAATGTAAATTCACGATCAGCATAATGGAGACGATACTTCTCCATAGGCTTGGTCATCCAACTGTCGATGCAGCCCAATGGATACTGGCATTTCTGGATATGCAACTGCACGAGTCCCTTATCCACCAGATCACCACTGTGTTGTCCCCATGCATGCGTCTTCTCGATACCAGAATCCAAATCCTCTACCAGATAAGGGATGGCACTGCACTCCATAGGTTCATACCCCTCGAAGGTAATCCCCTTGCCGGTGGTTGGATTAAAGATAGAGAAATAGCGGATATCAGTATGGTTACCACTCTCCTGCGGACGGATATATGGATAATATTCATCCTTCACGTCAGACTCGTACTTGCCGATAAAAGCAGAAGAATGACGATCTACGTAGTTCTCTTCAGGACCTCTACCATAATACTCGAGCTTAGAGAAAGTAGCAGGCATCTGCAACTGCAGACCGAATCTGAACAGATCGGCAACCTGAACCTCCTTGTCGGTAGTCATCTTCTGGGTAACATTCACCTCGCCCGCAGCACTGATGTCATAGCGGAGCATCAGCTGAGCTTTCACTTCAGGCATATCGAAGAGAGCTGTCAGCACCACATTGTCCTTACTCACATTTTTGTCGAAAGACTTCAGAGTCATCTGCGGGTTCTTCCATACTCTCATCTCCTTCTGCAGAGATGCACCATAGTCATTATCGGTAGGAGCACGCCAGAATTCCGGAGTCATACTCTCACGGAACTTCAACATCGGTTCACCATCTACATCGAGATAATCTATCATACCCGTCTTCTTGCCTATGGTAACAGACATTCTCTGTGCGCTGACCTTCACATAAGAGTTGGTTTCCTCCACCTCCATACTGCTTGTCTCCTGCACCTTACCCTTCTTGGTTGGCGCAGCAGCAACAGCAGGAACCGCCGGTTTGGCAAACTGATAATCGCTGATGATAAACTGCTGGCGAGCCATCACCTGGCCCTTGTCTACCAGCGGCTGTGTGCCATCGCTTGCAAAAGCAAAGTTAAGAACAATCTCCTCCTTTGCATGCTTCGATTCAGCCTCAGCCACCGCATACTTCAGTTCATCACTCTTGATCAGTTTGGTAGCCTGAGGAGCAATACCCTTTGTTTCAGGAATCTCAACTGTAGCCAGTTTCACACCATTGGCATAAACCGTAGCTGTCAGGTTCAAGTCATCGATATTCTTGAAGAAGTTCTCGTTGTAAACCTTGAAAGCACCATTCACAGCATCCAGGTCCTTAATCCATACATTCTGATGATAGTACTGAATCTCGTAAGCATGAGGATTCAGACGGCGGTCTGGAGCAATGATACCATTACAGTTGAAGTTATAGTCACTTGCCGGATAGCGGCCGTAATCTCCACCATAAGTAAAGATTTCCTTACCGGTGACAGGACTCTTGTCACGAATGCCCTGATCTACGAAGTCCCAGATATAGCCACCCTGATACTTAGGATACTTACGGATGAGGTCCCAATATTCCTTGAAACCACCTTCCGAATTACCCATAGCATGAGCATATTCGCACTGGATGTATGGTTTAACACCATCACTCTTGCAATATTTCTCACTCTCCTCGTAGTCGATATACATCGGACAGTAAATATCAGTCTTGCTGTCATAACCGCCACGCTCATACTGAACAGGACGGGTCTTGTCGAGCGCTTTCACCCAGTCATAGGTCTTTTCGAAATTAATGCCGTAACCACACTCATTACCCAAACTCCATACGATGATAGAAGGGTGATTGATAAAACTTTTCACATTACCTTCATTGCGCTCGATGTGAGTCTGGAGATACTCAGGGAACTTAGCGAGTGATTTTTCCTCATATCCCATACCATGAGATTCGAGGTTAGCCTCAGCAGTAAGATACAGTCCGTATTCATCACAGAGTTCATACCAGCGAGGATCGTCAGGATAATGGCAGGTACGAACCGCATTGATGTTCAACTGTTTCATGATTCTGATATCCTGAATCATGCGCTCTACACTTACCACATATCCACCATCCGGATCTATCTCATGCCGGTTGACACCCTTAATCAGTACAGGCTTGCCGTTCACCAGCAACTGGGCGTTCTTGATTTCCACATTGCGGAAGCCCACCTTCTGCGGAATCACCTCCGCTACCCCCTGCTTATTCTTCAGAGAGATGTATACCTTATATAAATAAGGTGTCTCAGCAGTCCAAGCCTTCACCTTCGGTACTTTGATTACACCCTGAGCTCCGGTAGCCGATGCTATTTGCTTGCCATCCTTATCGCACAAGGCAACAGCCACATCAGTCTTGCCGCCCTTCAGTGCTATCTGATAGTTCAGGATACCATCCCGATAATTATTCATCAAACCGGCATCAAGACGGATATCGGCAGCATGAAGTTTCGGACGTGCATAGAGATAAACCTCACGGGCTATACCAGTAAAGCGCCAGAAGTCCTGATCCTCGAAATAAGAACCATCGCACCAGCGCATCACCTGCATAGCTATCAGGTTTTTGCCCGGCTTCAGATACTTGGAGATATTAAACTCGGCAGCCACCTTGCTGTCTTCACTATATCCCACATACTTGCCGTTCACCCAAAGGGTCAGGTTGCTGGTAGCCGAACCAACATGGAAATAGACATCCTTGCCCTTCCAGTCCTTAGGAAGTTCGAAGGTACGACGATAAGAACCCGTATAGTTGTTGAGTTCGCTGATATATGGAGGATTTGGGTCAAACTGGGTAGCCCAGGCATAACCGACATTCTTATAAGTAGCATCTCCATAACCGTTCAGTTCGAACAGCCCCGGTACAGGGAAATCCTTCCACTCCGAATCGTCATAGTTGGCTGCAAAGAAGTTGGCAGGACGCTTGTTATGATCCTTCACGAAGTTAAACTTCCACATGCCTTCCATCGAAAGATAGTTGGCCGACTTCTTCTTGTCAAAACTCTGTGCTTTGTCAAGGGTCTCGTATGCAAAGAAAGCAGCACGGCGAGGTTCGCGGTTCTGCTGGTTGATATCCACATTATGCCAGCGCGACTCGTTCTGAGCCGCCACGCCATTGCCGACAGACAGCAAGGCGAGGCAAAGCGATACATTTGCTATATTTCTGATGCTCATATCTGTTTATTATTTTCTGAAAAACATAGAGTTATCTACTGGTGTAAACTTCTGTTCGCTGTCCTTGCGCATTTCAATGCCGAGACTGCTCCACCATGAAGGCCAGCCGCCAACGATATTGCTGAGGAAGACCACCTTGAAAGGATGCAATCCCTTAGCCAATGCTACAGAAGTATCATGATTGGTACCAGCCTTCACATCCCCCTCGTTGCTGATCATGAGTTTGTTATCAATCCAAACCTGCTCCAGGCGGGAAGAGAGATAATAGACACCATCCTCCGGAATATTGATGTAGCCCTCAGCGATGGCTGCATAATTATTGGCACCGCGCAAGGTAGCAGCATCATCCTTCTGCTGAATCTTCATCTGCTCCAAGCCCTCGATGTTTGCACACTCCCAGGCAGCATCAGCCCATTCCAGCTGGTCAACCTTCAGATAGTTGCCCTTAATGCGCTTCATCTGTAAACCAGGTTTTGCGCCCTCCACCTTAACAGCAGGAGCATAAGTCTGCTTCTCAACATCAACGGTTCTGATACGGCTCATCTTGCCTGAAGGCAATATGGTTGCTATCTTGATGATGGTGTTTCCACTCACCCTGATAGGCTCTGCATAAGCCGAAGAAGAAGGAGTTGGTGTACTTCCATCCAATGTATAAACCATCTTCATAGGACGCGAGGTGGTAAAAGTTACCGCAGTATCCCCAGTAATGACTACCTTATCACAAGAACCGAAAGGCTGCTCAGGCAATGGGATATGATAACGGATATGGCGCTCGTCCAGACGAACACAGTTTGCATCCAGTCGGCGGCAGAAATCCTTGAAGTTTTTCCTGCTCACTGGCGACCATGCAATCTCAGAGAGAGCAATGGCACGAGGATACATCATATACTCCATCTTGGCATTGGAATACATATATTCCGACCAGTTGTTACACTGAACGCCCAGGATATGATGAGCCAGTCCCAACGCCTTGATGGTATCAGGTACCGGATTATAATTATAGGTAGAAGCCAGATATCTAGGAGGACTAGGAATGGTTACAGGCTCCACCTTGCTGTCGCCCTGATACCAGTCGAGATACATACCGTCGCTGCCCGGCGTCATGATGACATCATGCTTCTGCATGGCAGCCTCGATACCTCCTTCCGTTCCACGCCATGACATCACGGTAGCATTCTCACTCAATCCGCCTTCCAGAATCTCGTCCCATCCGATAATCTTTCTGCCACGCTTCTCCAGCATTTTCTCTATGCGTTTGATAACGTAGCTCTGCAGTCTTTCCTCTGCCGAATGCTTTCCTTCAGCCTGCAAGCCCTCTGTCTGAATACGCTTCTGACAGGTAGGGCAGTTTTTCCAACTGGTCTTCGGACACTCGTCGCCACCGATATGGAAGTACTTACCTGGAAAGAGAGGAACAATCTCACTAAAGATGTCATCCAGGAAGCGGAACATATCTTCCTTGCCCGGACACATCACGATATCCTCTACACCCCAAACTGTTCTCAACGACCACTGCTCACCTTTGCATGAAAGATAAGGATAAGCAGAGATAGCTGCCATCATGTGACCAGGAAGGTCGATTTCCGGAATCACGGTAATATAGCGTTTGGCAGCATAATCCACTATTTCCTTAATCTGTTCCTGAGTATAGAAACCGCCATAAAGAGAGCCATCGCCCTCGGTACGGATACTGCCCACAGAAGTAAGTTTAGGATATTTCTTGATTTCGATACGCCAGCCCTGGTCTTCCGTCAGATGGAAGTGCATGGTGTTCACCTTGAACATAGACATCAGGTCCAGTTGCTTCTTCACATTCTCGACAGAAATGAAATGGCGGCATGGATCGAGATGGAATCCACGGTAGCCGAAGCGTGGAGCATCCTGGATATCACAGCATTGTGCTACCCATTTCACCCCATCCACCCGGGTTGCGCTCTCTATCTGGGCAGGGAGTAACTGCATGAAACTCTGCATACCGTAGAAGGCGCCCTTGGCGGTCTTCGCCTTGATAACAACCCCCTTGGCGGTTACGGTAAGGCGATAACCTTCCTCGGCAATTTTCAGCGAAGGAGAAATCTGTATAGAGATATTCCCCTTCTTTCCACCTACCGTTACCTCATAACCTGTAGAAGCCTTCAGTTTGTCTGCCATGTACTGGGCGATATTTCTGCCTTCAGCCGTCTGGTAAGCGATTACCACCTTCTGTGGCAATACGAACTCCCCTTTCTGTACCTGAGTCTTCACCGGTATCGGGATAATATTAATATCGGCAGCAGATGCCGGAGAGGAGATACCACCCAGCATCGCCGCACAGGCTACAAACGAGCCTAATAAACGATTGAACTTTGCCATGATTTAAATATATTAATAAGGTATTACAATGGTTTGTACTCCACGAAAGCCTCCATGGCCTCATAGCATGCCAGACCCAACTGGTCGTAGAGCGATGCAGTAGCACGGTTACGGTCCTCGGCTCTCTGCCAGAACAGGCGCTCATCATTACCCAAGAAAGGAGCACTCTCCATCTGCGACTGATGCTTGAGAATAGAGTTACGCTTTGCCCGCAACTCCTCAGGGCTCAATGGAACACACATTTCGATATTCTCAATCTCCCATTCTGCCCAGGCACCACGATACATCCAGATGCGACAGTCCTTCAACCATTCTGCACCCGCTTTCTTCTCTTCGTCGATAGCTGCCAGAACGGCATCAGTACACTTCTTGTGGGTTCCGTGAGGGTCAGCAAGGTCGCCGGCAACATAAATCTGATGCGGCTGCACCTTCTGCAACAGAGCTCTCACTATCTCCACATCCTTCTCGGTCATTGGCAACTTTTCTATCTTGCCGCTCTCATAGAATGGCAGGTCGAGGAAGTGGACATGGTCAAGCGGAATTTCATTATAAGTACAAGCGGTACGAGCCTCACCACGGCGGATCAGTCCCTTGATGGTCAGGATGTCTCTTGTATCAAAGTCACTCTCCTTCTTCTTGGCAAAGAAGGTCTTGATTTCCTTATATTTATTAGAGATGATGCTGTCTTTTGAGTCTGCAAAAAGCTGGTTGAAACCATTGATAAAGTGCATGAATCTTGTTACTTCCTCATCACCCACAGCAATGTTTCCTGATGTTTCATAAGCTACATGCACATCATGGTTCTGCTGTACCAGTCGGCGGATAGTTCCTCCCATTGAGATAACATCATCGTCTGGGTGTGGAGAGAATACGATAACCTTCTTAGGGAATGGAGTTGCACGCTCCGGGCGATAGGTATCATCGGCATTCGGCTTACCACCTGGCCATCCGGTAATGGTATGCTGCAAATCATTGAAAATCTTGATGTTGGCATTATAAGCTGAGCCATAGAGAGCCAGAAGCTCGCTCAGTCCGTTCTCATTATAATCCTTATTGGTCAACTTCAGGATAGGCTTACCGAGTTTCTGGCAGAGCCATACCAGTGCCGAACGCACCAGTTTATCACTCCACTGGCATGAAGTTACGAGCCATGGATGCTCAATGCGTGTCAGATGATGAGCTGCACCCAGGTCGATGACAACATGAGCATTCGGATGAGTCTGAAGGAATGATGCCGGCAGGGTATCTGTGATAGAGTTCTCCACCACCTTCTGCATAATCTCTGCCTTCTCTTCGCCCCAGGCTGTCAGATAGATGCTCTTGGCTGAGAGTAAGGTAGCGATACCCATGGTGAGCGAACATGGAGGAATGGTTTCCTTAGTCTGCTCACTGTTCTCCATCTCTTCGCGAGAGGTATTGCCGATGAGGATGATACGGGTCATCGACTGGATGCCCGAACCTGGCTCGTTGGCTGCAATATTACCCGAACGGCCTACACCTAGGAGGGCTACATCGAGACCGCCAAAGGTCTTGATACGCTGCTCATAAAGACGGCAACTGTCCTGTACGGCATCCTGTGCCACAAAACCATCCAGTGTAAAGATGTTCTGCTCAGCCACATCCACATGATTGAGGAAACGATCCTTCAACTGGTTGATGGTACGGAGAGAGCTGTCCTTCTGGAGCGGATAATATTCGTATGCATTGAATACAACAACATTGCGGAAGCTCAGGGCCTTCTCGTTGTAACGGCGAACGAGTTCATCGTATACAGAATAGAGAGAAGAACCGGAACCCAGCGCCATCACATAGAATTTGCCTTCCTGCTGTGCCGCCTTGATACCAGCTTCTATTTTATCAGCTACATGACTGGCACCTTCTGCCATAGAGGCAAAGATGTCTGTATGAATCTTCTCCATTCTGGAAATTTCAGAATATTCTACAGTCGTCTTTGGCTTGTAGAACTCTACAGGTACTTTATTGAGTACGATTTGTGAACTAAGATTGAGTCTCATATCTTTATCTGTATTTAAATAAATAGGTTATGTTATATTTTCTTTTTTTAAAAACGACGGATTAGAGTTCAGATGCCATTGCCGCAGCACCCAGGATGGCCGCCTTGGCACCATCAAGTCCGCTCATCAGGAACTTAGCCTTACCTTTATATAATGAGAGCACATGCTCGTTATATGCTTCTTCGATAGGACGGAAGAGCAGGTCGCCAGCCTGTGCCAATCCTCCAAAGAAGATAAAAGCCTCCGGGCTCAGAAAGGTAGCTATCTCTGCACAGGCCTTGCCGATTCTTGTACCGGTTTGTCTGAACACTTCCTGTGCCAGTGTATCTCCTGCCATGGCTGCCTTATAAACTGCATAAGATGTAATTTCTTCCCTTGGAATATTTCTCAGCTCAGTTGCCACGCTTGATGCTTCGAGCATGGCCAAGGTAGTACGGACCACGCCTGTAGCCGAACAGTAGGTCTCCAGACAGCCCTTTCTGCCACAGCCGCATGGTCTACCGTCAGGCTCCACTACCATGTGTCCCAACTCACCGGCGAAACCGTCGCAACCATAAATCAGCTGCCCGTTAGCCACGATACCCGATCCTACGCCTGTTCCGAGAGTGAGTTCTACGAAGTTTTTCATGCCAACCGCAGCACCATATTTCATTTCTCCCATAGCAGCCGCATTTGCATCATTGGTAATAGCAACCGGAATGCCCAGTTTCTCTGAGAACATGTCAGCCAGCGGTACAATACCCTTTGCCCATACCAGGTTTGCTGCATTTTCAATGGTCCCCTTGTAATAGTTACCACAAGGCGCACCGATGCCCATGGCACGAATTTTCTCCATACCACCTACCTGTTCTACTATCTGCATCACAGCTTTTACCGACTCCTCTACGTATTGTTCCACGCATTGGAATGTCTGGGTCTTGATTGAGGTTGTAGCTATTATTTCTCCGTCCCCATCAACGATGCCGAAAACGGAATTGGTTCCACCCAAATCCAAGCCAATCACTAAAGACTTTACATCGTATTCCATACTTCTTTTAATTAATAGGTTAAAATCGAAAAATAACGAGGAGCGATACAAACTTTCATTTATTAAATTATTTATTAACGCTCAGTTCGTTACTAAAATATTTTATTTTGCAAAGTTACTAGTTTTATCAAACACTACAATAAAAATAGCGTTAATATTTCTAAAACGAAAACATTTTTTATACTTTAAGTCTCCTTACGGCTGAAATACCTGTACTTTGTTCGCATCTGATGCCGATTAAGTGTAACCCCCTTTTGTGCACTTACGTATCCAACCTTTCTATATATAATAAGGTATAGAAGAAAACAAGATGTCCGAAAACGACGAAAAGTATACTATTTTTCGCAGTTTAAGTTTTATTAACAGCAAAAATATTGCACCAATACAGAAAAACCTTATCTTTGCAACTAAAAAATATTAGTTATGAAAGCTGACTTAATAAAATATCTTAGAAAGATAAACAAAAAGCCCTCAGCTCAGGGCAAGCTCCTAGAGCAGTTTATCTCTCACGGAGCCTCCACCATCCCAGAGATGTCGAAGGCTATCGGAGTTAGCTTACCGACAACAACAAGTGCCCTCAACGAGTTGATAAAAGAAGGACTCGCCAGAGAGATTGGAAAGAAAGACAATTCTTCGGGACGCATCCCGATGGTTTACGACCTCGTTCCAACAGCAGGCTACTTCATCGGCGTCAATCCTGAGATGAACTGCCTGGCACTTGCAGCAAGCGACTTCGCAGGCAATCTGATTACCGAAAAAACAAGAGTGCCTTACGTATATGAGAACTCTCCTGAAAACCTGGAAGAGATAAGCAGAATCATCAATGAGTTTATCGAAAGCCTTCCTGTTTCAAGAGAAGAAATTCTTCAAGTTTGCGTGAACGTGGCTGAACGCGTGAATCCTGTACAGGGAAATGCCTACAACATGTTCACCTTCCTGAAAGAATCATTGGCCGACAAGCTGACTCAACTCATACAGCTACCTGTATGTATCGAGAATGATACCCGGAGCATGGCTTTCGCTGAGTTGATTAAGGGACAGTGCAAAGGTCTGAAAGACGCCATCTTCGTGAACGTATGCTGGGGCATCGGAATCGGAATCATCATCGACGGCAAACTCTATTACGGCAAGTCGGGATATTCTGGCGAATTCGGTCACATGACTGCCTACAACAACAACATCATCTGCCACTGCGGCAAGATTGGTTGCATAGAAACAGAAGTTTCGGGCAGAGCACTCAAAAGGAAACTCATCGAGAAGATAAAGGAAGGAAAGACTTCCATCCTCTCTGAAAGAGTTCTGAAAAAGAATGAAGACCTATCACTCCAGGATATCCTGGACGCCATAGCAAAGGAAGATGTACTGAGCCTTGCCACACTGCAACGCATAGCAGATGAACTTGGCAAACAGCTGGCAGGAGTCATCAACATCTTCAACCCAGAAATGCTGGTCATCGGAGGAGAAATGTCGGTTACAGGCGACTACCTCACGCTACCGGTAAAGATGGGTATCAAGAAATTCTCTCTCAACATCATGAATGAGGATTCTAAAATCGTTACCTCAAGTCTGAAAGGTCTTGCAGGAATCACGGGAGCCTGTCTGATGGCAAGATACCGGCTTCTGAACGAGAACATCGACAAATAAGGAATTTAAACAACCAATACAAAACCTATTTTAAGTATGAAGAAGTCTCTTCTTGTTGCACTATGCCTGGGGCTGGCAGCCATAACAGCTGCCGCCCAGCGCAACTACAGCCAGGTAGATCCCATCCAACCTGTGCCAACCGCCAAGCAGATGGCATGGCAGAAACTGGAAACCTATGCTTTTATCCATTTCGGCCTCAACACCTTCAATGATAAGGAATGGGGATACGGAAATTCGGATGTAAAGACCTTCAATCCTAAGAAACTGGATTGCGAACAATGGGCAAGAACCCTGGTTGCTGCGGGCATGAAAGGAGTCATCATTACAGCCAAGCATCACGACGGCTTCTGCCTCTGGCCTACACGCACCACAGATTACTGCATCCGCAACACACCTTATAAGAATGGTGAAGGTGATGTGGTAGGAGAACTCTCCCAAGCATGTAAGAAATACGGTTTGAAATTCGGAGTTTACCTCTCGCCTTGGGACAGACACCAGGCAAGCTACGGTTCTCCCTACTACCTGAAGCTCTACCAGCGCCAGCTCAAGGAACTTTTGAGCAACTACGGCGAACTTTTCGAAGTATGGTTTGACGGAGCCAACGGAGGAGACGGCTGGTACGGAGGTGCCGAAGAAAGCAGAACCATCGACAGAAGGAACTACTACAATTTTCCTAGGATTTTCGAAATTGTTGACAGCTTACAACCCAATGCCACTATTTTCGGTGATGGCGGACCGGGATGCCGATGGGTAGGAAATGAAAATGGATTTGCAGGCGAAACCTGCTGGTCTACAATACCATCCAACACCGTCTATCCAGGCTTCAAAGACTACAAACAGTTGCAGTTTGGATGGGAAGACGGCGACCAGTGGACACCAGCTGAATGCGATGTTTCTATCCGCCCGGGATGGTTCTACCATGAGAAAGAAGACAGTAAGGTAAAAACCGTTGAAGACCTGTGCGATCTCTACTACAAGAGTGTAGGACACAACGCTACCATGTTACTCAACTTCCCGGTAGACAAGGATGGACTCATCCACCCTATAGACTCTGCAAATGCAGTAAACTTCCACAGGAAAATCCGACAAGAATTATCTGTCAATCTACTGAAAGGCATCACACCTAAAGTAGACAGCCAGCAAGGCAAGCACATTGGCAAGAATATCACAGACGGCCAGTATGACACCTTCTGGACTTCTAAAAAGAAAAAAGATGCCTATATCGAGTTTCAACTCGGAAAGCCAAAATCTATCACACGCCTCATGCTCCAGGAATACATACCTCTGGGGCAGCGCGTAAAAGCCTTCTCAATCTATTACCAACAAGGCAAAAACTGGGTAAGGCTCGACCCTAAGGAAGAGACTACCACTATCGGCTACAAGCGAATACTTCGCTTCGATAAGATTACTACAAGTGGCATCCGCATCGTAATCGACGATGCAAAGGGATGCCCTTGTATAAACTCTGTTTCAGCATTCTAATAACTAGAAAGAAGTACGAAAAATTTTATAACTAACAATAAATAATAGCCCTATGAACAAAAGAGCAAATTTGTATTTTGCAGCGCTTTTAGGTGCGATGTCACCTCTTTGCACTGTTTCTGCATTGGCTGCTCAAAGCAATTCTACCATTGCTACAGCTACCCAGCAGCAAAACTCATGTACAGGTACTGTTAAAGACGCTACCGGAGAACCTATCATCGGCGCTACCATCAGAATCGAAGGTAAGACCGGTGGAACCGTAACTGACCTGGATGGTAACTTCACCCTCAGCAACATCGAAAAGGGTGCCAAACTTACCATCACTTATGTGGGTTACAAATCACAGACCCTCACATGGAGCGGTAGTCCGCTCAACATCACTTTGCAGGATGATGCCAACATGCTTGAAGAGACCGTAGTCATCGGTTACGGTACAGTAAAGAAGGCAGACTTGGCTGGTTCTGTAGCAGTTTTAGACAGCAAGAGTTTCAAGGACCAGCCTGTTGCACGTGTTGAGGATGCCCTCAACGGACGTATGTCTGGTGTGCAGGTAATGTCGAGTGGTGTTCCTGGTGGAGCCATGAAGATCCGTGTACGTGGTACCAGTTCCGTAAACAAGAGCAACGACCCTCTCTACGTAGTAGACGGTATCGTTCGCGAGACAGGTCTTGAGGGTATCAGCCCTGAAGATATTCAGAGCATCCAGGTATTGAAGGACGCATCTTCTACCGCCATCTATGGTGCCCGCGGTGCCAATGGTGTAGTTATGGTACAGACCAAGAGCGGTTCTGCCGGTGCTACACAGGTAACATTCGATGCAAGTTTCGGTATCTCTAACGCTTACCACATTCCTGAGGTAATGGGAACCAAAGAATATGCACAGGCTTTGATTGACTACAAAGGTGTAGCCAAGAGTGCCATGCAAGGTTATCTTGATGGAACCAAACCAGGTATCGACTGGATGGACGAGTTGCTCCAGACTGGAATCACCCAGAACTATAAGGTAGCAGTTTCTCAGGGCAATGAGAAGACTCAGACCTACTTCTCTGCCAACTATATGGACCAGAAGGGTGTTATCACAGATACAAAATCAAGACGTTACGCTATCAAGGCTAACATGCACAATAAGATTTTCGACTGGTTAGAGATGACCACCGATATCAACCTTGCTCAGACCGACAACTCTGGTGCAGGTTTTGCGCAGAACCAGTCTAACCCTATCTGGGTAGGATTGAACTACTCTCCAACGATGGAAATGATGGCACCTAACGGCAACTACAATGTGGACCCTTACAACAATATTCAGAACAATCCTTACGGTATTCTCCATGATGGCGACAACGACCGCAAGCGTACCATGGTAACCGGTCACATTGACTTGAAGTTCAACCTTCTCAAGGGCTTGACATTCACTACCACCAATGGTATCGACTATAATGATTATAAGTGGTACAACTTCACTTCAACCAGAGTAAATGTTTCAGGTAACTCCATGACAAATGGCGATGCTACAGTAACCGCTTTGCAGTCTACCAACAATTTGACTTACATGGGCAAGTGGGGCGAGCACGCATTGACAGCTACCGGTGTATGGGAAGTTTCTTCTAACGAGGTTCGCAAAATGCAAATGACCGGTACCGGTATTGCCCACGAGCAGTTAGGTTACTGGAATATCCAGGATGCAGCTTCCAAGAATCCGACTAATGGTTACAGCAAGTGGACCATGCTCTCTGGCGTTGCCCGCGTCATGTACAACTATGCCGACCGCTACATGCTGACCGGTACATTCCGTGCCGATGGTTCCAGCCGTTTCACCAACAAGAAGTGGGGTTACTTCCCATCTATCGCAGGTGCTTGGACTGTTTCTAACGAAAAGTTCTGGGAGCCTATCAGAAATGCTGTAGAATACATGAAGATCCGTGCCAGCTATGGTATCATCGGTAATCAGGACATCGCTCCTTATTCTACTCTTGGAACTTTGGAATCAACAGGTTTCTCTTACGGAACAAACCAGTCTTATACAGGTTACTGGGCAAATAGTTTTGCTACACCAGACCTGACCTGGGAGAAGGTTCACCAGTTTGACCTCGGTGTTGACCTCGGTTTCTTCGGTAACCGTTTGAGCATCAGTTTCGACTACTTCAACAAGACCACCAAAGATGCCCTTTTGCAGACGGCAGCTCCTGGCTACCTGGGCGGAACCAGATATTGGGTAAATGCCGGTGAGGTAAACAACAAGGGTGTTGACGTAACCATCAATGGTCAGATTATCCAGACCAAGGATTGGTCATGGTCATCTACACTCAATGCCAGCTACATCAAAAACAAGGTAACCAAGATGACAGCCGATGAACCTATCATTTATGGTGAGAAGCCAGCTCCTGGTACTGTTGACCCATGTACTATCATCAAGGAAGGTGAAGCTATCGGTACATTCTACGGATTCAAGTGGGCTGGAGTAGAAAAGAACGACAAGGGACAGTATGTAGACATGTATTATGCAGCAGACGGAACCAAGACTGCTTCTCCAAATGCAGGTACAGACCGTTTCGTATTGGGTCGCTCAAATCCTGATGTCACATTAGGTTGGAACAACACCATTACCTATAAGAACTGGGACTTCAACATGTTCTGCAATGCAGCCTTCGGTGCAAAACGTTTGAATATCGTACGTTTCGCAATGAATGCAGAGGTTGGTGCTTCAAGATTCGTTACAGACAAGGATCACTTCAGTAATATAGGTGTAACAATGCCTACCATCGGTGCAGAGAACAAGAACTATGGTAATTCAGACAAGTGGCTCGAGAATGCCGACTACTTCCGTTGTGAGAATATCAGCGTAGCTTATACATTCCCACGCAGCGTAACCAAGTTGGCAGACATCCGTCTTTCACTCTCAGCTCAGAACCTCTTCACCATCACAGGTTATAAGGGTATTGACCCAGCAGGTGCTTCTTTCAGTGATGCCAACGTAGACCGTGATAATGGTTTGGATATGGGTGCTTATCCTAATCCTCGTACCATCACAATGGGTGTTCGTGTAACCTTCTAAATTCAACAATCTAAAAACTGTAAGAATTATGAAAACTAAGAAATTATTATATACTGGTTGCTTCATGGCAGCTTCCCTGTTGTCACTCACATCATGTGGCGATTTCCTGGATGAGGATCCAAAGGGTCAGTTGAATCCAGAAACATTCTATACCATCGAAGACGACTACACCGCAGGTGTTAATACGCTGTACGATAAAGTGAATCAGACCCAAAGTTGGACTAACCCTATGTATCCACAGTGGCAGGGAGACGATATCACTGCTAACCCTGGTTCCAACAAGCAGGCTTGTGCTGCGCTCGATGCATTTGATTCTGATGGTGCCAACAAGGGTGTTACAGAAGCCTGGACTCAGCATTATGCAGTTATCAAGACTGCCAATCTGATTATCGAGGGCTCTGAGAAATTCCCTGGTGATAAGGCTAAGATTGCTACCGCATTGGGAAACGCTCACTTCTGGCGTGCTTACTCGTACTACTATCTGGTACGTGTATTCGGCAAATTGCCTATTATCACTAAGACCAACATAGAACAGTTTGATGCTCAGCCATCTGAGATTGAGAAAGTATACGAATTGATCGTTCAAGACTTGAAGGATGCCATCAACGAACTTCCTACAGGTTATGACAAGGAGCCTGCCCGCTTGTTCGGAGTTGACGTTTGGGCTACCAAACAGGCTGCACAGTCTACCTTGGCAGCAGTTTATATGTCAATGGCAGGTTATCCGCTCAATAAGGGAACAGAATACTATAAGCTCGCTGCTGAGTTGGCTAAGGATGTCATCACCAACAATGGTACTTATGGCTTCATCTTGAACCCAGACTGGAAGGAAGTTTACTCTATGGGTAACAATTACAACATGGAGACCGTGCTCGGTATCAACAACGATGCCAAGGGTTGGTGGGATCATGACTCACAGCTTTCTTCCTGCTGTCGCTTCGAAGGTCTCGGCGATGGTGGCTGGGGTGACGCCTGGGGCGAAATTGCTTTCTGGAAGAGATATCCAGAGGGACCTCGCAAGAATGCTATTTATGCTCCTAAAGTTACATTCCAGGAGACTATCACTGAGAAAATCGGCGATAAGGAAGTTAAAAAGGATAAGATCAGCAAGGCCGTTTACTGGTGGGAACTTGACAACAATGGCAAACCTGTCGTAGATGCTTATCACCCTATGTTCACTATCTTCACTGTCAATGCTGACGAAAAGGGTAATATGCTCAAACAGCCATACGATTACATGGGAATCAACTATAAGGGTATGGTTAATGACCGCCGTCATAACCTCATCCGCTATTCAGAGGTTCTCCTCTGGTATGCTGAGAGTGCAGCCCGTGCAGGCCTCTCTGACTTGACAGAAGCTAAGAAATGCTTGAAGCTGGTTCGCAGCCGTGCCGTAACAGATGCTGAAAATGTGACACTTGGCGACGGAACTACCGTAAAGATCGACAACATGAGCGCTGCCCAGCTTGCTGAGGCTTGCTACATCGAACACGGATGGGAAGTTGCAGGTAACTGGGTATCTATGGTTACCCGCCGTTCAGATGAGCTCCGTATGGACGAGCTCAAGAAGAACTTCGAGTATCGCGTTGCCAATGCTCCTATCGTTGTTGCGAAAGAGGGTGGCAAGGAATATACTGCCAAGGAGAGCGTTACCGTTAAGGGTGCTTGGTCTGAGGATAGAATTTACTGTCCATATCCAACAACCGACGGTGAGAAGAACCCGAACTTGAAGAGGTAAACTTTTTAAGTAATCAATTCATAAGAAATCAACTATTCTATGTTATGTCAACACATCATGTACGAGAATAGACTAGGTTGTGTGCCCTTTCTGTTGTTAAACAGGAAGGGCACTGTTTCTTTATGAAGAATAAGAGAAATACTCTTAAGAAATATCCCGAAATATTTGGTAATTACGAATATTCAGCGTACCTTTGCAAGATATAACTTAATACAAAACATTATGGCTAATAATTATCAACCTTTCAACCGATCTTTGCTGGCGATGGCTGCCCTGCAAGCCTTGCCGCTATCTCTCTTCGCCCAAAACACCCCACCCAACATACTCTTCATACTGTGTGACGACATGGGATATGGCGATCTGGCTTGTTACGGCCAACCTTATATCCACACGCCTAATATAGACCGGATGGCACAGGAGGGAATGAGATTCACCCAGGCTTATGCCGGTTCTCCCGTCTCGGCTCCGTCGAGAGCTACCCTCATGACTGGTCAGCATACGGGACATACACATGTGCGTGGAAACAAGGAATACTGGAGAGGTGTGCCAATGGTAAAATATGGCAACAACGAGGAGTATTCTGTCGTAGGACAGGAACCTTACGACCCGAAGCATAAGATTCTGCCCGAAATCATGAAGGACGGAGGATATAGAACCGGCGTATTCGGGAAATGGGCTGGCGGATATGAAGGTTCAGCTTCTACTCCCGACAAGCGTGGCGTGGACGAATTCTATGGCTATATCTGCCAGTTTCAGGCTCATCTCTATTATCCTAACTTCCTGAACCGCTACAGTCGTGCAATGGGAGATACAGCGGTGGTAAGAGAGGTAATGGAACAGAACATCCAGCATTCGATGTTCGGCAAGGATTATTTCAAGCGCAAACAGTATTCTGCCCGCATCATCCACGACAAGGCACTGGAATGGATTGACAGACAGGATAAGGAACATCCTTTCGTAGGATTCCTTACCTATACCCTGCCGCATGCCGAACTGGCCCAGCCGGAAGACTCTATTCTAGAGAATTACCAGAAACAGTTCTTTACCGATAAAACCTGGGGCGGATGGGAAGATTCGAGATACAACGCTGCGGTTCATACCCATGCACAGTTTGCCGGAATGATTACCCGACTGGACCAGTATGTGGGCGAAATCTTCGCCAAGCTGAAGGAGAAGGGACTCGACAGGAATACCGTTGTCATCTTTACTTCAGATAACGGGCCGCATGAAGAAGGTGGTGCTGATCCAGAGTTCTTCGGTCGCGACGGTAAGTTGAAAGGTCTGAAGCGCCAGTGCTACGAAGGCGGCATCCGCATACCATTTATCGCCTGGTGGCCTGAGCACATCAAGGCAGGAGCGGTGAACGATACCCAGTTTGCCTTTTACGACCTGCTGCCTACTTTCTGCGATTTGGCTGGCATCAGAAACTTTGCCAAGCGTTATACCAACAGAAAGTTGGCTGGTGATGGTTTCGACGGAATCTCTATCGCTCCTACCCTTCTGGGCAAGGATGCAGAGCAGAAACATCACGATTACCTGTACTGGGAATTTCACGAAACCGACCAGATTGGCGTGAGAAAGGGCGACTGGAAACTGGTGGTAGTAAAAGGCGAGCCGCGGCTCTATAATCTGGCTTCCGATATCCACGAAGACCATAATGTGGCGGCAGAACATCCTAAGATTCTTGCCGAACTCCTGGCAGCCATCAAGAAAGAGCACCGAGACAGCAAGGATTTCGAAATTACGCTGCCAAAGTTCTGATTTTCTCTCCCGGTTACAGAGAGATAGAGATTACAACTAGATTCAAGAAAAAATGATGAACGACAACATAGCAAATCCCTTTGCCAAGCCACTGTATGTAATGCTGAAGCCTGCGGGTGCCCATTGCAACCTGGCATGCAAATACTGTTATTATCTGGAGAAGAACAAACTCTATCCCACTGCTCAGCGACATCTGATGAGCGATGAGATGCTGGAACAGTTTACCCGAGAATATATTGAGGCGCAAACCATGAACCAGGTGCTCTTCACCTGGCATGGTGGCGAGCCTCTGCTGCGCTCCATCGACTTCTACCGCAAGGCTTTATCCCTACAGCAAAAGTATGCTGGAGGCAGGCGCATCGACAACGTAATTCAGACCAACGGCACGTTGCTGACCGATGAATGGTGCGAGTTTTTCGCCCAGAGCCATTGGCTGGTAGGCATCTCTATCGATGGTCCGCAGCCTGATCATGACCATTACCGGCTGACGGCTGCGGGAAAGCCATCGTGGAAGAAGGTGATGCAAGGCATCAAACTGCTGAAGAAACACGGGGTAGAATGGAATGCGATGGCGGTGGTGAATGCCTATAATGCCAATCATCCGCTGGAGTTCTACCGCTTCTTCAAGGAAAACGGCTGTCAGTTTCTGCAGTTCACACCTATCGTTGAGCGACTGACCCGACATGAGGATGGCCGTACCCTGGCAAGTCTTGTCGACAAGGATGAGATTTCTCTGAGCGAGGCATCGGTTGCGCCGGAGCAGTGGGGCTACTTTCTCTGTGCAATTTTCGATGAATGGGTTCGGAAGGATGTGGGCAAAATCTTCGTTGAGATTTTCGACTGCACACTGGCAAACTGGATGGGTATTTCTCCCGGCATCTGTGCTTATTCCAAGGAATGCGGTCATGCGGGAGTGATGGAGCACAATGGCGATGTTTATTCCTGCGACCACTTTGTTTTTCCGGAGTATAAGTTGGGCAATATCCGTGACCATTCGCTCATCGACATGCTTTATGGTGAGCAGCAACAGGAGTTCAGCCGTCTGAAACACAGTTCTCTTCCCCGCCAGTGCAAGGAGTGTGACATGGAGTTTGCCTGTCATGGAGAATGCCCAAAGAACCGCTTCATGAAAGATAAGTATGGCGATTCCGGTCTCAACTATCTCTGTCCGGGTTATTACCATTATTATCAGCATGTAGCGCCCTACATGGATTACATGAAGCAGGAACTCATGTCGCAGCGCCCACCTTCGAACATCATGAAAGTTGTACAGTAAGCATGACAGATTCTAAAAAAACAGCAAAATACTTGGAAAAAAGTCAGAAATATCGTACCTTTGCAGGCAAAAAGCAATTTTACGAATATGAAAAGAATCAAAATGCCACTATTGGCAAGAATCATCATTGCCATCCTGTTGGGTGTAATCTTCGGCAATTTCTTCAATGAAGCGGCCGTCAGAGCGTTTCTCACCTTCAACGGCATCTTCAGCCAGTTTCTGGGCTTTATGATACCGCTCATCATCATCGGTCTCGTAACACCAGCCATTGCCGACATCGGTCACGGAGCCGGAAAACTCCTTCTTGCCACCGTGGGCATCGCCTTTGCCGACACCATCCTGGCGGGTCTGCTTGCCTATGGCACCGGCTCGGCACTCTTCCCACACATGATTGCCAATTCTGCCCATGTGGCAGTAGATAAGGCTGAAGAACTCAAACCCTTCTTCGAAATCAAAATACCAGCCATGGTAGATGTGATGAGCGCCCTCGTTTTCTCGTTCATTGCAGGACTGGGCATTGCCCACAAAGGCAGCCGCACCATGCAGAACGTTTTTCAGGAATTCAAGGAAATCGTATCAGGTGTCATCGCCAAAGTCATCATTCCCCTACTGCCCCTTTATATCTTCGGCATCTTCCTGGGCATGACTTTCTCGGGCGAAGCCTACCACATTCTGCTGGTCTTCGCACAGATTATCCTCGTGATTCTCGTACTTCATATCGTCATCTTACTTTACGAATATCTGTTGGCTGGCGGCTTGTCCCACAAGAATCCTTTTAAGCTGTTGCTCAACATGTTGCCAGCCTACTTCACGGCACTTGGCACATCATCATCAGCAGCCACCATTCCGGTAACTCTGAAGCAGACCTTGAAAAACGGCGTCACCGATGGCATTGCCGGATTCACCATTCCGCTCTGTGCCACCATCCATCTCTCGGGATCAATGATGAAGATTACCTGTTGTGCGCTCACCATCTGTCTCATCAATGGTATGCCTTGCAATCTTCCTCTCTTTCTCAACTTCATCTTCGTGCTCGCCATCTGCATGGTAGCAGCTCCGGGAGTTCCGGGAGGAGCCGTCATGGCAGCGCTAGGTCCGCTAGCCTCAGTTTTAGGTTTCAATGCTGATATGCAAGCACTTATGATAGCCCTCTATATCGCGATGGACAGTTTCGGCACCGCCTGCAATGTAACCGGCGATGGCGCCATTGCTATAGTCGTGGATAAGATATTCAGAAAGGATAAATAAAAAATAAAAGAGGGTGCGTCACAGACTTATGACGCACCCTCATCTTTATATAAATCTCTCTCTATTTCTAAAGTGATTCACATATATATATTATGTATATCGTATGTTCTATTCTTACTTGCTCAAGCTAACAGAATGGCTCATGTTAGTCATTTCTGGAATTGAGTTTACTACGTGTTTCAAGAACATGCCCATGCAAAGAACCATACCTGAAAACATAACTGCGGCGAAAGCCATTGTAAAAATAGTCATCATAATTATTAACCTTTTTAAAATTTATTATTTGTTATTCCTTAAACACGAGTGCAAAGTTAACACTTTTTTATCGAATAACGGCATCTTTTGCCGAGAAATATCATTGCAATATGTTTTTCTTGATATGGGTCAACCACTTGTTTTTAGCCTTGAAAATGACATTTTGCTATCGGATATGTTGTTTTGGTAGCAATAATTTATATATATCATTTTTCTCGCTTTGTTATGTGTGTAACAAGATAGGGATTCCTGTCAGATGATAAGGAGTCAGAATCGAAGTGAAAGCCAATCATCGAACTTCACGTTCTGGAAGGTATGGATGCCCAGTTTCTCGGCAGCCTCACAGTTTTTCTTCAGATCATCGATGAAGAGAGTTTCATCGGGATTGATGTTCGCCTGCTTGACTACCTCTTCATAAATACGGGCATCAGGCTTAGCCAAATGCATTCGCTGAGAGAGGAAACAGTGCTCGAAATAATCCTCTACCCCATGGTTCTGATAAGGGAAGAGAAGCTCCACGCAATAATCCCAATGTATATCAATGGTATTGCTCAGGAGGAAGAGGCGGTAACCAGCCTTCTTCAACTGCAGGAGTCGCTCCTTTTTCTCATCAGGAATCTCCACCAGCATCTTGTTGGCAGCATCGATGATCTCTTCATTCGTCACATCAGCTCCAGTCAACTCACGGGCTGCATCGCAGAATGCTTCGGTGGTAATCATTCCCACACCCAGTTTGCTCATCAGCTTCATCCCCTCACTCTGAGGATTCGGATTCGCCAGTTCCCCCATTCCTATCGCCTTGAAAGCCCCGATGCATCCTTCCGGATTGAGCTTCACCAGGACATTACCTAAATCAAATATGATATTCTTGTATTGCATAATCTATACCTTATTTTAAATCGCACTTTTAATCTTTAATTAGATACTTACTGCAAAAGTACAGCAAATTCGGGAGAGAACAAATGATTAGGGAAAAGAATGGTGGGAATATAACATTTATTAGTAAAAGAAGGATATGCCTGTAACTACTTTTACCTTCTGATAAGCCGCATTATCCGTTTGAACTTCCAAAGGGATAATGCGGCTTATCAGAAGTCTTTGCAGACTTCTTTCCCTTCTTAATCTTTCCCTCTTTGATGAGTCTTTCCTTTTCAGCACGGATACGTTCGAGCAGCACCGATGCTGGCTCATCGTTGGGATCTTGTGGAACGAGTTTGCCGTGAATAGCAAGGTCGAGTATCTTTTGTCTTAATGCTTTTGTGTCCATTATTAATTCGTCTATTAATTTTAAGATTTATCTTCTTTTGAGAAGAACTGACAGAATTCCCTTAATTGTTGTTGCATTTTTTCTTGCGGAATTAAGATACGCTTATATTCCGCCACCATCGTAGGACTCATGCTGCGACTCATAGCATATTCAACAACAACCTTGTCCACATCAGGACATAAAATGATGCCTATAGAAGGGTTCTCGTTGGAACGTTTCACATCACGGTCAAGAGCTTCAAGGTAAAACTCTAATTGACCAAGATCTCGAGGATGGAATTTGGTTTTCTTCAATTCCACCGCTACAAGTGCCTGGAGACCGCGATGAAAAAACAGCAAGTCTGCCTTATAGGTAGATGCACCAACGGTGAGCGGATACTCTTGGTCCATAAAGATGAAATCTTTACCTAATTCGAGAATAAATTCCTTCATATGTTCTAACAAACCGTTCTTCAGTCTTTTTTCACTATGTTTCTTTGGTAAATTGAGAAAATCAACGAAATATGTATCTTTGAACATAATGGGCGAATTTGGATAAGTTTCCAGAAGTCCCTTTGACATATTGTTCTTGTCACTCAATAAAGTTTCATAAGTTTGCGTTGTAATAGCTCTTTGAAGTTCTTTATGGCTTAATCTTTCTTTGTGTGCATAAAGTATATAAAAGAGACGTTCCTCAAAACTTTTACATCTGCACAATATGTCATAATGATTTGATAATGTGGTCAGAAATAAAATATTTGGGAATTGTCCAGATGGCATTTGGACAATTTGTTTGTCCATTGTTGGTTTCATAATCTTATAGGAAGATTCCGATACATTATCGCCAATTTGTGCAGCCAGTGGCTGCACAAATTGAGAACCTAAATATTTCTCTACGGCAGTTTTAAAGCTTTTCGACGAATATTCATCGTATAACATTACCATATTGTAAATGCTACTTCGGCTAAAGCCTTTGATTTCAGGGTGGTTTGAGCGAATGAATTCTGACAGTTGGGAAACTACTTTGTTCCCCCATTCTTCTGTTTTCAATTTTTCAGAAACATACTTGCCTACATACCAAGCGGTAAGCAATATTTCATTGTTTACCACTTGTGAAGCATTACTTTTATGTTGCTGAATGATATCAATGACTTCAGCAAACTGTGCCTCTTGTGTTATGCTAACATTATATTTTACCATACTAATTTTTTCTTGATGCTATTTTGTATGCGCTGCATATGAAATCATATATTTCTTTTATTCTACTCAATAGTCACCTATTATTTTAGCTACAAAGATAATGATAATATTTCACTTGACCATTTATATGATTCACTATTTATACTTTTTTGTCTTTTCCGAATGAAAATAAGTATAAGGGATAAAGGGAAAGTGCATCTTTCTTCATTATATTACAGGAAACGTTTTTCTAAAACTAATGCCACTATTGCCACGCTCCAAGTTAACCAATTGGTTTTTTAACTATTTAAGCGTTGCAATAAGGGCATTTTCTATTATCACCTATTGCCACCTATTGCCACACTCGGGCGAAAAACGGGGGATTCTCAGCGAAAAAGCAAAGGAATACTTAATTTTTCAGGAGAAAAACATTAAAAAAGTGGAGAAAAAGGCATGCGGTTTCGAACATTTTTTGTATTTTTGCAACCAACAGGAAAAATTCCTGCCGATTCCACCTAGAAGCTTACGACTCCTGTGAAACCACTTTATACACATTTAACCCAAAAACCAATGACACAAGCAGATTTAGTCAGACTCTACTTCGCTAAAGGAGATGTTTACAACTCATGGAACTATTGCTTCAATTGAGCCCGAATGACCGGCGTAGTCGGGCACATTTGCCCAACGCTTCGGGCAAAGCTGGGCAAAACCATCGGCAACCCTAAGTATCACCCTATCAACAAATTAGCAGAAATATGAAGTTTACTATTACAAGAATCAACAAGCAGAACAAGTTGATGGTCAGTTCGAAAACCGTAGAACGGTTTCTGGAGCGCATCACTAAAGATGATGCCAAGCTGAGTGTCACCAATTTCAGAATGAGTGTGCCACTCATGGAGGCCGACTACCAGTACTACAAAGGCATCAAGGAATGGCAAAACGTTTATCCAGCCGCAGAATTCAACAAGGATGAAAGCGGCAATCTCGTCTTCCAGAAATCAAACGGGCTGGTGATGCTCCACTTCATCAACCTCATGTCGGACCAGGAAAAAGATGCCGTCAAGAAGACGGTCAGTCTGCTGCCGATGACCTTCGCTGCCTTCGAAGGAGCCGACGGCAGAAGCCTCATCGTGCTCGTAAGCATCTGCAACGAAGAAGGAAAAATCCCGACAAAAGAAGCCGACGCCTACTTACTCTACCAGTCTGCCTACGAACAGGTAAAGACGCTCTACCAGTCGCAGGTACAGGCAACCATCAAAGCCGAAAAACCATCATTGGCATCCAACTTCATGCTTACGCTGGATGCCTCTCCTTATTATAACAGCAAGGCAGTGGCGATGCGCATCTCCCAAAATATGAAGAAGGTAGCCTCAGCCCCTAAGAATGTAGACGATCTGAAGACATACGATGACTATGAGTTTCTTTACCGCAAGGCAGCAGAAGAGACGAAGGAAGAGATGAAAAAAGTCAACATCTCATGGCAGAACGATGAAGACCGGTTCCTTGCCGGTTTCTCAGCCATCGCCATCAAGCTCTGCAACATGGGCCTCAGCGAAGAAGAAGCTTTCATCCATATCCGCCGCAACAACTGGGGACATGTGACAGAAGAGAAACTCCGCCAGATAGTGGGCACCGCTTACGATACCCATTCCAAAGACAGGAAGACGGAGAAATCAGCCTCAGGCAGAAAAGGCCGTGCCGAAATTCTGCAGATGATCAGATACCTGGAGAGCCGGTACCAGTTCCGTTACAATACCGTGATGAAATATACCGAATACCGCCCGAACAATTCATGGGTTGGCGATTTCAGACCGGTGGATGCCCGTGTGCAGAAAAGCATGACGCTGGATGTTCAGATAGCCGACATCCACGTAAGCATCAAGGATGTAAGGAATTTTCTAGAGTCAGACCGCATCAGGAACTATAGTCCAATAGAGTCCTATCTCTATGACTGTCTGGGAAAATGGGACGGCAAGGACCGCATCCGTGCCCTGGCACGAACCGTACCCACCAACAATCCTTATTGGGAAGACTGGTTTTACACCTGGTTTCTGGGAATGGTTGACCAATGGCGCGGCATGTATCGCCGTCAATATGGCAACAGTACCATGCCGCTGCTCATTTCCAAGCAAGGTTACAACAAGAGCACCTTCTGCCGACGTCTCATCCCTACAGAATTATCGTGGGGCTTCAGCGACAACATGATTCTCTCAGAAAAGCGTCAGGTTCTGCAGGCGATGTCACAATTTCTGCTCATCAATCTCGATGAGTTCAATCAGATTTCACCACAGGTGCAGCAGGGATTTCTGAAGAATCTGCTGCAGTTGCCTACGGTAAAAATCAAGCCGCCATACGGAAGTCATGTACAGGAATTCCCTCGTCTAGCCTCCTTCATCGCCACGAGCAACATGACCGATATTCTTTCCGACCCATCCGGCAACCGCCGTTTCCTGGGAGTAGAACTGACGGGACCTATCGATGTGAGTGGCAGACTGAACTATGAGCAACTTTATGCGCAGGCGATGCAAGCTCTGGAGCGTGGCGAAAAATCCTATTTCGACGCCAAGGAAACCGCCATCATCATGCAACATAACAGACAATTTGAGCAGATTTCCCCTATCAAGCAATGTTTTCTGCAGGTTTTTGAGCCTGCAAGTACCCCAGAAAATGGCGAATATCTGATGGCAGCCGCCATTTTCGACATTTTGAAGCAGAAATTCGGCTCTTCCCTCCAGGTTTCGAGTCTGCAGAAATTGGGCAGAGAGCTTCAGAACATAGAAGGTTTGAAGAACCGAAGAACAAGATTTGGTACTGAGTATCTGGTAGTTAGGAAATAACCTACTCACTTTCCATCTCATTCCCTCATAAAAAGAGTGTGGCAATGCGTGGCATTAGGTGGCAACAGAAATACCGCTTACTGCCACGCATTATTCACTTATAATCAGAGAGTTAAATGCATTGGTGATAGATGTGGCAATAAAAACAGAAAAACAGCACCATGTAGAGTGGTTGTTCGGAATTCCGAACAACCACTTTTTGCTTTACCATTCGCATGTATTAATTATTATGCAGAAATCATGAACTTCATTATGCGAACTCATCCACTTCATTTCACGAGTTCATCCACTTCATTTCACGAGTTCATCTACTTCATTGAGTTGACACATACGGCTGCGGTGGCTGAAGGAGACGACTGAGTTAGCAGAATGAGACGGCTGCATTAGACGAAGGAGTCGAATACAGTGGCTGAAGGAGACGAATGCGATAGCTGAAGGAGTCGAATGCAGTGACCGGAGGAGACGAATGCGATAGCTGAAGGAGTCGAATGCAGTGACCGGAGGAGACGAATGCTGTGGCAGGAGGAGACACATTCTGAACACTTATAACTAGAGATTGCGGTATAATACTAAACTGAGTCCACTTAAAAAAGTCCCGAATCATATTTTTTGTCATTGTAACTTATTGACAATCAATGGCACGTTTTCGTAAAAATGACTTTTTCAAGTGGGCTCAGAAAATAAAATCTGTTTTCTGTTTCAATCCACACACCCACAAGGGTGTGACGCAGCAGTGCTATCTCTTCTGCTGATGCTACCCAGGTTTCAATCCACACACCCACGAAGGGTGTGACTTGACCAAACCAATCTGGAAGAGGTGAACAAGGAGTTTCAATCCACACACCCACGAAGGGTGTGACTTGGTGTTGAAGTCCTTGCCGAAGCCGTACTGCGGTTTCAATCCACACACCCACGAAGGGTGTGACGCAGATTACTAAAGACCGTGTTTACGATGTTAAGTTTCAATCCACACACCCACGAAGGGTGTGACAACCTATGGATAGAATAACAACAGCTAACATACGAGTTTCAATCCACACACCCACGAAGGGTGTGACAACTAATTGCGAAGTAATTCACGATGTGGTGGTAGTTTCAATCCACACACCCACGAAGGGTGTGACTGCATATTCAGCAAATAGCTGAATATCATGATGCAAAGATAATTATTTTGCGAAAGATGGCAAAATAATTACACGTAAAATATTATAAAAGGCATAATATTTATAAGTCACTGATTTTAAGAAGGTGCGAAACTATAGGTTATTTTGCAATACTATAGGTTCGCACCCTCATACATTAAATGATAAGCTCACCAGTAAAGTCAAGCCCCATATCCTTACCCAAAGTCTCAACTTTACGTTTCCAATTTTTCCCAAGAATATAGAACCTAATACTATCTTGTTCAGTATCAATAATTCCTTTTAACTGGTCCCTCAATACGAAAAACTGAGATTCCGTCAAAATACACTCAAAAACAGAGTTTTGAACTCTCTTTCCATAATTTAAACACGCTCTTGCTACATTGCGTAAACGTTTTGCACCATGAGCCGAGGTAATGTTTACATCATAAGTAATCAATACAAACATACACTACTTGATTAAAAATACTGGATAATCATCAATATCCTTACGAATGAATCTCGCCAACAACATTGCTTGAACATAAGGAAGAAGACCTATACTTACCTTTTCATTTAAATAAGGATGAATAATCTGCTCCTTCTTTCTGTTTTGCCAAGCAGACAATATAATCTTACGCCCCGAGTCTGTCATGACGATACCTTCGTCACCCTGCTTGATGAAATCTTTGATGGTAATCTGTTTTCTGTTGATTAAAGATAGAACCAATCTATCACCCAAATATGCTCGCAGCTCCTCCATCATATCCAAAGATAAAGATGCACGCCCTGGTCTTAAAGTATGCATAAACCCTACGTATGGGTCTAAGCCAACAGTCTCCAAAGCCGATGTCATATCATTACATATAAGAGTATATACGAAAGATAACATCGCATTAATCGCATCTTTTGGTGGACGACGATTGCGACCTTCAAATACAAAATCTTCTTTCTGATTTAGAAGAAGACGTGAGAATACACCAAAATAAGCAGTGGCAGCTTCTCCTTCTATTCCTCTCACACTATCTATAGATTCAGCATTCAAAACTCTTCTTTTGCACCGAAGCAGTTCCTCGCAAACACGTTCTATAGCCTCATCATCTCCATTGTCTCTAATAAAACGACGCAAGATATTACGATAGTTTTGGATTTTTCCTCCTATGAAAAGTTTACTGAGATGAAGAGCATAGTTAGGTTCATCAGAATTCTTATATTGTGCTTTTCTCAGCAAAACGTTTCCCCTAGTCGGGCCTTGCGAACGGCTGATATATCTTCCTTGTGGTGAAAGGAAGGTTAGAGAAACATTATTATCTGCACACAGTTTCATCAATCCTGGACTTGCCCCCATATAACCAAAAGTAATAATTTGCTCTATATTATGGATAGGAATACGGAATATCTCGTTTTGCTTCACAGATATCACAACATTCAACCCATCTTTACTTAGATAGGCTTCAGGTGTGGTCACGTATAATGTATTAAGTAATATCCTCATATAGATTCTTGTTTAAATAGGTTGATACTAGAGTACAATCACTCATTTCTGGCATACAGAGATTTACCAGAGAACAATTCTTACAATGATGCTGTTTGTTAGCTTTTGGCAAGATACCGCTTTTAAATACCTCATGCATCTGAAGGGCACATTGAATAGTCGTACTTCTTAATGACTCAGAAATAGAAATTGTTTCTCTATGTTTTACTTCATTATAATACAATGCACCGTATGGAATATGGATACCATACATTTCTTCGAGACACATTGCCTGGGCAGCCAATTGTACTTCATCTCTTTCATCAGGCTTATGATGACCTCTTTTATACTCCACAGGGTATGGTTTCCAATATCCTTTGTAGCGATTATGAGTTATAGCATCTTCTGATGAATCAGCAGGAATAAGTTCTACAGCATCAGTTACACCATATAACCCTAATTCTTTAGAGGCTATATGGAGGGAACGAAGCGTGATAACATCACCATTTTTTTGACGATAGAAGGGATTATCTACATTCTTGTGCAGAATCTGCCCTTCTGTCGTCAGCTTGTTTTCAGCCCATTGTTGCTCGATATGAATCAAAGCCCATTGTCGAGGGCAGAACATAAAGTGCTGTATCCCCGACAACATGAGCATTTCATCTTCAGTATACATGATGATACTAAATCAATTCTTCAACTGATACACCTGGATATATCTTATCCAACTCCTCTTGAGTAGGAACGTTAACATCATAATCGCCAAATGAACGTGGTACCACAACTTTAGGCTTCTTCTGGGTTTTCACCAAATCGAACAATTTATTCGCTGGTGCATTACCCAAAACTGAATCATGTTTGAACACAATTAATTTCTGAGCACTCATCAAGCCTCTTGCTGCAGAACGATCAACATCAAACATATTCTTCAATGCATCAAAGAAAAGTTCCAGGTCTTCCTCAGAGAAGCCCGTTTGTTTGGCAAGGTTGGCAGAGATGAAGCCATGGCAGACATAGAGGCCATAAGGAACGATATATTTACGTCCCATAGTTTGGTTATTCTTTTCAGAAGACTCATCATCCTCTTCCGTGGTTTCTTTCTCTTTCGTAACCGCCATTCGTGTTATTGATATAGGACGAGGAAAAATCTGATCAACGGATTCTGCAAAATCAAATTGAATTGGACCACGAACTCGATCTGATTTACCAGTGGTAGCAATAACTTGCCCGAAAGAACGTATATCGTAATACGTTTCGCAGAGGAAGTTCTTTACTTTCTTTTTATTCTTCACTTTTTCACTCTCCTTTTCTCCCTTATTATTCTGCCCATTTTTTGCAGGCTCATTATTCTCAGTATGAACAGAATTAACCAGACTATCGAGTACCGCACCTTCTGTTATAAAAATATCATATCCAGTCCCCATATTTTTTTCAAAATATGCTTTAGTCTGAACATAATTTCTCACTTTACGTTTTAAGCAGACATCAGAGATGATTCCGTGTCCTGTTTCTGCGTCTATTCTTGGCATATTGCCTGCATCTGGATCTCCATTAGGATTTCCATTTTTAACATCAATAAAGTATACAAAATCTATGCGATTTTTTATTACCTCATTTTTTACTGTTTCACTCATATTGGTATAATTTAATAATTGTATTATTGTTCATCAGAAACTCCGTTCTCTTCTTTATCAACATTTTTACGGAAGTGCTGGTTAAGCTCCTGCTGCTGCTGATAATAACCGAAGAAAAAACACCCTTGTTCTGTTACTGTCAGAACTGGTGGAAATATCATATCTCCTTCAAATTTTGAAAATATTTGCTGTTTCAAATTCTCTATATCATCAACGTTTTTTCCATTTAACTTTTTAAGATAATAATTAGAATTAGCTAATATTGAAGGGAACACCGTTGCAGGAGAAGTCATAGCTGCGTTCATATATTTTGAGCGTAAATCCGACTTCCATTTTTTCATCTCCTCCCAATTGGCTTTCTGCTGGGTATATTCCAAAACCGCAAATAATCTACCACATAAATAGCCTTTATTTGAAATCTGTTCGTTTATCATTTTATTTAAATTTAAATTAAAGTTTCTACACAAATATGCTTTGCAAATAGCAGCACGTTCTGCATCTCTGTATACAAATATGCTATATGCATTTTTGTTTACAGATTTATCAGGACAAGTCTGTTCCGACATTATACGGTTTAGAGCCATTTTGAATAACATATCCGGATATTTATATCCTTTAAAAATGCTTCTAAAAACGGCATCTATCAAATTAGGAACAATGTCATACGACAACTTGCTACCTTCCAATTTAAATGGAGATACAGCTTCAACCATATTCAAAGCGTCAAACTTAATTACACGATTTGCACAAATCTCCATTGCCCGATAATGTTTCAATACAACTTCTGCAAAATCAGACAGAGAACATTCGTTCCAAAAAGAGATAGCTATTCTACCTTTCGACGTAGGTACAACCTCAAGGAAATAGTATCTCTCTTTACCATAGACTCCACACGTTCCCTTTTCCTTTATAACTGAGAAAAAGTCTTTAACTTCTCTTACATTATCAGGATCTACTTCATTTTTTTTCTTTATTCCTAAAAATCTACGCGCCGGCTTTTCTATATGTTCAATATCCTCTTTTGTTGTTGCTGAAGACCAAAAAAGAAGTTTTCTATCTGTCATGTATACCATCTTTCCATTTTTATTTTTCTTAGCAAAAATAGTAAGCTGGTTCTCTTCAGAATTCAACAATCTTTTCAATGCTGAAGTATATGCGTATTCAGAAAATACCGATATAGGAGCATTCTCACCTTGCGACTTGCCATGACTTTCATAACATTTATTATTAAAAGATACGATTTTTCCGTTATCTGCTATTCCAAAAGGAGTACTTCCAAATGTTTTACAGATATTTGTTTTTTCTCCTGACACCAGACATAAGCCAATAGGATTCTTCTCAACTTGGTGATGTAAAAACACTTCGAGCTCTTGCGAATAAGCGCATACAGGATTTTCAAATCCCTTTACTTTAAAGGAAATGGATTTGCTTTTTACCAATTCCTTATATTCCTTATATTTTTTCAACTTCTTGTATTCTCGCTTATTATAAAATTGCTGCAAAGCCTTAAAGTCTCCTCTATTAGGAAACAGACCAACCAATTCATCAAGCATACGTCTAATCTCTTCACAGTGCCAAGTATAATCACATTTATCTATACCTGTTGGCGGAATTAAAAAACCGCCTGAAAATTAGTATATTTTTATGGAGAA
>ERZ857745.773-NODE-773-length-44697-cov-5.327046_pt1 | contig 44697 bp, 33 predicted proteins | sample MGYA00519699_ERZ857745 | MGnify/ENA primary metagenome ERZ857745 (study PRJEB31778, sample SAMEA3449357) | human gut metagenome | biome: human gut; feature: human-associated habitat; material: faeces | place: United Kingdom | collected 2010/2012 ... | reverse complement strand
GCAACAATACCCTGTTGTCCAAATGAAGTCCGCCTAAGCGGAAATCTTTGCGAGCATACACACTCGTGAGGCTGACGTTGCCGCTGTGCTGGGCGACGTTGCTGTCCGACGCATAGTAAATCTTGTCGGAGACGACTCCCTGCCATGCCCCCGCTTCGAACGCGAAATCGGGAACCGAAAACTTGACCTCAAACCGAGTTTCATTCTCCTTGCTTAAAGGAGTGTTCCATATATAATGGTTAGAGAACAGATTCTCCTGCCAGTAGGTCGGCGAGCGGCGGTCCATCGAGAACCGGCCTTCGAGAATCAGGGGGTGTCCGCGCAGATAGCCTTTCAGCGCGAGGTGCGCGCCGATCGAGAGATCTCCGCCTCTGTATCCCGACGGGTAGAAACGGAGGTTTCCGTCCCAGTCGACATATTTCTTTATCTTTCCGCTGACGGAGCCGTAAAAGAAGTAACTCGTCTTGTTGACCTTCGTGTACTTCCCCGTCAGGTAATCTTTCAGTTCGAATTGCGAGTAGGTGTGCATGTCGATGCCGATGCCGGCGTCGAGCGTCCCCACGATTCCGTTCCGGTCCCAGGGCTGCGCCTGCACGAAGAAACGGTTCGAAATGTTCCGCTCGTAGATCGAGTCACGCGTCTCCGCAGGGTTGATGAACCAGTTATCGTAATAATGCCCCTTCGCGGAGACGAAATCGCCGTTCTCGTCCCGGTGGTCCCGTTCATTCGTATAAGGCTCGTTCCTGTCGGTGTAGACCTTGCTCCACGAACTGTACTCGAACGAATGGCCGATATACACCGCCGAGAGGTTCGCCATCGAGAAATCGCTCTCCGTGAGCCGTTGCAGCGGAATGCCGTAGGACTGCGTGACGAAGAAGGCGTTGTTGCGGTAGAGGTTCCTGGCCTCGGCGTCGGCCAGCCGCATCGGCACGCCCGAAGGCATCTCGAACGTCGTATCCGCAATGGCCCACTCGCCGACCACGCCGCCGTTCTCCTGCTGCTCGATGTGGTTGTTGTAGTAGCCCGCATGGACCGAATACCGCCTGCCCGTGTGGCTGACGGCCACCGCAAGGTTGTGGTTCTTGGTCCGCGACCAGACGTACTGGCCGCGCGTGCCCCGCGCCTTGTAGTCGATGTTGAAACCCGTCGTCGGAGAGATGTTCTGCGCATGCATGATGCCGAAATTCTCCTCACGGAAACGCTTCTGCCCCGACTCCGCGTAATTCATCCGGATCATCGGCTTCTTCGTGTTGTAGAAGGGCACGTTCTCCATGTTGTAGGTGTACGCGTAGTAGGGACTCGCAAAACTGAAGTCAAAGAACTGCGGACGCCGGAAATAGTTCAACGGCAGCGATGTCTGGCCCAAAGCCCCCTGGGCGATGTCGCCCACGTCCTCCCGGTAGAACGGATAGTCGATCCGGTAATCGGTCAGCGTGGTGTCCAAAGGCCCGATCTCGACGCGGTTGAAATCGCGGCTCACGTGCCATTTGAAGTTGTTCAGCGCGCGGATCGAGTCATTGAAAAAATAGGACTCGAGCGGCTTGCGGATTTTCCGTTCCTTCTTGGTGGTGTCCTGCGGCTGCTGGTTCTCGCCCTCCTCGCCTTCGGTCTGCTCGTAGGGATTGCTGCCGTAGAGGTTACCCGTCTGGCCGTTGCGCTGCGCGCGCTGCAAGGTCTTCGCATCGAAGCCCTGGGAGCGCACCGCCTCGGGCGCTGCAAAAAACAGACCGAGCAGGAGCGTCAGCAATATGCGGTTCGAAAATCTCGACATGTCAGCCAAAGAGCGGAAATCCGCGGCAAATGTAATTAAAAAATTTTAAATATACAACTATTCGGCTTTCCCACAGCCTTTTGTCCGGCAGGCAAGCCCCCACACGAGCGAAACGAGGATATACAGCACGATGATCGCCGGCACGGCGTAACCGCGCAGGAGGACGGCCGTCACGACGGCCGCGATGATGAATCCGTAGCGCAGTTCGTTCCCTTTCCAGCCGAAGCCGTGGAATTTGAGGGCGAACATCCTCAAATTCGAGATCATCAGCAGTCCCACGACCACGGCAATGGCAGAAATCGCCTCGCGCGGAAGCTCCAGTCCGCTGGTCTCGAACAACAGCCCCAGCGAACCGCAGAGCATCGCCGCCGCCGGGCTGGGCAGTCCGCAGAACTCCGTGCGCTGCGTGTCGTCGATATTGAATTTCGCCAGCCGCAACGCGGCGCAGGCCGTAAAGACGAAAACGGCCAGCCCCGGATACCCTTCGGGCAGCCAGATGCCGGGCATCCATTGATAGAGCGAATACATGATCGCCGCCGGGGCCAGTCCGAATGAGATGTCGTCGGCCAGCGAATCGAGTTGCAGCCCGATGGGCGAACTCTGGTTGAGCAGACGCGCTGCGAAGCCGTCGAAAAAGTCGAACACGGCGGCCAGAACCATCAGGCCGAAGGCCAGCTTCAGGTCGCCCCAAACCAGCGCCGAAACCACCGCCGCCGAACCGCAGAACAGGTTCGACAGAGTCAGCAGATTGGGTATCGTGAAGAGTTTGATTTTCATTGCCGGGGCGAAAATTTAATTTTCCAATAGGCGGCAAAGTTACTATAAATCTCTGGAAAAAACGAATAAAAAGGGACAAATGTCTTCGTAACGCCTGTCAATAAGGCGTTTGCGGAGCCAAATGAGGACAGGTAAAAAAACGGGGTAACGCAAAGGAAAGCGGATTTATGAAGCAGAACGGTCTCCAAATCGTTACCCGCCGGATGGCGATTTTTAACACACCGTGTTGTATTTGGCAGCTTGTGGCACAGGTTGGCATATCAAGGTCTAACTCGTTGAGTAATAACTTTGCAAACAAAAAACGAGTATGGCAAGAAGCACATTCAAGGTGCTGTTCTATGTGAACGGCAGCAAGGAGAAAAACGGCATTGTCCCCATCATGGGACGGGTTACAATCAACGGGACTGTAGCGCAGTTCAGTTGCAAGCAGAGCATCCCGAAAACGCTTTGGGACGTGAAAGGCAACAAGGCGAAGGGCAAGAGCCGCGAGGCACGGGATATTAACCTCGCTTTGGACAACATCAAGGCGCAAATCATCAAGCATTACCAGCGCATATCCGACCGTGAGGCATTCGTCACGGCTGAAATGGTACGCAACGCCTATCAGGGAATCGGCAGTGAGTATGAAACCCTGCTCAAGGCTTTTGACCGTGAGAACGAGGTGTTCAAGAAGCGTGTGGGAAAAGACCGTACAATGGCTACCTACCGCTCACGTGTGGTGGCAAGGAACTATGTTGCGGCGTTCATCAAGTCATTTTACAAGCGTACGGACATGGCTATGCCGGAACTTACTCCCGATTTCATCAAGGAGTTCGCCGCATACCTCTCGACTGAAGCCGGACTGCATAACGGGACGATATGGGAGAAATGTATGTGGCTGAAAGGCGTGGTGATGCGTGCGCACTTCAACGGACTGATTCCACGCAACCCTTTCGCACAGTTCCATATCAGCCCCAATGTAAAGGAGCGGGAATATCTGACGGAAGATGAACTGAAAGCGGTCATGACACATGAGTTCGAGGATAGCAAGTTCGCATACATTCGTGACATCTTTGTCTTTGCCAGTTTCACCGCCTTGTCGTTCGTGGACATTCAGGAACTGACGAATGACAACATAGTGGAGGTGAACGGCGAGAAGTGGATATTGTCCAAACGCCACAAGACAAAAGTCCCCTTTCAAGTGAAGCTGCTGGATATTCCCTTACAGATAATCGAACGCTACCGACCGATACAGAAAGACAACCGCATATTCCCCGGCTTGAACTACTGGTCTGTCTGTAAACCTCTGAAACGGATGATAAAGGAATGTGGTATAACCAAGTCAATTTCATTTCATTGCAGTCGTCATGGCTTCGCAACATTAGCGTTGAGCAAGGGCATGCCCATCGAGAGCGTAAGCCGTGTATTGGGACATACGAATATCGTCACAACCCAAATCTACGCAAAGATAACCACGCAGAAACTCGACAATGACTTGACGATGTTCGGTGATAAATTGAGCAAGACGTTTAACGGGATAACGATGTCATGAGTATGGGAAGAAACATCATAACAATGAATGAATCCGGCAATATTATCATGACGGAGAATGTCACTGATATATGGATGAGCGAACCGGAATTGGTGGAACTGTTCGGGGTAATCGTCCCGACACTCCGTGCCGCCATCAAAGCCGTGTATAAAAGCGGTGTATTGAAAGGGCAAGAGGCACAGAAGTATGCCCGGCTGGAGAACGGATATCATGCCGATGTGTTCAGTTTCCCGATGATAGTCGCGCTTGCTTTCCACATCAACAGTTTTGGGGCGGAACTGGTGCGCAATGCCGTTTTTGAAAGGCTATACTTGCGAAAAGAGAAAACAACATTCTTCTTTTCGCTGGGTATTCACAATATGTCTAATTATCAAGCATAAAGCCCAATGATATGGCGACATAAAATAGTGAAACCGACAAATCTTTATGTGTCAATCTATTGCCGATAAAACGCATTATCAATAAAACGTACTGCTGATAAAACGTATTGGTGGTCAGTTGAACAGACGTATTGCCGTTTTATCAACAATACGTACTACTAAGTCCGAAGAAAAACCCATTAGAAAGGCACTTCTTCGGGCTTTTGTTGTATGCTTTTAAGCCAAATCCAAGAAAATCTTACGTGAGTCACGTGTGGGTTGTCAATCCGTCTTGTTTGTATTGCCGAATTTTGCGCCAGACAAACATCTGACAATCATAAAATCAAGATGCCGATGAAGAAAGAAAATACAGAAAAGGAGGAGTTCATACGGGTAGGTACGACCCTCTACAAATTAGTGAACCAGCCCCGTCTGAACGGTGGCTATGTGAGGAAACGCATCGTGTGGAACAACGAGACGCTGCGGCAGGACTACGGCAAGGACTATCTCGCCACCGTGCCGAAGTATGACGGCTTCTGCACCGTCCCCGACCATGTGGACTACCGTCCTGTAGTGGACAAGTTCCTGAACCTCTACGAGCCGATTGAGCACCGCCCGCAACAAGGCGAGTTTCCCTGTATCCTTTCATTAGTACACCACATCTTCGGTGAACAGTACGAGTTAGGCATGGATTACCTGCAACTGCTCTACCTGCAACCTGTTCAAAAACTGCCTATCCTGCTGTTGGTATCGGAAGAGCGCAACACAGGCAAAAGCACGTTCCTGAACTTCCTGAAAGCCGTGTTTCAGAACAACGTCACGTTCAACACCAACGAGGATTTCCGCAGCCAGTTCAATTCCGACTGGACGGGCAAGCTGCTCATCGTGGTGGACGAGGTGCTGCTCAACCGCAGGGAGGACAGCGAGCGGTTGAAGAACCTCAGCACCACACTCTCCTACAAGGTGGAAGCCAAAGGCAAAGACCGTGACGAGATAGCCTTCTTCGCCAAGTTCGTGCTGTGTTCCAACAACGAGTATTTGCCTGTCATCATTGACGCGGGCGAAACACGTTATTGGGTGCGCAAGATAAACCGCCTGCAATCAGATGATACCGACTTTCTGCAAAAGCTGAAGGCGGAAATCCCGGCTTTCCTGCATCATTTGCAGCACAGGGCAATGGCAACGAAAAAAGAAAGCCGGATGTGGTTCGCTCCCTCATTGCTGCATACCGAAGCCTTGCGCAAGATTATCCGCAGCAACCGCAACCGTCTGGAAATCGAGATGTGCGAGCTTATACTCGACATCATGGACAGTACAGGCACGGACACGTTCTCGTTCTGCTATAACGATGTTCTTCTTTTGCTGGTACACTCGCAGGTAAAGGTGGAGAAGCACCAAGTACGGAAAGTATTGCAAGAGTGTTGGAAACTCACGCCTGCACCTAATACGCTTACCTATACCACCTACCAAGTGGACTGTACCCGTGAATGTCACTATTCGCCCATACGGAAAACCGGAAGGTTCTATACCGTGACAAAAGAATATCTGACAACTCTCTGATTATTTTGATGAAATGATGAACAAGCATATAACCATACTGAAACATACAGGTTTACATCCTCATCAGATGTTCATCAAAAGTATTCCGAAGATGAAAAGTAGAAATGAGACTGACAAGCTATGCCCGTCACCGTTAATGATGAATTTCTCTTTTGGCGAGTACTTTGATGAAAGGACGATGAATATGTACCATGCTGTCATTCAGTGAAATAATGTGTACATTCATCAAATTATCGTTTTTCCATTCATCACTAAATCCATTGTAAGATTATGACTATACAAGAAGCCAAACAAATCAGAATCGCGGACTATCTGCAAAGTCTGGGCTACACGCCCGTAAAGCAACAGGGAAACAGCCTGTGGTACAAATCCCCGTTCAGAGAGGAAACGGAAGCCTCGTTCAAGGTGAATACCGACCGTAACCTGTGGTTCGATTACGGGCTGGGCAGGGGCGGCAACATCATCACGCTGGCACAGGAACTATACGCATCCGACTATGTGCCTTACCTGCTTGGCAGGATAGCGGAACAGGCTCCACACATCCGTCCCGTGTCTTTCTCTTTTCGCCAGCAGGCATCCGAACCGAGCTTCCAACACCTGGAAGTGGGAGAACTCACCCATCCGGCACTGCTCCGCTACTTACAGGAACGGGGTATAAACATAGCTTTGGCAAAACCGGAATGTAGGGAACTGCACTTCATCCATAACGGCAAACCCTATTTCGCCATCGGGTTCCCGAACGTGGCTGGAGGATATGAGGTTCGTAACCGTTTCTTCAAAGGCTGTATCGCACCGAAGGACATCAGCCATATCCGGCAACAGGGAGAGCTGAGAGAGAAATGCCTCGTGTTCGAGGGCATGACGGACTATCTTTCCTTCCTCACGTTGCGGATGAAGAACTGTCCGGCCATGCCCAACCTTGACAGGCAGGATTATGTCATCCTCAATTCCGTCTCCAATGTTTCCAAAGCCGTAGATGTGCTGCACGGGTACGGGCGCATCCATTGCCTGCTTGATAATGACGAGGCGGGAAGAAATGCGTACCGAGAACTGGAAAGAGAGTTCGCCGGACGCATCCGCGACTTCTCCGACAACTACAAAGGACACAAAGACCTGAACGATTACCTGTGCGGCAAACGGCAGGATTTAGCCGTTAGTCCACCACCAAGAACTATCGTAAAACAGAAGAAGAAAGGATTGGGACTATGACATTCCAAACAGCAAAAACGGGAGCTGCCCGAAACTCATTCTTCAAGGATTGGGAAGTAGCAAGTTTGTGTTTCGGGTGTACCGAAACCGCTTGCTACCCACCATCCAAGCTACAGGAGGTGGAATCCCGTTGGTCTATACAGTATAATCAGTAACAGCATTGAAAGTAGAAAATGGAGCATAAGGAATATAAGAAACGTAACAAGGGCGGTCGCCCGAAAAAGGAAACGGCGGAAAAGCTGAGCTATCGTATTGGCGTGAAAATGGCGGCAGCCGACTACTTCTGCTTGCTGACACGGGCGCATGAGGCAGGCATATCGCCGAGCGAATACATGAGGGAATGTTTCCGGAACGGTCATGTGAGGGAACGACTGTCGGAGGAACACGCCGGATACATCCGCCAGCTCTGCGGCATGGCGAACAATCTCAACCAGCTTGCACGCAAGGCTAACGCCGGAGGGTTCCACGATGAACAGTGGGACTGCAAGGTGGCGGTGGCAAGGATTCACGAACTCTTGACCAAGATAGGGATATGATGGCGAAAATCGTAAAGGGAAGCGACTTCAAGGGTGTGGTGAATTACATACTTGACAAAGACAAGAACGCCCAAGTTGTCGCATCCGATGGCTTGTTCATGGAAAACAGGGAAACCATCGCCATGAGTTTCAACGTCCAATGGCAGATGAACAACAAGGTTGCGAAGCCTGTCGGACATATCGCGTTAAGTTTCTCCAAAGAGGATGAGCCACGCCTGACTAACCGCGTCATGGCGGGCATCGCTCTTGAATATCTGAAAAAGATGGGAATCAAGGACACGCAGTTCTTCATCGCCCGACATTTCGACAAGGAGCATCCGCACGTGCATATCGCCTTCAACCGCATTGACAACAACGGCAACACCATTTCGGACAAGCACGAGCGATTGCGAAGCGCCCGTATCTGCAAAGATCTTACGCAGAAATACGGCTTGCACATGGCTGGCGGTAAGGATAATGTCAAGCGCAACCGCCTGAAAGAGCCGGACAAGACAAGGTACGAGCTTTACGACATCCTCAAAACCGAAGTCTGCAGGTGTGGTAACTGGAGCGTGCTTGTCGCCAACCTAAAACGGCAGGGCGTGGAAGTGCTTTTCAGCCACAAAGGGCAGACGGACGAAATACAGGGCGTGGTCTTCATCAAGAACGGATACCGTTTCAACGGTTCCAAAGTGGACAGGCGTTTCAGTTATACCAAGATTGATGCTACCTTGCGGCACAACAGGTATGAGGAACGTATGGGAATGACAGCCAAAGTACATGAGGCAGTTACACCGAGCGCACCATTCGGAACGGCACAAAGTGAATTGTTCAACGGTTCGTTGGGACTGCTGAACAGCAACGGCTCATCTTACAATGCCTCTGATGCGGAAACCGATCAGGAAATGGCGGAAATACTTCGCAGGAAGAAGAAACGCAAACGGGGAATGAGGTTGTAACCACCGCAGATACGCAGTCCGGCAAAAGACCGCAGCCCGTCAGGGAATTTCATTGCCGACCATATAATCATCGGGCATCCGGGATTATATGCGAAAGAAGGAAACCGCCACAAAAGTATGAAAATATAGAATTTTCATTGATTTGAAAAGCCATTTGGAGTGAACTTTGCTCTGAATGGCTTTATTGCTCAACAGAATTAAGGACTATTCGGATTAGAATGCTTAACTTTGCAAATAGTTGTAACGATTAAGAATGGCAGACTTTAACTCATACATAGATAAGATTGACATGAATTTTTGGCGCGAACTTTGCGCTAAAGAGGGGAAGTTATGCCTTTATAAAAAAGGTGATTATTTCCTTCATTGTGGAGATACAACAAAAAATGTATGGGGATTTATCAAAAAAGGATATTTCAAATACTCCGTGACCGATTCAGAAGGTAATACACATATAACTGGTTTTTCATTTTGCGACACGCCATTGGGTGACTATTCAAGTCTTGTATTGAAAACTCCAGCCGTTACTGATATTATAGCGGCTACAGATGCGGAAGTATTGGTTTGTAACCGCAATATTGTTGATGAACTCTTTGAAAAAGACTTTAAGTTACATTGTGTCATATCAGACGGATTTTTTCACCAGACATATGATAGGTTTTTGAATCTGTATCGCCAATCTGCGAAGGAACGTTATATTCATATATTAGAATATTGTCCTAATATTCTTCAAAATATAACGCTCAAAGAATTGGCATCATATCTGCAAATCACACCGACATACCTTAGCCGCATTCGCAAAGAAATTACTTTTGAAAAATAGAGCAGATGAAAAGCAAGGCTAATTTTAACCCATATATAGATAAGATAGACCTGAATTTTTGGCGTGAACTTTGCGTCAAAGAGGGTAAACTTTGCCATTATAAAAAGGGAGAGTATTTTCTTCATCGCAGAGAAACACCTAAGTATTTCGGTTTCATTACATCCGGTGCTTTTAAATATACTATCATTGATACTGATGGAAATGAACATATCACGGGGCTTGCATTGTGCGATACTTTAGCCGGAGACTTCTATAGTTCCATTCGGAAGGAATCGTCATTGGTGGCTCTTCAAGCGATAACCGATTCAAACGTATGGGTTTGTAGCACTAATCTTTTTAGACAAATACTGAAAGAAAATATAGAATTACGCTGCGTTATGGCAGAAGAGTTATTTCGGCAAACTCATGACAGATACCTCAATCTTTATCGGCAATCTCCCAAAGAACGGTATTGGGAGTTGATAAGACGCTGTCCTAATATATTGCAAGATATTACGCTCAAAGAACTTGCCTCCTATCTGCAAATTACACCGACCTACCTTAGCCGTATCCGCAAAGAAATTACTTTTGGCAAGGAATAATACTCTCAAATAAGTGCCCGTAATGCAACTCTCAAAATAGTTTGAGAGTTGTTTCGTTTTATACCTGTAATTTTGCAGAAATATTCAATCATAAAGGTATGAAACATATTTTGTTTACCATATTTATATTTGTAAGTGGGATTGAGATGTACTCGCAACCCCAATCCCATGAGCGTAAAACTTCCGGTTCAGAGACGAAGAGAAGGTTATAATTAAAATTCCATGTATAATATCAAACTAAAAAATTGGATAATATGAACTATCAACTTAAATTGTGGAGTATGATATTGCTTCTAAGTATTGGGCTATTGGCGAGTTGCAGTGATGACGACAATGATACTGAGCCAACATTGACCGCTTCGGAACTGTTGCAAACGACCTGGAATGCTTGTGTTTGCGATTATGATGCAGATGGGAAAGAAGTCGTAAACGAAGAATATCTGATTGTGGAATTCCTCACTGAAACACAAGGTAAAAGTATCAATGGTGAGGGCAGTGGTGATCCTTCTGCTGTATGGGACTTATACTATTGCATAGATGGTAGAATCATTACTTTTAAGAATAGTGCTTTGGTAGGCAATTGGACAGTTATTGAAAAGTCCAAGAATCGCATTGTACTTCAGTCTTATCGTCCGGAAAAATCGGTGGCGACATTGACCAAACTGCATTGATATGATGAAAACTTTTAGAAATGCACAAACCGCAATAAGAGTAATAGGCTGCTGTTTATTCATCTTTGTGGTCTCATGTAAGCAGGCTTCGATGCTGCATCAGGAAAACGGTTGGTATCTTATCACAGACGGACAGAAGGATAGTCTTGCAAGCAGGCCGATTGTAACCGTCAAGGATTTTGCTGCGATAGAACTTGTTTCTGATGATTATGGTCTCCGAGCTATATCGGGAAGTGTAAATAAGCAGAAACAAAAAGTCTGGGCAGATGCTACAGAACAAGCTATTGGGCAACGGATAGGTTTTGTATTTAATGATACAGTTATTACCGCCCCGATGGTCAATGCAAGAATAGAAAGCGGTACTTTTCAAATCAGTCCCCCGCACAGGCATGATTTAGAACGTATCTTTGAGATTCTACAAAAAGAAATTGAGACATCAAGGTTGGAACATTAAATATTAACTATAAAATGGGGACATTAGGCTGTGTGAGCGATATGCTCCAGCGAGATAAGGAGAACAGGGCACTGCGCAAGATAGGGCGTGAGCGGATGAAGGAAACTCGTCGCCGATTGCTCGAAGTAAGTGCCTCCTCTCCCTCCTCCCACCTCTCGTTGGAACAATTGGAGGATATTCGAAAGAATACATTGGAAAAGGAGGAATTGGAGCGTAAGAAACTCAATAGAGCCTTTTTAGTCATAGGCTGCATTGTATTGGCAGGCCTTCTCTTTCTTTGCTTATTTATTACCTGCCAACTAACGTAAGTTCCACATCGGACAAACGGGCAAATCCACGAAGAATTTTGGCGTTAGTGAAAGTCGCAGTAATAAAACAAAAGGAATAGATATGGATAAATGCAAAATAAGACGTTGGCTTAAAGATGATTTTTCCACTTTGGCTAAATATCTTAATAATAAAAAGATATGGGATAATTGCCGTGATAGTCTGCCATATCCTTACTCTGAGAGCGATGCGCAACAATTTATCCGATTCGTTTTAAATCAAAGCGAACAAAATAATTATTGCATCGAAGTAAATCAGGAGGCTGTCGGCAACATAAGTTTCTCTCGTGGCATTGACGTGGAACGCTACAATGCTGAATTAGGGTATTGGCTTGCCGAACCTTATTGGGGTAAAGGGATTATGACTCAAATGTTAGTACTTGCTATTCGTAGCTATTTTTCCTATACAGATGTGATACGTGTTTATGCAAATGTTTATGCTGGTAATATGCCATCAATGAGAGTTTTAGAGAAAATAGGATTTCGCAAATGTGGCATACATCGTAATGCCTATTTCAAGAATGGGAATTTTTTAGATTGCCACTGTTATGAATTGCTAAAAGCTGATTTTAGGATATGAATATTATGATACGCAAATTAACACAAGATGAATATAACAATGCTGCCGATTTGTCCTATCAAGTATGTATGGAATGTGGCAGGAATGATTTCACCCAAGAAGGTATCGAAACCTTTAAAAGTTTCGTGTATGACACATCGTTGATGAATGCACTTGACATATATGGAGCTTTTGACAAGCATTTATTGATAGGAATAATCGGTGTACATCGGGAAAAACAACATATATCCCTCTTCTTTGTCTTGCCGCACTATCATCGGCAAGGAATAGGAAAATCGCTATTTGACTATGTAATGAATGAATGTAATTTTACTTATATAACAGTTCATTCTTCAACCTATGCAGAAACTTTCTATGCATCTTTAGGTTTCAAAAAAGTGGGTGAAAAAGAGCTTAATAAGGGGATTGTAAGTATCCCTATGGAGAGAAATATATAATTATTGCCAAAAAGGTCTTCAAAAGGTGGAATTTACTATAAAGAAACAATAAAATGAAGAAACATAATTATTTCACAATACTATTGGTAGCTATTCTTACTATGGCAGGGCTGACTGCGTGTAATGACGATGATGAAGAAGGTAGGAAGATAACCGGTTATAAGGAATACACGCTTACGGTAGCTTCTGTAAAACTCCCCGGTGTTTTAACATCGAGTGGTAGCAATGTACTTGCAGATGTATATGCTGTAAAAAACGAGCAGTCCACCGATTGGGAGGCTCATGGAAGCATCGGTAAGTTTGAATATGAAGAAGGATATGAGTACCAAATACGCATCAGTGAAACGAGCTATCTGGATTATAATATGGGCGATCCGGCATGGACTGAATACGAGCTATTGGAAGTCATATCGAAAGAACGCAAGAACTCTGAAAATTTACCTCCTCATTTCATCCCGGACTGGTATTTTGAGCAACGTTGTCCGTATATCAATCCTGAATTTGCTTATGCCATTGAAGCCGACCAAAAAGATGAGATTGAAAATGACCTTAAAACCGATGCAACCTATAAATTCGGAGGCTTGCGTTGTTATATTGCTTTTACAGGAACACGTAAATGGTTCTTATTGGATGTCGATATGCACATTGTTAATCAAGGCTTTTTGATTAGCAGGGGCAAGGAACCAACAGAGTTTCCTGAATCATATAAGCTCCTTCTGCCGGAAAGTAAAGTTTCCGGATATGGAGAGTTTAATTTTGTAACAGGCGATGATATAGAAGACTCTGTAATGCAATATGATGTGTTTATATATGCTCAGAATCGAACACCTGCACCGCAGAATGTTGAGATATGGCTATATAAAGACCTTACGGCATATTACCAAAACAAATACCCGGAAGCTAATGTCAAAGCTGTTGTGATTCGCTATATGGTGAAGAATTTGTGATAGTAAAATCTTTTTTACACGTCATGGAACTAAACAAGCATTTTGATTATACTGATAATTACAGTGAGATAGTCCATACCACACGGCTGATAAGTGCAGAAGAATTGACTGATAGATTCTTCTGCGCACCGCAGTGGATTACTGCCTTGATGAAGTTTCGTAATGCCATAGTAAAACCTTTTGGTCTGAAAGGAGAGAAGAATTTATCGGATTTTGTCATTGTCGAATCCGATCGCCTTGCGACAATAAGCAAAAACAACAAACACCTTGATTTTGTTATTGCATTTATGACCGAAAAGCGTATGAATGACAGCCTATATCTATCGGTTTGTACAAAAGTCAGATACAATAACCGTATGGGAAAATTCTATTTTACAATAATAAAACCATTTCATAGGTTAATCTGCAAGATACTGTTAAAACGGGTCAGAAGAAATTTATAATAATGCCTATCCTTGTCCTTTGTCACATCGCCAATTTTATCTATTGATGATATGAGTTCAACTAAAAACATAGCGGTCTTATGATGTCTCATGAAACAAGTTATTGAAATAAAAAATATCCGTACACTGACGGCCATGGGTTACCTGCTGATAGCTTTGTTAGTGAGCGGTATCGTTTACACTTGGTTCAGCGAGTGGCGGGACATGGAGAGACTAGAAACTATGAACCGGCAGATAGAGAGTTTCCGTAAGGAAATAAACATTATCCATATCCAGCTGATAAAGTTTTCTCTTTTAGGCGAAAGCGTATTGGAATGGGATGATGAAGATTTAGAATGTTACCATATTCAGCGTATGGCAATGGACAGTATGCTGTGCCGTTTCAAAACGATTTATCCGGTAGAGCGCATCGACAGCGTGCGCCATCTTCTTGCAGATAAAGAACTGCAAATGCGCTGGATTGTTCAAGTACTTGACGAACAGCAGGCTCTCAACGAGAAGATAGCCCGTCAGGTTCCTGTAATCGTGCAGAAAAGCGTACAGGAGCAACCACAAAAGCCAAAGCGAAAAGGATTTCTTGGCATATTCGGCAAGAAGGAAAGACCAAAACCAACCGTAACCACCACGATGCTCCATTCCCTCAACCGGGATATGATAGCCGAACAACAGGCGCAAAGCCACTATCTATCGGAACACGCCGACAGTCTTGCTGCAAGGAATGTGGAACTTAACCGACAACTGCAAGAACTAATTCGCCAAATGGATGAAAAAGTACAAGCTGACTTGCAAAAGCGAAACATAGAGATAGCTACCATGCGTGAGCAGTCGTTTATACAGATTGGAGGTCTGACTGGCTTCGTTCTATTACTTTTGATTATCTCCTATATAATCATACACAGGGATGCCAAACGTATCAAGCGGTACAAACGAAAAACGACAGATCTAATCTAATTGAGCAACTGAAGCTATCAATCGAGCAAAATGAGGCACTCATAGCCTCCCGAAAGAAAGCGGTACATACTATTACCCATGAGTTGCGTACACCATTGACGACAATAATCGGCTATACCGAATTGTTATGGAAGGAATGCAGCAATGGAAACAATGTGCATTTTCTTCAAAGCATACAGCACTCCTCAGACCGTATGCGGGATATGCTCAATACCTTGTTGGGCTTCTTCCGTTTAGACAATGGCAAAGAACAACCACGTCTTTCACCTTGCCGAATTTCAGCAATCACGCACACACTTGAAACGGAGTTCATGCCAATAGCCATGAACAAAGGGCTATCGCTGACAGTGAAGAACGTATGTGATGCCGTTGTGCTAACTGACAAAGAGCGAATAATCCAAATCGGGAACAACCTGTTGTCTAATGCCATGAAATTCACTGATAACGGCAGTATATCCCTGATAACGAATTATGATAACGGTACACTGAAACTCATTGTTGAAGATACGGGAACAGGTATGACCGATGAGGAACAACAACGTGTATTCGGTGCTTTTGAACGTCTGTCTAATGCCGCCGCAAAGGACGGCTTCGGGCTGGGCTTATCCATCGTGCAGCGTATCGTGGCAATGCTTGGCGGCACAATCCGGCTGGACAGCGAAAAAGGCAAAGGCAGCCGCTTCACGGTGGAAATACTTATGCCGATAGTTGATGAACAGACAGCACAATCCCGTCAAGGATATGTCCGCCATAATGAGGCGTATCATGAGGTAATTGCTGTCGACAATGACGAAGTGTTGCTACTGATGCTTAAAGAGATGTATGCGCAGGAAGGGATACACTGCGACACCTGCACTGGTGCTGCGGAGCTGATGGAAATGATACGCCGGAAAGAATACAGTCTGTTGCTTACGGATTTGAATATGTCGGAGATTAATGGCTTCGAGCTGTTGGAACTGCTACGCACCTCCAATGTGGGCAATTCAAAGACTATCCCGGTAGTCGTGACAACCGCTTCGGGCAGTTGCAGCAAGGAGGAACTTATGGAACGTGGTTTCTCCGGTTGCCTGCTCAAACCGTTCTCCATATCGGAACTGATGGAGGTTTCAGACAAGTGCGCCATGAAAGGCAACCGGAATGAAAAGCCGGATTTCACCTCCCTGCTGTCCTACGGTAATGAAACCGTTATGCTGGATAAACTGATAGCGGAAACCGAAAAGGAAATGCTGATAATTAGGGAAGCGGAACAAAAGACAGATTTTCAAGAACTGGAAGCCCTTATACACCATCTGCGCAGCTCGTGGGAGATACTCCGTGCCGACCAGCCATTAAGGGAACTATACAAATTGCTTCATAGCGAATGCATATCAAATAACGAGGCTATCCATAAAGCTGTGACTGCCGTACTGGATAAAGGTTCGGAAATCATCCGGCTGGCAAAAGAAGAAAGGAGAAAATATAATAATGGATAATACAAAAATCATCGTGGTGGAGGACAACATCGTGTATTGCGAGTTCGTCTGCAACCTGCTGGCACGCGAGGGGTTCCGCACCGTGCAGGCTTTCCACCTCTCGACCGTGAAGAAATATCTGCAACAAGCCGCAGACGGGGACATAGTGGTTTCCGACCTGCGCCTGCCCGGCGGCAACGGTATCGACCTTTTGCGCTGGATGCGCAAGGAAGGAATGATGCAACCGTTCATCATCATGACCGACTATGCCGAAGTACATACGGCAGTGGAAAGCATGAAACTCGGTTCGTTGGACTACATACCCAAACAACTTGTGGAGGACAAACTCGTCCCTTTACTTCGTACCATTTTAAAAGAACGGAATATCGGGCGAAGCCGTATGCCGGTGTTCTCCCGTGACGGCTCGGCATTTCAGGCCATCATGAAACGAATAAGGCTGGTGGCTCCTACTGACATGAGTGTACTGATATTCGGGGAGAACGGCACGGGCAAGGAGCATATTGCCCACCTTCTGCACGATAAGAGCAAACGGGCAGGAAAACCGTTCGTGGCGGTGGATTGCGGTTCACTCACCAAAGAACTTGCTCCGTCGGCATTCTTCGGACACGTCAAAGGAGCGTTCACGGGTGCGGACAGCAGCAAGAAAGGTTATTTCCACGAAGCGGAAGGTGGCACATTGTTTTTGGACGAGGTGGGTAATCTCGCTATGGAAACCCAGCAGATGCTTCTGCGAGCCATACAGGAGCGGAGATACCGCCCGATAGGAGACAAAACGGACAAGAGTTTCAACGTCCGTATCATTGCCGCCACCAATGAGTATTTAGAGGCGGCTGTGAACGAAAAACGTTTCCGGCAGGATTTATTATACCGCCTGCATGACTTCGAGATAACCGTCCCGCCGTTACGCGACTGTCAGGAGGACATCATGCCGTTGGCGGAGTTTTTCCGTGAGATTGCGAACCAAGAACTGGAATGCGACGTTATCGGATTTGACGGAGAAGCCCGTAAAACATTGCTGACCCATGCGTGGCCGGGCAATGTCCGTGAGCTTCGACAGAAAATCATGGGTGCGGTGTTGCAAGCGCAGACCAGACTTGTCACGAAAGAGCATCTGGAACTTGCTGTGACAAAACCGACCTCTCCCATCAGTTTCTCCTTGCGCAACGAAGCGGAAGAGAAAGAACGGATTTTACGTGCGTTGAAGCAGGCGAACGGTAACCGCAAGGTTGCCGCCGAACTGCTCGGAATAGGACGTACAACGCTGTACAGCAAGCTGGAAGAGTATGGATTAAAGTATAAATTTCAGCAATCATAGCCGATAACTTACTGAAAATAGAGGTAACGATTGAATCGGATATACTCATCGAAGATAAAAAACGTCCTGTGATAAAAAAATCATGGGACGTTTTGATGTATTCCCGTTTTTTATTCCTAATTTTGCAACAAGACGAGAGACATTGACAGCAACTCGCAGCAAAGCGCAGAAATAAACACGGTTGCCAATTCGTTACCTCTATTTTAACCTTTCTCTCAAACCTCTTATAAATAAAGAGGTTATAAAAGTCTTCCAGAATTACTAAAATATTTTTATCTTTGTCGAAGTTAACTCCATATAATAACTCATGTCAAGCAATAAATATTGTGTCATCATGGCGGGCGGCATCGGGACGCGCTTCTGGCCCAAGAGCCGGCAGTCGATGCCCAAGCAGTTCCTCGACATTCTCGGGACAGGCAAATCCTTCATCCGCCACACCTACGAACGCTTCGCAAAAATGGTTCCTGCGGAGAATTTCCTCGTGGTGACCAACGATAAATACAAGAGCCTGGTTCTCGAACACATCCCGGAAATCGGCGAAAAACAGGTGCTCTGCGAACCCGTGGGCCGCAACACGGCCCCCTGCGTGGCCTATGCGGCCTACACGCTGCTGAAACGCAATCCCGATGCCGAAATGATCGTCACCCCGGCGGATCACCTGATCCTCAACGAAGACGACTTCCGGGCGATCATCGCCGAGTGTCTCGACTTCGCCTCGGAGCACGACGCGCTGATGACCGTGGGCATCAAACCCACGCGTCCCGACACGGGCTACGGCTACATCCAGGTCTCGGACGACAAGCCCATCAGCAAGGTCAAGTGCTTCACCGAGAAGCCCGACATCGAACTGGCGCGGGTGTTCCTGCAATCCGGTGAGTTTTACTGGAATTCGGGCATTTTCGTGTGGAAGGTGCGCTCGATCGTCGAGGCCTTCGAGAAATACCTCCCCGAGCACCACGCGCTCTTCAGCGGCGTGATGCGCGCCATCGGAACCGACGCCGAGCGCAACGTCGTGGAAATCGCCTTTTCGGAGTGCCGCGCCATCTCGATCGACTACGGCATCATGGAGAAGGCCGACAACGTCTACGTCCGCTGCGGCGAGTTCGGCTGGAGCGACGTCGGGGCATGGGGTTCGGTCTACCAGCATTCGCGCAAGGACCGCTATGCCAACGCCGTGCCCGAAGAGGGCTGTTACCTCTACGACACACGCAGTTCGATCGTTTCGCTCCCGAAGGACAAGATCGCCGTGATCAGCGGACTGAAGGAGTACATCGTCGTGGACACGGACGACGTGCTGATGGTCTGCCCCCGCTCCGAGGAGCAGAACATCAAGAAATTCATCGACGAAGTCAAGTTCCACAACGGCGACAAGCACATCTGATTCCTCGTCCAGAAACGGGGCAGTCATGCAAAAAATCCGGACCGGCGGCAGCGCCGATCCGGATTTGATCATTTCTCTCCGCTCCCCGAGCGCTTCTTCATATGGCTTACGAAATATTTGGGCAAGACCCCGAACTGTTTTTGGAAGCACTTGGCAAAATACGACGCCGAATTAAATCCGGTCATGTAACAAATCTCGTTAATCCGGTATTCACCGTCCAACAGCAATTCGGCAGCCTTTTGCAGCTTTATCAATCGAATAAAGTCATTAGGAGGCATATGCAGCAAGCCTTTGATTCTCCGGTGCAGATTGGAACGGCTCATCGCCATATACCGCGCAATGTGGTTCACCGTGAGATCCTGTTCGGATATATTGCTGTTTATAATGTCCGTCAACCGATTCAAAAACAGCTGGTCCGCTTTATTCAGACGGTTCGGATCTACGGAAAAACAAGATCCGATGAGCGGGGTTTCCCTGAACAGCGACCGATTTTCCAATATCGTGGCAATCTGCGCCATCAGGTAATCGCCCGAAAAAGGTTTCTCAATGTATGCGGCCGCACCGGCTTCCAACCCGGCTATTTTGGATGCCGTGTCCGACTTGGCCGACAACATGACAATCGGAATGTGCGAATAATTCTTGCGGGCCTTCAAAAACTTACACAACTCGAACCCGTCCATTTGAGGCATCATCACGTCGGTTATGATAAGATTCACATCCTCACTGTCCAGCATTCCGAAAGCTTCATCGGCATTGTCGGCAACGGAAACCCGATACGATTTCGACAGCAGCCGTCGCAGGAAATCCAGCATCCCCTTATCGTCGTCGATAACCAGCACATGACATAACCGTCCGTCGGTTTTAGTCCGCAGCAGCGCCGGCATCTCCGGAACGGGGTCCGTTCCCTCCCCGCGTGGCGGAATATCCGTCCCGGCCGTGACGGGGGGGGGAACTGCTTTCTTCTGCCAGGGAAGGTCCACGACAAAACGGGATGACGATGCATCCGAAAAGACCGAAATGTTACCTTCATGCTGTTCTACCAGATGCTTTACCAACGACAGGCCCAATCCGGTTCCGCCTTTAGCGTCGCCCTTTATCTGGAAAAACGGCTCAAATATTTTCCCGAAGTATATTCCGGGAATAGCATCGCCGTCGTTTTCTATGGAAATGACGACCCGGTCTCTTTCCGGAGCGGCCTCAAGGCAAAGCCCTACCCTATTCTGCGCATGTTTCACGGCATTGTCCAGCAGATTGCATACGATCTTGGTCAAAGCCTCTTCGTCCGCATAGAGCACGACCTGGTCATCGGGAACCGAGACGCAGGACCGGATTCCCTTCTGCTGCATCTTCTGGGCAAACTGCAACATACATCTTTCCAGCAGATCGTTCAAATTCACATCCGACCGATTGAGCGCGAATCCCGCTCTGTCGATTTTCTGAAAATCGAGCAGTTGATTCGACAGATTCAGCAGCCGGTCGATATTGGCACCCATGATTTTGAGGTTCTCCTTATAATCCGAAGGCCTGATCCCCGGGCGGACGATCTGTTCGTAAGGCCCCCGGATCAACGACAACGGAGTTCTTATTTCATGGGTTATATTCGTGAAAAACGCGATCTTCGCCCTGTATTCCTGCCGTTCCTGCTTCCGCTTCAATTCCCTGATCTCGAAATCGCTCCTTTGTCTTGTTTTACGCACGTACCAGCTGACATACAGCCAGACAATCACGACTATGGACAGCACGTACACGACATAAGCCATCGTAGAGGCATAAAATGGCGGGCGAATCTCGATTTCAAGCCGGGCCGGCTGATCGTTCCACATTCCGGTTCCATTGGCTCCCCGGACCTCGAAAACATATTTCCCGGGAGGCACATTGGAGAAGGTAACACTCGGTTGTTCTATTTCAATCCAGTTATCAATGTAGTTGCGCATGATATACCGGTATTGATTCCGGCTGGAGGCATTGTAGCTGAGCATGGCAAAATCTATGGTAAACAGCGATTGGTCGTACCGGAGTTTGATTTTATCCGTATACGGCATGGAGGCATTCAGCGGAGATCGCGGGCCGCAGATCTCGGAAGACCGGTCGTTCAACTTCAAATCGGTCATTACGACAGGAGCGAGATTGGAGCTCGTTATGAACTGCTCCGGAGAAAAGCTCACAAAACCGTTGATCGTGCCGAAATAGAGTTTGCCGTTCAAATCCCTGAATCCCGACTTATAGTTGAACTGATCGCTGGTCAGCCCGTTGCCGGAGGTATAAACTTTCAGGTTCCCCGACAGCGGTTCATAACAGGCCAGCCCCTTGTTCGTACTGATCCACAGATTTTTATTTTTATCCTCGATCACTTTATACACGACATCGTTCGGGAGTCCGTCCCGGGTCGTATACGCCGTCAAATCGCCCGAAGATGGCGTATAGCGCACCGCACCTCGTCCTTCCGTACCGAACCAGATATGAAAGGCGCTGTCCTCATTGATGCTGACAACATGTTTGAGAAGGCCTTCATCCCCGGATTCCACCTGCCCCCACTTCCCCGTATGGGGATTATAGGTAATGACCCCCCGGTTATACGCGGCGAAATAGATGATCCCGTCGTCTCCCTGATAAATATCGTATATGAACAAATTTTCAGGGATCTCCCTCACGAGTTCGAACGACCCGTCTTCGGGATGAAACAGGCAGAGACCGTAAGTCAGCCCCACCCAAATGCGGCCGTCGTGATCCCGGAATATCGAGAAAACGCTGTCGTCGGGAAGCATTTGCGAACCCAATGCGACAATCTCATTCGTCTTCAGATCCATTATATTGAATCCGCCGAAGAAAGTCCCGATATAGAGCCGGTCGCCATCCACGCATAATCCGTGAACGTTATCGCAGGAGAGACCGCTGTTACGGCTGTTGTAGTGAGTAAATTTCCCGGATACGGGATCAAAGCGGTTCAGTCCCTGATCTTCGGTCCCGATCCAGATGATGCCGCTTTCATCCCGGACGAATTCCCGCACGGCCTTCCCGCTCAAGCGATCGGAATGGCCGATGGGATAAAACTTATCGAAAATCAACGACGACGAGGGCGGAAGATAATTGACGCCTCCGAAATAAGTTCCGATCCACAAGGCTCCCTCCTTATCGCAGTAAATGGAATATACGGCTTTGCAGGAGAGCGAATAGGGATTTCCCAACTCCTGATTTACATGCCGCGTTTTCCGGGTCACACAGTCATATATGTATATGCCGTTTTCAGTCCCGACCACAACTTCCCGGCTGTTGCGGACAAAGATAGCCCGCACGAACAAATCCTTGTGCCCGGAATCCAGAAGCAGCGGCTGGCAGGTTCCCATATAGGGATTAAATGAAAACAGGCCGTCTTTCATCGTACCTAAAAGCAGCTGATTCTGCTTGTCCAGCACAATCCGGCTGACATCCGAAAGCCCTTTCAGACGGTGGCGAACGAACCGGTCCGTTTCCCGGTCGTACCTGTCCAATCCTCCGTTCTGGCTGCCCACCCACAAATTGCCGTCTCCGTCGAAACACAGATCCCACACATGAACCGAGCTGAGCGAAGTCGTATCACCCGGAACGGGTTCATACAATTCGAGGGATTCGTCCCTCCGATCATATCGGAAAACACCCTGCCAATTAACCCCGATCCACAGATCGCCCGACGAATCGCATTTGATGGAGCTGACCTCCCGGGAAATCACATCGCCCCTCTCCGTCGCCACGTCGAATTTCCGGAAATTTTCGGTTTCCGGATTATAAATGTAAACACCGACATTGGTCCCGATCCAGATCAGGCCATCGGCATCTTCGTACAATACCCGGATGAAATTATTCCCGATCGACATCGGGTCGGCGGCATCGTGTTTGAATACCCGGAACCGGTAGCCGTCATACCGCGTCAGCCCGTCTTTCGTTCCCAGCCAAATGAACCCGAGATGATCCTGCAATATGCAGCACACCGTATTCTGGCACAACCCGTCTTCCACTCCGATATGGGTAAAGTACAAATTATTGGGAAGCGTAACCTGCGCCGACAAATGCGTACAATAAAGCAATACAACGAATAATACATTGACGAATTTCATATCGAGAAAGTAGGTGACAGACTTTAGAGACGACTTCAGGACATCCGGGATTTACAGAAATCGCAATAGCAGATATTTCGAATTTAAAATTATAGCTAAATTCCCTAATTTCAAAATCCGATTTTACCAAAAAACAACCCAAATGTCCAATCACATCCCGAATTCCGGGTGAAATCCGCCGTTGTCGACATTCATAACACTCTTTGGGCATATTGTAGCATGCGACGCCCTGAAACGCCTTTATATTTGCAACAACCGCTATACCCCTCCCCGAACTTCAACATCGACAACAAACCGACATGAAACAAGTTCTCGTCTGCATCCTCTGCCTGAGCGTCTCCCTCCATGCTTTCGGACAACGGAACTACAACGGACCGTATTCCGGCAAATTCCTCGACCGTGTGGCATTCCCGATCGGAGGAATGGGAGCCGGCATGTTCTGCCTGGAAGGGACCGGCGCGGTCTCCCATATGTCCGTACGCCACCACATGGACTTTTTCAACGAGCCGGGCATGTTCGCAGCCATACACCTGAAAGGCGTGAAAAACGGTTCCAAAGTCCTTGAAATCAAATGTCCGGACTGGAAGAAATTCGGACGCCCCAAATCCGGCCGCGGAAACGGACAGACGCTCCTCGGCATGCCCCGTTTCGACAATGGACAATTCACATCCCGTTTTCCGTTCGCCGAGATCGTCCTGCAGGACCAAGACATACCCATAGACATTCGGATAACAGGCTGGAGTCCCTTTATTCCGACCGACGCTGACAACTCCGGTCTGCCGGTCGGAGCCTTGGAATACACGTTCACGAATACGTCCGACGAAGCTGTCGAGGCCGTATTCTATTACGGAGCGAACAATAATTTCATGTCTGCGAACCACAAGACGGCGGCAGCCTCGATACTTCCGACTGCTACGGGCTTCATCCTCACGCAGGAGGCAGTCCCCGACGGCAGGGAACCATGGGTCGAAGGCCATTTCGCCATTTTTACCGGGGACCCGGCGACAGTCGTCAACCACTGCTGGTTCCGGAGCGTATGGTTCGACCCGCTGACATTCGCATGGCGGGATATAAGCGAGGGGAAACTGACTTCGAATCCACCTTCGAACGATGCCAAAGCGGCTTCGCTGGCCGTACCGCTAAAGCTCGGACGAGGAGAGAGCAAAACCGTAAAAGTACATCTGGCATGGTACGTTCCGTCATCAGGCAACCATATCGGAGGCGACGCCCGCAACGACCGGGACCGGGGTCCCTGCTACGATCCGGCCGACTACGAAGGAATCCCGTATTACTATAAACCCTGGTATGCCTCCCGGTTCGAAGGCATTAATGACGTCATCGCATATTGGAGAGCGCACTATGACGATCTGCGAAAGAAATCGGAGCTTTTTGCGGAAGCCTTCCACGCGTCGACGCTTCCACCGGAGGTGACCGAGGCCGTAGCCGCCAATCTGTCCATCCTGAAATCTCCGACCGTAATGCGGCAACACGACGGCCGGCTATGGTGCTGGGAAGGCAACAACGATTCGAGCGGAAGCTGCCACGGCACATGTACGCATGTCTGGAACTACGTCCAGGCCCTGCCGCACCTGTTTCCCGACATGGAGCGCACCCTGCGCGAAACGGAATTCATGGTCGACCAGGACAGCCGGGGACATCAGACATTCCGGGCGAATCTTCCGATCCGTCCCGTCGAACACGGATTCCATGCGGCATGCGACGGCCAGTTCGGAGGCATCGTCAAGGCTTACCGGGACTGGCGTATCAGCGGGGATACGGAATGGATCAAACGGCTCTATCCGCTGATTAAATCGAGTATCGACTATTGCATCCGCACATGGGACCCGAAAGAAAAGGGTGTCATCGAAGAGCCGCACCACAATACATACGACATCGAGTTCTGGGGACCGGAAGGCATGAGCATGAGTTTTTACGCAGCGGCTCTCCGCACAATGGTCGAATTAAGCAAAACGTTCCGGGACGATCCGACCCGCTACGAGTCGCTGTTGCACAAATGCCTCGCCTACATGAACGGGAAACTGTTCAACGGCGAATATTTCGTTCAGGAAATCCGCTGGACCGACCTCCAGGTTCCGGACCCCACGCAACAAGAACGTTATTACCGCGGCTATTCGCCCGAGGAAACAGCCGTACTTATGCAGGAAGGGCCTAAATACCAGTTCGGGAAAGGCTGTCTCTCCGACGGGGTCATCGGCGGCTGGATGATCCGCACCGCAGGGCTGGACGATCCGATGGATCAGGAAAAAACAGCCTCGCATTTGCGTTCCGTACACCGGTACAACTACCTGCCCAGCATGAAAAACCATGCAAATCCCCAAAGGCCGACATTCGCCATGGGGGCCGACGACGGAGGGCTTGTACTCTGCAGCTGGCCGCACGGAGGCCAGCCCAGCCGGCCGTTCGTTTACAGCAACGAAGTGTGGACCGGAATCGAATACCAGGTTGCCGCACACCTGATCTTTCTGGGCGAAACGGAGAAAGGGCTGGAAATCATACGCACGGTCCGGAACCGGTACGACGGGCGAGTCCGCAATCCGTTCAACGAGTATGAATGCGGACATTGGTATGCACGGGCCATGTCGAGTTACAGTCTGCTCCAGGCATTGACGGGAATCCGTTACGACGCCGTCGACAAAACGCTTTATATCGACCCTGCAACAGACGGCGACTTCACCTCCTTCCTCTCCACGGCAGGGGGCTTCGGCACAGTGGAACTGAAAAACGGAAAACCGGCCGTCACGACCTACTACGGCAATATCGACATCCGGCATTGCATGCTGCGCGGCAAAAAAGCGAAAGTCCGGACCGTTAACTTATAACGCCGGAAAAGAGGAGGGTGCAGGCCTCCTCTTTTCCGGCATGAACGGCTCCGAATATCCGTCACGGCAATAACTGCGACATCCTGGCCGCAAATATCGCGGCCATCTTTCGCTGAATGTACTGATCCTTTCCCCGCAACGGATGCCACCCGACCCGCACTCCATTCACCACCTGCGTATCGTCGGCATAAATCAAACTGATCTGCCCGCCCGTGACGGGATGCGGCATGTGACGCGAGAATCCGATGTTGGCATCGAATTCCACAAGGGGAAGCCCCCACTTCGCAGCCAACTTCCGCACGCTTTCATTATAAGCCGTGCGTGCGTCGTGCCAATGCGTACACAGGACGATCAAAGCCGGTTTACCCGATTGGGAACGGTAGTACTTCGAATCCGGGTCGTCCCGCAGGTTGTAACAATCGGACATATACCGTTTGATGACAAAATCGAACCCTTCCGCATAATTTCCCGTTTCAAGGCAGGAAGCGCATTCCTCCCAGCATTTACCTTTACCGAGGTCTTCACTGACGTACACGTCCCTGTCATGGACCTGCATGATCACCAAAGCATCCATCCGTTCAAGTTCTTCCCTGGAATACAACGTACCGTCGAGCATCATCTTCACGGTGGATAAAATGGACTGCCCGCCGATAGCCCGGTTGATCGGCGTCGCCCCGATGCGCTCGCAGCCGGTTTCGAACCAGGTATTGGAAGGAGATGCGAAGGAGGCGCCTGTCAATACGAATGTGTATCCCGCCTGCCCGCAGGCTGCGGCCGGATACAACAACAACAGAGCGGCGGATACTATAAAACAGCGGAATTTCATAACTCACAAGATAAAAAATGCCCGACAGCCATTCCCGCCGGGCATTCCGGTTTCACAATGTCAATAGCGCGGACTCACCTTTTCCTGCACCTCGGTATAGTCTCCCGAAGCGTTGGTGATGACCGTATACTTCAGATCGAACGATTTCGTTTCCGGATCGTATGTACTCACCGTTCCGTCCGTATTGGTCAGGGTCCATGAATAATTGCCGTAATACCCCACCATATCGACCGTATTGTCCTCTTTTATCGTGAGCCGGAACAAATTTATGGCGTTCGCTCCCCAGCCGCCGATAAAATTGCAGTCGTACGTATTGTCATTCGCCCGTTGCAGAATCTTTCCGTAATTGGACCACGCAATCGGATTACCGGCCTTACCGCCCGTATATTGGACACGCGAGCCCGTGGAAACATAGGTCAGGAACTGCTTCGCATACCGTTTGGGAATCGTGTCGCATGCACCTTTTTCGGGAATATAATAGCAGACCACCTCGAACGAAGAGCTTTCATCCCCCAGCACATTGCCCACATCATCGAACTTCGTCACCAAAGCCTGATTGGCCGGGTCCTTCTCCGAAGTGACATGTATCGTCTCCCGTTTTCCCGTGGATTTCTCCGTATAAACAATCTCCGAATAGGCATTCAGCATATCCGCATCTCCCCAGACTATCTCTATCGAATTGCTCTGCGTCTCCGCATTCGGCGTGACCGTAACCGACGAAATGGCGCGCTGCCGCAGCCCGTTGATATAAGCATCCCCGTACACATGGCCCGAAACGGTCTGGATCATGGAATACAGGCCTTCGACATTGCGGTTATACACCTCGAAATTGAAATTTCCCTCCCCGAGGCCCTCTATGAATACCGAATCCTTCTGCATTCCGGGAGTCGTTCTTACAAAAGGTTTCACAAGCGAATCCTGCCTGAAATTCCAATAGATGACGGTGCTGTCAATCTTGGGGTCCGAATTCATATACCAGCTCAGCATCGTCCGATTAAGGCCGCCATGAGCTTTCAGCGAATCGACCCGGCCGATATAGATTTTTTCCGGCCGGCCGGAATATTGCTCATGGATGCTGTCCATGTCTCCGCAGGCAGTCGCCGCCAACGAGGCCACCGCCCCTGCCAACAAAATTTCAAATATGATTTTCATAGTCTAAAGTCTTTTATTTCTGGGGAACCGTATTATCACCGTACATGCTGAGCTCGGACAGCATGAAATAATCGTTCAAGGCCCGCGGAGGATATATATCGGGGTGTGAACCGGCCCCGCTCCACGTACGGCGTACGACAAACCGTATATAATGAATCGGTTCGGCATCAATGGGAAAGTCGAAGGAGAAACCCGCTCCGCAGGCCGCCAGAAATATCTCCTGCTGGTTGGCTCCTTCCGGCACATCCGGCTTCACGATCTCGAATTCACCGAGGCATTGCCAGTCGTTTTTCCAATGCTCTTTCGCTACCGGATCGCCACCCTCTTCCGGCTCGTCGAATTCCGGAATGTCCTGCCAATAATAATCATGCCCGGAGAGCATCTCCGTTTTCAGCGCAGAGGTTCCCCACACTTCGAAATTACGCACGTTGATGCTTCCGAACGGCTCCGATGCGGTCCGCAGACGGGGATACAGCACAACGCGGCTCATTTTCATCCGCTCGCCCAGATCAATGGTGAACATATGTCCGTTCCCGAACTTGCTGCCAGACAGCCAGGCGTCCGAGTTGGTATTGATGGACGTGTGCCAGGTTCCGTTGCACACATTGGAAAACGCCCAGGTGTCGCTTACGACATCGCCCGGCAACCTGACGCGGGAAAACGGCTTCTTCGACATCGTCTCATAATAAGGCGTCGTAGTCAGCTCCAGGGTATCGGACGTATTCCCCCAGTTGTCGATCAGACACGCGCCGAACGTAGCCTCTTCGGCCTCGAACCCACGGAACGTCTCCTTCACCTCTTCGAGCCGGGAGAAACGGTATTCGTTGTCCCGGAATTCGCCGTTCTCATCCTTAACGAGGAATGCGACTCCGACCTCCGTGTTGAAGCGATTCTCCCAGAAGACCGACACGCCGCCGAAATCGGTCACCATCGAAAGCGTCTGCCGGACGAGGTAAAGCGGAGCAGTCAGGGGTTCGAAGGTTTTGACAACGGGTTCCGACCTCACTCCGTTCCGGGAAACGGTGTAGAAAGCAACCGTTACCGGATCGGTCGTAGCAAATCCTTCCATACGAATGGTATTGCTGTAAACCGACGATCGTTCGACGCATTTCTTACCATTCCGTTCATACTCGGCCATGACATACATGACTTCTTCGGAATCCGGGATCGAATACGTCGCAATCCCGCCTCCGTTAATCGGCGTTATGACATAATCTTCGATCACGGGAGGCTCCGGACCTGCCGGGCCTTCATCTCCGCTGCATCCGGACATCGTCGTCAGAGATGCCGAACACATAAAAAACACTATCGCTGCATATATCCGTTTCATATCAATTCCATTTTTCATTACCACCCGAACGTCTGTTCCAAATTCCTGTTCACAAGCAAATCATTGAGGCTCAACGGCCACAGGTACTCCTTAAACGACACCGAACGGCCCGGATACACCTCTTTCCGGACATAATAGGCTTCGGCCTTGCTTCCAAGGTTATCCCACCCATAGGTTGCCTGGGACCAATGCTGCTGCGCTGTTTTCCACCGGCGCATGTCCCAAAAGCGCTGACCTTCGAAAGCCAGCTCGATCAGCCGCTCCTTCCGGATGATCTCCCGCATATCCGCCTTGTACTTCGGCCGATCGGGATAATTGGAATACTGGCTCCAGGCATTCACGACCCCTTCCAGGCCGTTCACGGCCCGCACTTTGTCGATCCACTTGTAAACCTCGTCATCCGGTTCGTCCTTCACTTCGTTGAGCGCCTCGCTGTAAAGCAGATACAAATCCGCCAACCGGAGCAACGGCATCCGATAATTATAACCGCTGTACACGGGACCCGTGGACTGGCCCTGGCTGGCGCTCGTCTCGAATGCGACGAGTTTCTTGACCATATACCCCGTAACAGAGCCATTTCCCGGCTCCCCGTATCTCATTTTGAGCATATTGAAACTGGCCCCCGCATTCGACGTCGTGGTCGTCAGTTCATAATAGCCCCGGTCGAAACCGAGACTTCCGTAAAATCTCGGCTCCCTTTCCATATTCAATTTCGCCGTGATTTCATTGACCCCGACAAAATGTCCGCTGAAGGTGCCGGCTTTCACGATATCGAAATTGTAGCGGTCCGCATAGGGCCAGGACTTGTCTTCCTCAATGGGAACTCCTTTGCTCGTATAAAACAGCTCCGCCATATTCGCCGAAGCGGCCATCATGCCGATTTCGGAACGCGTATCTTCGCTGAAGACCTTCGCCATCAATGCCCGCTGCATATTCCCATACGATGGGAAAGCCCCGAGTCCCGAACCTTTCCCCTGGCCGAAACTCGCCGTAGACGCCCAGACCTGTCCCGGATTCCATCGTTCGGTCACAGCCTTGCGGACTGTCATGGCTTTAGCCTGCTCGTCGTCCATGGCCATCGACCCAGTAAATTTGCTTTTATCGAATTCGTAAAGCGCGTGTCCGGCAAAATGGCACGTGTCGATCGCTTCTTTCAACGCTTCCGCAGCGCGTTCCCACTTTTCCCGGCTGAACGTCGGAGAGACCAGCTGCCTTCCCCGGTTATCGGTCCAATTCGCATAGTCCGAATTTCCGTTGAACAACGGACTGGCCGCGAGCACGAGGGCTTTGGCCCGGATTCCCAGCGCGACGCTCTGCGTGATGCGTCCGTCGTCCTGAATAGGATTGGGCGGTGTCGTCGGCAAATCGGGCGCGGCCTCCTCAAGCAGGTTCACGATGTAATCAATACATTCGTCCACGGGTTCCCGGTATACCATCGTCTCTTCGGTAGGGGTCGAAATATCCAGATTTCTGTCAACGATGGCGACCGGGCCGTACAAAGACACCAGCCAATAATGGTAGTAAGCCTTCAGGAATTTCACTTCGGCAATCCATCGTTTCCGTTCATATTCCGGAATATCCCGGGGCGTGCCGATTCCTTCCAGAAAGATGTTGCAGTAACGGATCGCCCGATACATTGTCGGCCAATAGTTCTGTTTGGGACTGTTGGCATTCTGCTGCCCGTTCGCTATGGCATACGCCGCAGTTCCGACAATCCAGTGCATGCTGCCGATCTCGAACTCGTCGTGGCTGGTAAAATAGGCCGGATAATCGTATGGATTCGTCGGGTCCGGCAGGAACGAATAGCAGGTAAAGAGCGCCTTTTCGGCCGCAGCCCTGTTCTTGAAGGCGTCTTCGATCGTCGGAGCATCGTCCGGCACGACATCCAGAAAATCACAGGCCGTCATCAAGGTGATAGCACCCAGAAGCGATATAAAGTATCTATAATGTTTCATGGTCGTTTTCTATTAAAAATTCAAATTCAGGCCAAGATTGAAAACCCGCTGAAGAGGATATCCGAGACCGTTTCCGGCCATTTCCGGGTCCCACATCTTAAAGTCGGACAGGACGAACAGGTTGGTCGCATTGAAATAGATCCGCGCCTTATCCATCTTCACCTTTCTGGTCCACTTCACAGGCAGCGTATAGCCGACTTCGAGTTTTTTGAGCCGCAGGAAAGATCCGTTCCGAAGCCACCAGGTACTGTTCACCGTATTATTGGGCACTACGTCGTCAGCCAGTCTCGGCCATAGAGCGTCCAGCTTACGGTTGTCTTCCGACCAATGGTCGTCGGCATAATATTTCAGCAAAGCCCGCTGCCCGTTATTGAGGAACGGCGCCGTCTGCGTCGGACTGATCATAAATGAGGAGCGGCCCGATCCCTGGAAAAAACAGGAAAAGTCGATACTCTTGTACCCCAGCGAGAAGCCCACTCCATACACGACCTCGGGGGCCGTCGGGAATCCGATCGGGACCATATCGTTGGAATCGATCACCTGGTCATTGTTAATATCTTTGTATTTGATATCGCCCGCCCCATACTGAATGCCGCTTCCGGACGATACGGTCTGGACGGGAGAATTCTTCACATCTTCGTCGTCGATGAAAAGACGCTCCGCGATATATCCGTAAATCTGATTGATCTTTTGTCCCACATGCGAACGCCAGGGCGTATCGGAGAAATCGGCCTCTTCGTATTTGGTATATTTCCCGATCGCATACGTATAGTTGAACATCGCCGTAAGCCAGAAATCCGGATTAAAGGACTTGTTGAAATTCATCGAGATTTCGAAACCCTCGGAGTGCGCCTCGCCGACATTGGAGGTCGGCGTATATCCCAACCCCATGGTGCTCGGTATGTCGGCCCGCGTCTGAAGGATGTTCTTCCGCTTGTCAAAAAAGTAATCCGCCTGAATGTCCAATGCGTTCCAGAGTCCGAGTTCCACGCCGAAATCCGCTTTCCGGGCGATCTCCCACGTGATGTCGGGATCCGCATAGCGGTTTATGGCGATTCCGGGACGCGAATAGGTCAGATCCGTTCCGAACGTGTACCCGCCGGCCTTCATGTTGATGTTCGACAAATAGAAAAACCGGTCTTTGAGATTTCCGATCTGGTCGTTTCCGACAAGTCCGTAAGTCGCTTTCAGTTTCAGTTTGGTCAGCACCTTTTTCACCGGCTGCATGAATTTCTCGTTGGAAATCATCCAGCCGAGACCGATCGACGGGAAAAATCCGAACCGATGGCTCTTTGCGAATCGTTCGGAGCCGTTATAACCGAAATTGCCCTCGATGAAATAGCGGGAATCGTAACCGTAAGCAAGCCGCCCGGACAGCGAAATATTCCGGTTCGGCAACGACTCGTACAACGACCACACCTCCGTGGTGGAGGCATTCCGGATCGTACCGACCAACATCGCCGTAATATTGTGTTTCTCCGCGATCGTCTTGGTGTAATTGGCGCGAAGTTCCCCGTACAAGGTCGAAGTCACGTATTTGTTTCCGCCGTTAAAATCGAGGTATTCGGTTCCGTCGTCGGGATTGAGCGACTGCAACCGGTATTCGTCGTTGGACAGCCCGGCGACGGGTGCGTAATAAAACGGCACGAACCCTCGCTGCAAATCATAGTACGAATCCCGTTTCAGATTGAAAATTCCCGATAACACCAATCCCTCCAGCGCATTCTCGAACGTATGGGTCAATTCGACCTGGCTCGTCATCATCGAAGACGAACTTTTCTTGAATCCGCTTACCATTTCAGCATACGGATTCGTATAGACGAGTTTGCCGTCCTGGGTCTGGTTTCCGAAAAGGGTATGAGTCGTATGGCTGTGCTCTTCGTCCGGTTCATAAAAAGGGAGGAACATGACCGAAGTGGCATTACGCGCAGCGCTGAACATCTCGCTGCCCTCTTTCTTGGGTCCCGTGCGCTCGTCGAACGTCCCGTAGAAGCGGATGACCGCCTTGGTCCTGCGCGTCAGTTTGATGTCGACGTTAGAGCGCAGCTGAAACCTGTTCAGCTTGATATTGTTATCGAAATTATTCCGGCTGTCCTCCTTCAAAATGCCCTGATCCCTCAAAAAATTGGCGGACAGATAATATTGTACGGCCTTACCGCCTCCGGTGATATTCATGCTGTAACGCTGATTGATGGTAAAATCCTTCATCATGTAATCGTACCAATCGACAGACGGATAAAGCACCGGATTCTTTTTAAGTTGCGTATTCAGGATCTTCGCGGTAGAATAGGGCATCATCTTTTCCGCACCCCATCTTGTCCTCACAGCCTCGTTGTGCAGTTTCATATAGGTAACCGGATCGGCCAGCTCCACGAGGCTCGTGTTCATGGAGGTCGAGATTTCGGCCCGGACCGAAAGCCGCACGCTCTCTTCCACTCCGCGCTTGGTTGTCACCAGAATAACTCCGTTCGCACCGCGCGCACCGTACAGGGCCGCAGCGCTGGCATCTTTCATAACCGAAAAACTCCCGATGTCATCCACATTGAGACGGGCCAGATCGGAGGAGCTCATTTCGATTCCGTCGATCAGAATCAACGGGTCTTTTTTACCGGCGCCGAACGAAGTCACTCCGCGAATGAAAAATTCGGCGTCGTCGAGTCCTGGCTCTCCCGAACGCTGGTATGCAATCACACCTGCCAGCTGACCGGCAAAAGCGCTCGTAAGGTTGCTGGCCGGAATACGCAGCTTCCCGGGGTCGACGGTCGACACGGATGCGACGACGCTCTCCTTCTTCTGCGTTCCGAAAGCCACGACCACAACATTCTCAATCTCCTGCGACTCGGGCTGAAGGACCACCGCAAAGCGGTCCGCCTCTTTTGCCAGAATCTCCTGGGTCTTATAACCGATATAGGAATACACGACGATGTCCTCGGCATTTACATCCAATTCATATTTTCCCTCGGAGTCCGTGGTGACACCTTTGGTGGTGCCCTTTATCGTAATGGTGACGCCCACCAGCGAAAAGCCGTCGGGATCGACCACCCGGCCGGTCAGTTTCATCGGCTTCGCCGCCTGTGCCGCGGCAAAAGCCGACATGACGAACAACAAAGAGAGACAAAAGGCCCGGAAGGCCACTGTTATTGGCTTTCTTTTCATAGGTTTATCGTATTAAAGATCGGATTAATCGTTCATCGAATGGGCATCCATTCCACGAACAGCATTCAACGTAGCATCCGTTTGGCTGAGATAAATGAGTATGCCGCGGCGCACTCTTTTGAAATAGGAAAAATTGCTGTCGTAATTGTCGAAATTCATAACAATCGCATTGATGTATTCGCGCGCTTTCGCCGGATTTTTCCGCTCCAGCATTTTCAGCAATTCATAATCATAAATGCCGTCCCTCATCGCTTCAAGCCGGATCGAAGAGTATAGTTTGCGGTATCCCGGATAGGTTATGTTGGCATCGCCGGCCGGAAGTTTACCGCGGTCGCGCGAAGCGTCGGACGTCAGCGGGTCGCTGCCCCAGAAATTCAGCCCCCAGTGAAGATAGCCGACAAGTCCGTATTTGTAATTGATCCAGTGCAGGATACGGGTTTGCACGAGCGGCTGCTCCAGAAAACGGTTGGCGTAATTTCCCCGGGGACCTACGCAGGTGTAAAACCAGATTTCTTTGCCCTGTTTTTTGAGGTCCTGGTAAAATTTCCAGTCGCGGTGTATCACGTCCAGCACCGGAACCCACACGTCTATCGTTCCGGCAAGTTCCCGGGAGGTAAGCACGGCATCGAAGACCGGAACCCCCGGCAGGTGTTTTTTCACATATTCGCTGATCGCCCCGTAAGACGGTGCATTCCGCGCCGTCGGCTCGTCGGCAATATGCTGCATGTAGCGGCCATACCATCCTTTCTCTTCGAGATGGGCTTTCAGCGCGGGCAGATACTGATCCAGATAGTTCTTCGTCCGGGGGTCCGTGATGGGCAGAATCACCCGGCGCAGTCCGTTTTCCACCTTATTGGGAGCGGCCGTCCCCTTGTATTTCCGGGTTTCCTCGTTGTCCGGAAGCAGAATCTCGACATGGAACGGTTCGTCCCAGGCGCCGGAGCGCCAGGCGAGGTGCCCGCCTTCGATTCTCTTCAGAGGGGTCTCTCCCACCGCATCGAAAAGTTCCACTTCCCGGTCGAACCGGCTGAAGTCAAAAGTGTATTTACCGTTATCATAGGTCGCCAGCACATGCCAGGAAGGAAATATCCGAAGAACGTTCTGTTTGTGCGAAACCATCATTCGAGCATGGACGCCGATCAGTTCCCAATATAAGTCGCTGTACAGTTCGACCGGAGCCATTCCGTTGAGATAGCTCAATGTCACCGGCGAAGTGTGTGCGGACCAGTTGCTCACCAGAAGCGAAGTCTCCTCTATTGTGACGGGAAAAACCCGTACATAAAAATCCTTGCTCCACGACTGTTTTTTCCGGTCGACCTGTCCTTCTATAACGAGCCTCCCCTTATAAAGGCCCGGTTCCGTATCCCTGGCAATCGGAACGGTGACCCACACCGGCTGCACATCGTTCACCTCCATATCCATTTCGACATCCGTCAGAATCGGGTCGGGGAAATAATCCGACGGAGTTCGCAGCAGATCCTTGGACGTCGGCTGATACTTCCGGCCGGCCCTTACATATCCGACCCAACCGGTCTGCGCGCCCTCGATCTCTCCGGCTCCTCCGGCGACAGATTCCACATAGGCCCGCATCCCTTTTATCTCACGATTGGACTTGATGACCACCTGAAGCGTCGCATATTCGCCCCTGGCGACTGCAAGGGTGTCGATTTCATCCACGAAATAGCGCCGGTCCTTGAACACTTTATCCAAAGCATCCACCTGATAAAGATAGAGCGCCGGATCTTTCGCATGCAGGGCTGTCAGACAACAGAACACGCCGCAAAAAATTAGAATAAGTTTTCTCATACTGTTAATTTTAGATTGGTTAGTGGTTCACTGTTATTCAAAAAAGCCGGTTGTCGGCCTTTGCCGTAAGCGTCTGAATCAAGGGTTTGTAAAAATCCAGGGCCGTATCCGAAGCATACTCTCCGCGTCCGACCACTTCCAGAAACTCCTTTCCGTTCCGATGCGCCGTTTCATCTTTTTGTGCGGCAAACCATCCGTCAGCCAGTTTGCGGGCTTTCGTCTCGTCTCCGGCTATATGCCAGGCGGCGGATTGCAGAAGCAGGTATTCCGGGGTGTTTACATTCGAACCGACAAGGCGCTGCAAGAAGTGCTCCCGTTGCCCTTTCAGCCCCCCGCGTTCCGCAGCAACGAACGACAGCCAGTCTTCGAGTCTCGTGTCGATCACCTCGTCATACGGTTTGCCGACGCCGAGATTCCGCGGCCACAATTTCGCCTCTTCAATTTTATCCAAGGCCGCTTTATGCTGCTTTTTCCGCATTTTATCCACCGCCAGCATCAACTTGATATGTTTTTGCAGGTTGATTCCGTCCTTTGCCCCTTCGAACGGAAGGATGCGGGTTTTCGCAAGGACCCGTTCGGCTGCGCCATACTCTTCATTGCAAATCAAGGCTCTCACCAAAAGCGTTTCCGTCGGGAAATGGTTCCGCTTCCGCCGGCTGAACTCTTCGATCACGGACAACGCTTTCCGATTTTCCGAATGCCGCATGTAAAACCGGGTGAGCGCATGTGCATAGCGCCACTCCGCACCGTCGAGCGCCACGGCTCGCCTGTAATCCGCCTCCTGCAACGTCTTGTCGGGTTCGAGACTCGCCCTCGTTATGTAAAACGGCGCGAAATCGGGTTCCCGGCCTTGTTTTCGCAACAACTCCAAAGCCTCGGCATCGTTATTCCGGGAATAGTGGACAAGCGCCAGCAAATAGGCGCTCCGCCAATTTCCGCTCTCCTTCATCGCCCATTCGAATACCGGCACGCTCTCCTCGCGAAAAGGAAACACGAACGACACATCGGAAACATCGGCTTTTTCCAACAGCTCCCGATCCTGCGACAGATATGCGCGCCAATACGCAGTTTCCGCATCGCCCGGCGACATCGACAATACCTTTTCCGCCCGGCCGACCTGCCCGATCGAATAATACCAGATCGCCAGTTCCAGATAATTCTGCACAGCCATCTCATTTCGGATCAGCGACTGAAAGGCGGTCCGGTTCTTCTCGTCCGGGTCGGCCCAATAGCGTTCAAAGCGCACGAAGTCATTGAGCGGATCGCAGTTTTCGATCGCCGAAAGCACGGCTTCGGCGTCTTCCGAGAGGCAATCGGACGCCATATACAACATTTTCAGGCCTTCAATGTTATAGGCATTCCCGATCAAACTCTTCCGGGCATACTGAACGCCCTCTGCATACTGCCCGTCCCTGACATACAATTTGGCCAACTGCGTGCAGGCCGCACTACGATATTCATTCGTAAGCGCCGCGATTTCGAATCCGTCCATCGCATCGTCGGTCCGGCCGAGCCTCATCGCCGCACATCCCATCAGGTAATTGGCCTGTGCATCGTACGTATCGACGGCAAGCGCCCGCATCGAACAATCGAAAGCTCCCTGACAGTCGTTCCGGTTAAGCAGCAGGACGGACATCAGATTGAGTCCCGGCACATAGCACGGGTCATACCCGATACTTTTCCGGGCAAAAGGTTCGGCTTCGGCATAGTTGCGGAGCCATACGAGATACTGCCCCCGCACCCATTGTCCGTAAGCCGTTTCCCAATTGAAATCCCCGGGGGCGACCATCGGACGGGAGAGCGTCTTGTCCCGGCCCGTCCACAACTCCACCCCGGAAGCCATCACCCGCCCCAGAGAGTCCGGAGAGACCGGCACCTCCATCCGGAAGGGTTTTCCGGGAGACCAGTCGGTCCTCCGCTCCGCAATCTCTCTTCCCGATTTGTCATATACTTGCAATACGACGGATTCGCGGCGAAGCGGAGAGACGACGATCTCCGTACCCGATTCCGTCCCCTTCAGATTGACGACGCCTTTCAACGTCACGTCGGCCGCCCCTTCCGTCCCGTGATACGGGAACCAGTATTCCGTCCACATATCGGTTCCATAAGGGGCGAAACCGGTCTGTTTGTAAGGAGTCAGAACGCTCGTAACCATATTTTGATTGAACAGACGACCGCTTTGAAGCTCCACGTACTGCCCCGCATTATCCGTAAGCAATTCCTCCCAGATGTCGCCCTGATCCGACAATGCCCAACTGAACATCTTCCGTCCCGGCTTGTCGTCCCGCTCGCTGTAATGCATCATCCCGAAATTCCGGTCGGCCCACCATGTTCCGAAATATTTGTCGCGCGTACCAACGATGTGATACGATTTAGACCACAGAAAATTATTCTCGCGCCATTTCGAAAGATCCTTGCCGTACTCCCTGTCATAGGGCCAATCGTGAATAGTGCCGTCGTGCCGCACGACCATCGTTCCGGGATAAACGAATTCCAGATCTTCCGTCGCCGAAACGCCCGAATTGGCCCAACTGTAATAAGGCTGCGAAACGCCCGAGCTATTATGCCACACGGAATTCGTCTCAAACCAGATTCCATCGGCCGGCAGCCGTATATCGACGCTCCAGGTCGTCCGCGTCAGCAAATCGAGCATCCGGATGATACAGCTTGCGCTGCCGTCCGCGTTTTCGCGGGTCAGATAATCCACCGGATATGAAGTCGTAGGGCTGTGCCCCACCACTCCGTAATTAAACTCGATGCCTCCGCTCGTCCAGGGTCCGCGCAGGGAAATATCGCGGAACTTGACCACGTCGTTGTCATAAATATATGCGAGGCCTGTCGTTTTATCCGTAGCGCCCCACACCTTGCCTCCGATCTCCGGCATGATGGTGACAGCCACATAATCATTTTCCAGCACCACGACATTCCATGCCTTGTCTTCGGCCCGGTCTGTGAATCCGTCATACCGAAAATACGGATATATCTTTCCCCGTACAGCTATCGGATTAGGATCTGAAAAAGGATATGTTTTATACACCGTGCGCACCTCCCTTACCGTGGCCCGAGGCCCGCCTGCTGCAAATACGGCAGCAGGCTGCACAAGAACGTACAAAAGAAAAATCAGGATAACGTGTTTCATGGTCTTGTCGTTATGATTATGGCGGATCTCTTCCGGCTACTGCGCCATCTGCGGAACCATGTATTTTTTATCTATTTCCATCATATAGGCACCATCCCTGTATCGGAACATGACGTTGCTGATGAACATGTTGCGCGGATGTATTTTCTCTTTGCTGTTGTGTGCATGGAAGACGATACGCAACCGCCCCGTTTTATCTTTGAACATGGCGCTGTGTCCCACGCCCACCAGGTCTCCGGGGAACTGCAATAGCGGATTATGACCGTATTTGGTCCACGGGCCGACAGGAGAGTCGGCCGTCGCGCATCCGACGCCGTAATTGGGGCTTTCGTAGCTGTTTGCCGAATAGGTCATGTAATAAATACCATTATGTTTTATCACGAAACAGCCTTCGTTCACCCGCGGCCACACGGTCTCCCATTCCTGGGAAACATGGATACATTTTTGCATGGTCCCGGGTTTAATCCGGAGCAGATCATTTTCGAGTTCACACATCCAGATATTGAGACCGTCGTTAAAACGATCGAAATACATGTATTTCCGTCCGTCATCATCAATGAAAAGAGTGTTGTCGATACACTTCTCTCCTTCGATCATCGGTTTCTTCTCCTTCTGCACAAACGGACCCAAAGGCGAATCGGACACCGCGACGCAGACATGCGATTGCGCGGAGAAAAACATATAAAACGCTCCGTTGATACAGTAAACCTCCGGAGCCCAAAACCAGCGGTCTCCGTATACGTCGTCCTTATGCAGGGCCAGGCCTTCGGCAGCCCGCCCGGAAGCCTGGCGCCAGGTTTGCAGATCATCGGATTCGAAAACGGCGATTCCATGCTCGGCCTTTGTTCCGTAAGCGTAATACGTACCGTCATGCAACAGAATAAAAGGATCGGCCAAAGGCACATGCACCACCGGACGTTCCTTCTGTGATTCCGAAACAGACTTTTTCTGTCCGGGAGTTATCAAGCCGCATCCGTTCAATAACATCAAAGTCATCCATGCAAAAATCGCTGATTTCATTTTCATTCGAATTCCGTTTTTAAGGTTATAGCAAATGTAGCAGAGCCTCAATCCTTTTCGGGAAAGTATCTCGTCAAAAAATACGACAGTCCGGCACCTGTCGCACAAAGCAAATACACGCTGATTATAAGATAGTTACATAAAATAAATGTAAGTTTGTAGCATAATTTGACCGAAATGCGTCATTAATGACGAAGCGGAAGCGGCGTAAAACGGCTTCTTGCGAAATCCGATTTAATTCCTATCTTTGCCTCACCGGTTGATCCACAGATGACAATTTGCATCCGGCGGCACCGATTTTACCTCACAATCGTTATCCCAAACAGTACCACGAAGGTGAAAAGCAGGGTTTTATATCGCGTATATCACGCTGCAAAACGACACCGGACGGTAAAAACAGAAAAGACGTTAAATCTGCGTTACACACCCTAATATGTCCGAACTATACGAACTTTTCAGCCAGCATCCCCGTATCTCGACCGACACGCGCCGGATCGAGCCGGACTCCATCTTCTTCGCCCTGCGGGGCGATACCTTCGACGGCAACCGTTTCGTCGCCGAAGCGCTCGAAAAAGGCGCGGCCTACGCCGTCTCCGACGATCCGCAGGTCGCCGCTTCCGACGAGCGGCAGCGCATCGTGCTCGTCGACGACACGCTGAAAGCCTTGCAGGACCTTGCCCGCTGCCACCGCCGGGCGCTCGGAATCCCGATCCTCGCCATCTCGGGCAGCAACGGCAAAACCACCACGAAAGAGCTTGTCAGCCGCGTGCTGGCCGAGCGGTTCGAGGTCTATGCCACCCGCGGCAACCTCAACAACCACATCGGCGTGCCGCTGACGCTGCTCGCCATGACCCGCGACACGGAGTTCGGCGTGGTGGAGATGGGCGCGAGCGCCTGCGGCGAACTGGCTCTGCTGGCATCGGTCGCCGAGCCGAACTACGGCATCCTGACCAACATCGGCCTGGCGCACCTCGAAGGCTTCGGCGGACCGGAGGGGGTTCGCCGCGGCAAGGGCGAACTGTTCGACTTCCTCGCGGCGAACGGAGGCCACGCCTTCGTTCCGGCCGACGACGAAATCCTGACGGGCATGGCCGCCGAACGCGATTCGCTGGCCGCCGAATATTACTCCGCATCGCTGGCCGACGGCATCGAAAACCATCTGGAAGGCAGCTACAACCGGTTCAACATCGCGGCCGCCGTCGCCGTGGGACGCTATTTCGACGTTCCCGACGAACGCATCCGCCACGCCATCGCCAGCTATGTTCCCGACAACAACCGCTCGCAGCGCATCGGAACGTCCCGCAACACGCTCGTCGCCGACTGCTACAACGCCAACCCGTCGAGCATGCGGGCTTCGGTCGGGAATTTTCTCGCCGAGCCGCTCGAAGAGCGTCAGCGCCGGGTGCTGATTCTGGGCGACATGCTCGAACTGGGCGACTGGTCCGAACGCGAACACGCCGCAATCATCGAGATGGCCGCACAGGACCCCGAAGCGGAACTGCTGCTCGTAGGTCCGGAATTCGCCAAGGCCTACGACGGACTCGCGGAAAAGCCGGCCAACGTCACGCTCTGCCCCACGCGCGACGACCTGATCTCGCTGCTGAAAGTCTCCCCCGTGGAGCACTCCCTCGTGCTGGTCAAAGGTTCGCACGGCATGGGGCTGGAGCAGGCGCTGGAGGCGCTCTGACCGTCCCCGGAAACCGCCCCGGAGACTGCACCCGGAACCGCACCCGAAAACAACCGAAACAAACCGACCCAAAATAAACGGACCATGAAAAAACTACTCGCAACTCTCCCCCTGCTGGCACTGCTCTCCTGCACCGGCATCCCCCCGCAGCATGCTCTCTCGCATTTCGACTGGACGGAACCCGCCGACCCGCAGGGAGAGAAACCCGAAACCTGGAACGGAGTCGAAAAACCGATCGTCACGTTCGGCTCGACGGATGTCCGCTATCCCCGCGCGACACCCTGCGCAGCAGCCGTGACGGACCAAACGACCCTCACGGGCTGGCGCGGCGAGAAGGTCTCGGCCCAGGCTGTCATCTCCGCTCCCGCGGCTGTCGGCGGCCTGACCTGCACCGTGGGCGACTTCGTCGCGGACAACGGCGCGAAGCTCCCCGGCATCGCCCGCGCACGCTTCGTCAAATACGTCGTCAGCGACCGCTTTCTGACCGACCAACCCTGCGGCGCACGGCCGGAGAACAACCCGGCGCACCTCGAAGCGGACCTGCTCGACGAGGCGGCTTCATGCGACGTGCCCGCCCGGTCGACCCGTCCCGTCTGGATCACGGTAGACATCCCGCGCGACGCCTCCCCCGGCCGCTACACGGCTCCGGTTGCGGTAAAAGGCGAAGGCGTCGCAGAAACGCTGACGCTGCACCTGAACGTCACGGAACGCACCCTGCCCGCGCCTTCGGAGTGGACCTACCACCTCGACCTGTGGCAGCATCCGGCGGCCGTGGCCCGCGCCGAAGGGGTAGAGGTCTGGAGCGACGAGCATTTCGAACGGATGCGGCCGACGATGCGGCAGCTCGCAGACGCCGGGCAGAAAGTCATCACGGCAACGCTCAACAAGGACCCCTGGAACAACCAGTGCTACGACGCCTACGCCGACATGATCGTCTGGACGCGCCTGGCCGACGGCACGTGGGAGTATGACTTCACGGTCTTCGACCGCTGGGTGCGGTTCATGCTCGACCTGGGCGTCGGCAAGTACGTCAACTGCTATTCGATGCTGCCGTGGAACAACATGCTCCACTACAAGGATGCCGTGACGGGCGAATTCGTCGACGTCAAGGCCGATCCGGGCACGCCGGCCTTCCGCGAAATGTGGGGCCCGTTCCTGCCCGCCTTCGTCGGTCACCTCCGCGAAAAAGGATGGCTCGGCATCACCAACATCGCTATGGACGAGCGTTCGCCCGAGGTGATGGCCGCCGCGACCGCCCTGCTGAAGGAGGTCGCGCCCGAACTAGGCATCGCATTGGCCGACAACCACAAGATCTTCAAACAGTATCCCTACATCAAGGACATGTGCGCCAGCATCTTCGGCCCGATCGAACAGACGGACATCGTCCAGCGCCGCAGCAAGGGGCTGACGACCACCTTCTACGTCTGCTGTTCGTCGGGATTCCCGAACACCTACACCTCGTCGGCGCCGGCCGAGACGACCTATTTGAGCTGGTACGCCGCCGCCGAGGATTACGACGGATTCCTGCGCTGGGCCTACAACTCGTGGGTCGAGGACCCGATCCGCGACTCGCGGTTCCGGAAATGGGCCGCCGGCGACACCTACCTCGTCTATCCCGAAGGCCGCTCGTCGATCCGTTTCGAACGCCTCGTCGAAGGCATCCAGGACTGGGAGAAAATCCGGTTGCTGAAAACGGAATTCAGCGGCGACGATGCGAAACTGCAAACCCTCCACGACCTGCTGGAGCCGTTCCGTTCGTCGGTCGCCTTCGACGGTTGGGAGCAGACCCTGCGCAATGCCCGCGCGACGCTGAATACGCTCTGATCCGCCGGACGGTCCGCAATACGGCATAAAAAGAGGTCACGACAACCCGATTTTCAGACAGGTTGCCGGGACTTTTCGTGCATTCTTGCGAAAAAATCGTTATTTTTGTCCGATTTAACTCATAAACCCCAAACGATGACTCTCAACGAATACCAGCAGCACGCCCTCGAAACGGCGATCTACCCCGACGACCGCCGCATCATCTACCCCACGCTCGGACTTACGGGCGAAGCGGGCGAAGTGGCCGACAAGGTCAAAAAAGTGATCCGCGACGCCCACGAGGAGTTCACCCCCGAGAAGAAACTCGAAATCGTCAAGGAGATCGGCGACGTCATGTGGTACTGCGCCACCCTCGCCCGCGACCTGGGCTACGAACTGGACGACGTGGCGCAGATGAACGTAGACAAACTCCGCTCGCGCATGCAGCGCAACCACCTGACGGGCAGCGGCGACAACCGCTAATCGTTCGGCAAAACCGAACGATTGCAATTCAAAATTCAAAATTCAGAATTCAAAATTCATAATCATACATGGAACCCGAAAAAATCCAAACTTCGCTGCCCGAAAACGCCTACCGCGAACTCAAGCCGGGCGAAGAGTACACGCCCGTGATGCCGGCTTCGTCCAACCCGAAGGAGGTGACGCCCTACTCGGTCACGATGGGCGTCGTCATGGCCGTCGTCTTCTCGGCCGCCGCGGCCTTCCTCGGCCTCAAGGTCGGGCAGGTCTTCGAAGCGGCCATCCCGATCGCCATCATCGCCGTGGGCATGGGCTCGGTGCTGGGCAAGAAGAACATGCTGGGGCAGAACGTC
>ERZ857745.763-NODE-763-length-45011-cov-109.663426_pt1 | contig 45011 bp, 48 predicted proteins | sample MGYA00519699_ERZ857745 | MGnify/ENA primary metagenome ERZ857745 (study PRJEB31778, sample SAMEA3449357) | human gut metagenome | biome: human gut; feature: human-associated habitat; material: faeces | place: United Kingdom | collected 2010/2012 ... | reverse complement strand
ATCAGAGTTTTAAGTGTCTTTTTAAACTGTCTACTTTTTCTTGACTAGTTCATTTAGATGTCTATTTTGATTGTTATATCACTGGTAGGATAAGTACAACAAGGATGAATATAATTAAATTTAATATCAGCTTGTCTTCTATGATCATGCCCATCTTCAATGCTTACTGTTCCCCATAATAGAAGAGTTCTACAATAACCACACACACCACTTTTACATCTACTTTTAGCCTTAATATTGTTATTTTCAAGAGCAGATAAAATAGTTTCATTTTGAGCACAAATTATATTGTATTCATCATCTTTTGAAAAAACTTTAATATTGTAAACTTTAGGAAGAGGAATTTCGGTTTTTTCTTCTACTTTAGGCGCTTCCTGTACTTCACCCTGAGCTTCTTCTTCACTATTTTCTTTTTTCTTTCTCCCTCTTTTTTTAGGTAACTCTTCTTGTATTTCAACGACATCTGCAGGTGCGACTGAATCATTAATACACTTTTGATATATTGGATAACTTTCAAACCTTAAGTCTTTAAGACCAAGTTCTAAAACTGATAATTTAGTATTTATATAATCATAAAATTCATAATTGCCAAAGCAAAATGCAGTAAATTTAGAAGTTACTTCGCTTTTTATTAAACTAGCAGTAATATTATTTATTTCATTATCATTAGAATTTATAAAAATTACTTTAACACTAGTATTATTTTTAGATAATTCTTGAAGTTCATACTTATATATAAATTCATTATCATGAGATAAATAAAATATGGTTATATCTTTATTTAAATATCCTTCACTTATAGCTTTTGCCATAGAAACAAAAGGAGAAATAAATTCATCATGAGTAATACCTACGATACTTTTCATATCTCTAATAGTAGAAGGATAAAAATCTCCAGAAGGAGCAAGAGACATAACTGTATCATTAATATTTAAATTATCAAGCATATAATTTGAAACAAGACCGCCATTTAATCTCTTAACACTAATTCTATAAACATTATCAAGTGCTTCTTTAGGACTGCTTGAAAGAGAATAAGTTCTTGAAACACTATTACCATCAATTTCAAATAATAATGTAATATATTGACCAGGCCTGAACGTAGCAAGTTTTTCCCCACAAGCATTAGCAAAATAAAATATTTTAACATCATTATTCATTTCAACAATATTTTTAATTATTAACTTTTGAGTACCTGGATGAAGTTTTTCACCCAACTCTTTTATCTTAAAACTCTCAGGTATCTTATCAGGGTCTGTTTTATTTATTATTTTACTTCTTTCTTCTTTTAAATTCTTAAATCTTTTAATATCTTTTCCTGGAGGAAATGATGAAATCTTAATTGCCTTCATTATTAACATCTCCTTTATCAATATCACTTAATGTTTTCTTACTAACTTCGTAACCATTAATATAAGTATTATCATAACCATGTCCATAGTAAGAATAAGCTCCACACAATCTAAGTCCATTAACAATTACATCTTCATCCTTATTAGTAATTCTAGAAAGAACAGAATCAGAATTAATTAAAGACCATCCATAAACACACCCATCATAAGAATTATCATATAAAGAATAAGTACATGGAGTAGAAATTTCAATCTCTTCTATAAAATCTTTAATATTAATGCCATTTACAAATTCAAATCTCTCAATTAATTTATTAGCAATATTTTCTTTAACTTTATAATAATTTTCTTCATTAAATATATCTTTAAAACAATCAGCATAATAAAACGCTGTTATGTTTAAAATAGTTGTACCTTTTATAGAAGCCTCTTCATTTGCTTTATTTAAACATGTTACGATAATTGTATTTGAATCAATGGATTTCATTTTTTCTATTTCAGTATTACTATCAAGTGAATTATAAATTATATAAGTATAATTAGTTATACCTAAGTCTTCAGGACTTTTATTAAGTCCTAAATAAATAGTTAATGCTTTAGCACCAAGTCTTCTACTATTGAGAAGTTTTAATACTTTTTTATCAAGTTTATCTTTATCAATTAAATCTTCATAAATATTTAAAAGTGATGTATTACAAATAATATGATTAGTGTAATAAGTTTTACCACTTTCAGTAACAACTCCAGTAACATTGTTATTTTCAACTAAAATCTTACATACTTTATCATTAAACCATACTTTTCCACCATAATCTCTTATTTTCTTTTCTATCGCAAGTGATATTTCCATGCTTCTATTTTTAGGAATATACCCCTCGTTTGTAATAAATTCATAAAATAAATATATATAATGAGCAAAATTCATATTAAGAGTAGATACGCCAAAATATATCCAGTAAGACTTGATAATATCTTCTATCTTTTTAGGCAATTTTAATTTTTTAAATACTTCATCAACAGTATAAGAAGCAGTATTCATATAATTAGGAAATTTACTTTTAATATAATCATAATCAATATTAGGAGTACTTATTGTATATAAAAATCCATCATGAACTTCTTTAGCAAGTTCAAAAAACTCACTTAATTTATCTTTAGATTCTGGTTCATATTCTTGCATTTTCTTAATAAATTCATCAGCACCAAATACTACATCATATTCTTCTCTAGGATTATCAGTTTTAATAATTTTATAAGCATTTGGTAGTTTAATCCATTCAATATCATCATTTAAATTAAATTCATCAAATAACTTTCTGAGTCTACCTTTATTAGTTTCACTTCCAAGAGAATTAATACATCTAAGTGTATTTTCAAATTCAAATCTACCTTTTACAAAACTAGTAGCAAGCCCACCAGAAATATAATTACTTTCAAGAACTAAAACACTCTTACCTTTACTAGCAATATTTAATGCAGCCATAAGACCACCATTACCAGCACCAATAACTATAACATCATACTTATCTTTCATAACTTGCTCCTTTATTATAAATACATTGTACCATTTTTATAAATATAAATAAAGACGAAATATTGAATAATGACATTAACTTGTAGTATAATTAAATTGGTGAAATTATGAAAGAACTAATTAAAAATGCATTATTATTAGAAACTAATTTTCAAGCAGAACTAGCAATACTATTTATAGTAATGATACTTTTAGTATTAGCTATAATATGTCTTACAATAATAAAAAAATCAAAAAAATAGAGGGTTTATGAAAAGCAAATTCAAAATAATACTATGGTGGTCATTCCTTATAATATATTTAGAAATAATATATAAATTTTTTATAATGAAAGACCTTTTAACAACAAATACATTTTCAGTAGTACTTTTTAGTATTCCATGGATAATAATATTCACAATAATAACATCTATATTCAATGAAAAAGTTAACAAGATATTAACAATAGTTTTTTCATTTCTAATTATACTTATAACTTTAGCACAAATAGTATATTACAACTTTTATAATTCAATGTTTTCATTTTTATCATTAACAACAGGTACAGGTCAAGTAATGCAGTTTTATGTAATGATAGCAAGTGTTATCGCAAGAATATGGTATATATTTGCTATAATATTAATACCTTATATACTATTTTTAATATTTAAAAACAAATTATTTGATTTCAAAAAGAATAATCTTAAATTTTTAATAAGTTATTTATTAATATTTATTTTATCATTTTTAGGAATAGTATTAGTCATAAGTAAAAATAATGAAGGATTTTATTCATTAAAAAGACTAATCTTTAAGACACATGCACCTATGCTTACAATAGATAAGACAGGGTTATTTACTATGGAAATGATTGACATTGAAAGATATATCTTTGGATTTAATGAAGAAATATATAGTGAACAAATAAATGTAAATAATGAAGAAGAGAAAGTACCTGAAGTAAAAATAGAATATAATACGACTGATATTGATTTTGATAAACTTATAAATGATGAAACAGATGATAAAATAAAGAGTATGCATGTATATTTTAAAAATACAGCTCCGTCTAATAAGAATGAATATACAGGAATGTTTAAAGATAAAAATCTTATATTTATAACAGCAGAAGCATTCGATACAATAGCTATAGATGAAAAATTAACACCAACATTATATAAGATAGCTAATAATAGTTTTATATTCAAAAATTATTATCAACCATTATATCCAGTATCTACTTCTGATGGGGAATACATGAACTTAAATAGTTTGATACCTAAAGAAGGAGTGTGGAGTTTTAAACAAACAAGCAAAATAAGTATGCCTTATGGAATAGGAAACATGTTTAATAAAGAAGGATACGTATCATACGGATTTCATAATCATAATTATAATTACTATGATAGGCAAAAATCACATAAGAATATAGGACTTAAATATTATGGATGTGGTAATGGTCTTGAAAAGAAAATGAATTGTAAGCATTGGCCAAATAGTGATAAAGAAATGATAGATGCCACTACAAGTTACTATATTGATAAAGATAAATTCATGACATATTATATGACTGTAAGTGGTCACTTAAATTATAATTTTAGTGGTAATAATATGGCTTATAGAAATAAAAATAAAGTCAAAAATTTAAAATATAGTATAGCAATCAAAGCATATTTAGCAACGCAAATAGAACTAGATAAAAGTATAGAAAAGCTATTACAAGTACTAGAAGAAAAAGGTAAATTAAATGATACGTTAATTGTTATCGCACCAGATCACTATCCATATGGACTTACAACTAAACAAATGAATGAAATAAGTACAATAGATAGAAACGATAAATTTGAAAAATTCCATACAACACTTATTATGTACAATCCAAATATAGAAAAAACAGTTGTTGATAAAGTCATAAGTAGTTTAGATATATTACCAACAATATATAATTTATATGGACTTACATTTGATTCAAGATTACTCATGGGTCGTGATATATTTAGTAACAATGAACACATAGTAATTTTATCAGATAGAAGTTGGATAACAGACAAAGGAAAATATAACAGTGTAACAAAAGAATTTACAAGTACAACTAATGAAGAAATAGAAGAAGACTATATTGATAGAATAAATATGATAGTAAATCAAAGATATGGTATGTCTTCATTAATAATAGACAACAATTATTACAAGAAAATAGGTATAGAATAATGAGAATAAAAGTAAAAAATTTTGATTTAAAAAGCGTTATTACAAGTGGTGCTTGTTTTAGATTTATAGAAGAACAAGATGGTAGTTTTACAAATATTTTAAAAGATAGGGTTATCAATATAAAACAAAATAATGATGAACTTATAGTAACATCATCAAAAGAAAATAACTTAGAAAACATAATAAAAGAATATTTTGACTTAAATAGAGACTACATTATTATTAATCAACAACTTATTAACAATGATAAAGAAATGATAAATATAATTCCTAAATGTAAAGGTTATAAAATATTAAATCAAGATCCATTTGAGATGTGCATAAGTTATATAATAAGCCAAAATAATAATGTTAAAAGAATAAGTAAATCTATAAATGATATAAGTGAAAAGTATGGTGAAAAAGTAATATTTAATAATAAAGAATATCATTTATTTCCAACATATAAATCACTTAAAAATATAAGTATAGAAGAATTAAGAAACTTTAAAGTAGGATTTAGAGCAGAATATATAAGAGACTTCTTAGATAAATATGAAACATTAAAAGATATAAACAAGCTTAATACTAAAGAAGCATTAAATGAACTTATGAAAGTAAAAGGAATAGGCTTAAAAGTATCATCATGTATATTGTTATTTGGATATAAAAGATTAGACACATTTCCAATAGATACATGGGTAAAAAAGAGTATATCAGATTTATATAACATAAAAAATGATCAAAAAACAATAGAGAAATTTGCAGAACAAACATATAAAGAATATTCAGGACTTGCAATACAATATTTATTTCATAGCAAAAGAAATATAAATTAATCAATAAAATATATTTAATATTTATATAAAATGTGATATGATTTTATCATGAAGAATAAAGTAGGAATAACAATTATATTTGTACTATTGATTGCAGTAATAGCATTACTATTTGCCGCATTCATATATAAGCTAGATAAAAAATCTTTAAATGAAGGATTTTATTTGCTTGGTGAAAATGAAGTTACTATTGAATATGGAAATAAATATGATGAACTTGGTTATGTAGCAATAGTTAATGATACAGACTATCATAGCAAAGTAATAGTTGAAAATAATGTTGATGAAACTAAATTAGGAGAATATGAAGTAAATTATTATTTAACAATAAAAAGACTAAATAAAACTTTAACAAGAAAAGTAAAAGTAGTAGACAATACTAAACCTGAAATAAAGATAACAGGTAACAAAGAGGTAACATGTACTGTTAAATTAAATGATTGCGTACTTCCAAAATATGAAGCAACTGACAATTACGATGGAAATATCACAAAAAATGTTACAATAGAAAATGGTATTAACAATGATAAAAAAGGAACATATGAAGTAATATATAAAGTAAAAGATAGTAGTGGAAATGAAGCAAAAGATGCAGTAAAAGTAATTGTTAAAGATAAGTTTGAACACACTTACGTAAACATTTCAATATCAAAACAAAAATTAACTTATTATGTTAAGGATAAAGCAGTATTAACAACTGATGTAACAACTGGAAAAAATAATGCGACTAAAACAGGTAAATTCAAAATAAGAAATAAAGTAAGAAATACATATTTAACAGGTAAAGACTATAAATCATTTGTTAAATATTGGATGGCATATTCAGGAAATAATTATGGAATACATGATGCTTCTTGGAGAAATAAATTTGGCGGAAAAATTTATAAAACAAATGGAAGTCATGGTTGCGTTAATGTACCAACGGATGCAGCTGCTAAACTTTATAGTATGTTAGAAATTGGAACTCCAGTTTATATTAAAAGATAACAAGGCATAATGATTATAAGTCATAATGCTTTTTATATGTAAAAAATTAAAAGCCAATCAACCTTGAATTATATTATTTATTGTGGTAATATTAAAGACGTGGGGAGATGTCTCTTAAATGATAAATTTTGTAATTGTGGATGACAATAATATGCACAGGAAAAAAGTAAGTAGTATTATTATGACAATTATGATGAATAATAAGGTTAGTTTTGAAATTCAAGAATTTGGTGATTTCAATTCTACATTGTTGAATTATTTTAAGAATCCAAAGCCCAATTCCATTTATATATTAGATTTAGAACTTCCAAGTGGTGATGGTATTGATATTGCTAGAAAGATCAGAGATGAATATAATGATTGGACTAGTCCTATTATAATTTTAACTGCTCATACATCACTGTATTTTCAAGTCTATAAGCAAAGACTGCAAATATTAGATTTTATTGGTAAATCAGATAATATAGAAAAGAATATCAATGAAAATATAGCAATATGTTTAAGAATGCTGAATATGGATAGAATATATAAATTTACCTATAGACACACTGACTATACAATACCTATAAATAAAATAGACTATATTCAAAGAGATGACAGAAGAATCAAAATTGTTTGTAAGAATGAAGAATATTATACAATTGATACAATTAATTCTATTAAAGACAATTTTCCATCATATTTCATAATATCTTGTAAAGGAACATTATTAAATATGAATAATGTATTAAAAATAGATTGGATTAATTGTAAAGTTTATTTCAAAGATGGATTAGAAGCATTTGTAGTATCAAAAAGTCATAAAAAGGATATAGACAATTATGAAAGAAATTAGTTCGACGGTAGTATTATATTTATTTAATTTAGTATCCACATATTTTATGTTCCTAGGATATTCTTTTATTTCAAAAGAAAAATTTAAATATAATTTTAAGAATATAGTTTGTGTTATTATAACTTCAACATTATTTTTGATAAACAATAGTCATAATTCTACTATTATAAAAGTACCAATTATAATATTGATTTTGTTAATATTTTTTAAAATTGTTTTTAATGGTAGACTTAGAAATATAGTTATATATACATTTACATTTTATTTAGCATTAGTCTTCTTTGATTTTATGTTTTCATTTATATTTCATTGGTTAAATGCTATAATAGCTCCAGATTTATCACGAAACTATTTAATTATGGGTGGATTTACCTTATTAATAACCTTTTTAACATCCTTATTTTGTAAGCTTAAATTTGTGAGAAAGTTCAGCGATTTAATAATTAATTTATCTAAAAACAATTATGTTAATGTTCTTGTAATATCATTAATTATATTATTTATAGTAATATTATCTACAAAACTATCTCTTGAATATGGTTATGAAAAATTTCTTTTTAATTTATTATTACTATCTGTATTTCTATTTTTTATAGTTTTTGCATTTATTAAAAATCATTTAGCTCAAAAAGAAAAACAAGAAAAAGAAACTTTATTAGAATTTATATCTAAATATGAAAAGATTATAGACGAAAATAGAATAAATAAGCATGAAATGTTAAATAATCTAATAATATTAAGAAGTTTTGAAGATAAAAATACAGAAGAATATAATAAAGTTCTTGATGATCTAATTGTAACTTATGATAATAATAGTGATGCTTGTATTAAAAATATATCAAAATTACCAACAGGACTTAAAGGTATTTTATATTATAAAATAAATGATATGAGAAATAAGAACATTAATTTAAATGTTAATATATCTAAAAGAGTATCATCACCACTTGAAAAGTTGCCACTAGATGAATATGTCATATTATCTAGAATTATTGGTATTGTCATGGATAATGCTTTAGAAGCATCAATAAAAAGTAAAGAAAAATTTGTTATGATTGAAGTATTTGAACAAAATGACAATGTTATAATAATTATAGAAAATAGTTACAACAATAAGGTAAATGTTAATGATTTGAAGAAAAAGAATTTTAGCACTAAAGGTAAAAGTAGAGGACTTGGACTTTATATAGCTAACATGCTTCTTAAGAAAAGTAAACATATAGAAATGACTCAACATGCAGAAGAATTATTTATAACTAAACTTACTATAAAATAATAAATATTACCTAAATAAATAATATTAAACCTAAAAATTTTCAATAAAAAAGCTACTCATTTTATAATGAATAGTTTTTTATTTTGAATTATAGCATTGATTCAGGCATTTCTGGTTCATCAAATACAGCAACAATGCATCCAGTAGTAGCAGTAGCAGCAATTAGACTACCAATTGCAGCAACTATTGTAGCAAATAATTTCATTAATTAATCCTCCTTTCCTTATAATTTAAATAATTATTATATGTCAATCCAAATAGTTTATAACTAATTGGTAAAACCATAGCCATTTCTAATATTATTGAGAATGTTAATGTGTTTGATAAAATATTATTCTTAGTAAATATTACTATTACTGTATAAATATTAGCAAGTAAAGTTGTAATTACTTTGTACATTATTCTTTTTTTCTTATGAATTAATGGTCTTTTAACAGTATCTGCAGGACTATATATTAACAATAATATAGTTCCTATAAGAGAAAGAATAATATTTATATATTTGGGAATAACTATTAATTTCAATAAATATGGAAATGGCACAAATACTAGAAGTGAAGCTATCCAACATTCTTTAGTACTTTTTGCATGTATACCAAATCCAGTAAGTCTTAGTATTCCGTAAAATAAGAATATAAGAGATAATTCTTTATAAGTTCTAAGTATTATTGATATTACATAAATTACTCCGATTTTTGTAAGGGTTAAATATAGTGATTCAAGACCATACTTAATTTCATTTAATTTTTGTTCAGTATAATCTGTATTATTTCTAATACTTAACATTATATTTTTAATTACTACTTCCTTCATATTTCTCCTTACACATACATCATAATATAAATTTCATATAAAAAATCAAATATGTTTTTAAAAGAACTTAATATCGAATAATATGTCGAGTAATGTCGAAATTTGATATTTTTTTAATGATTATGCATGCATAATATACTTTTATGATATAAATAAAAAATAATTTTAATTTGTAGTAAGATTTACATTGCAAGACAACGAAGAAATACATGAATTAAAATTAGGAAAGGTGGTGTGTTATGAGCAGAGGTCGTGTTAAGTGGTTCAACAATGAAAAAGGTTACGGATTTATTGAATATGAAGGACTTGTAAACGAAGACATATTTGTTCATTATTCAGCTATTGAAAAAGAAGGATACAAAACACTTAGTGAAGGCCAAATAGTTGAATTTACATTAATTGAAACGGCTAAAGGCAATCAAGCAATCAATGTAAGAGAAGTAAGTTTAACAACTGTATAAATACACGAAGTTTGTGTATTTTTATTTTGTAAAATATTTGTGATAATTTGACACTTTTGTAGAATATTTATTTAATATATGTTATCCTTTAATTAGGAGGATGATGTAAATGAGATATAATATTCGTGGTAACAAAATAGATGTTACAGAAGCTATTGATAATTACATTAAAAGTAAATTATCTAGATTAGATAAGTATTTAGATGATAATGATGAAGTGGAGGCTAAAGCAATAATTTCAGCTCGTGGTAAAGACCAAAAAGTTGAAGTTACTATATGGAGTGGTAAATATAACATAAGAGCTGAAGAAACAAGCGAAGATTTATATGCCGCTATAGATTTAGTTATAGATAAATTAGAAAGACAATTTAAGAAATATAGAGGTAAACTTTCAAGTAAGAAAAATAAAGTGAATATGGATGCAACTATTGATGCATACTTTGAAGTACCAGAACCTAACGAAACAATTGTTAGAAGAAAAGAAGTATTTCTAAAACCAATTGATGAAGAAGAAGCAATAACACAAATGGAATTATTAGGACATACATTCTTTGTATTCAAAAATGTTGATACAGAAAAGATTAATGTTGTGTATAAAAGAAATGATGGGGATTATGGAATTATAGAAGCAAATTAATATAGTTATTTATAGCACATTTCTTATAAGAGAGTGTGCTATTTTTTTGACTTTAATATTATATTAGTTTATAATATTTGCTATGGAGATGATATTATGGGATTACTTAAAAATTTATTTGATTATGAAACAAAAGAACTTAAAAAGATAAATAAAATTGTTGATGAAATAGAAGCATTAGACGAAGAAATGCAAAAGATAACTGAAGTAGAATTTAAGGCGAAAACTGAAGAATTCAAGAAAAGACTTACTGAAGGAGAAACACTTGATGATATATTAGTCCCAGCTTTTGCACTTGCAAGAGAAGCATGTTTTAGAGCAATAGGTGAAAAACCATTTAGAGTACAATTAATAGGTGGCGTTGCAATTCACAGAGGGAACATTGCTGAAATGAAAACCGGTGAAGGTAAAACTTTAACAACAGTACTTCCAGCTTATCTAAATGCATTAGAAGGAAAAGGTGTTCATGTTATTACAACAAACGAATACTTGTCAACACGTAATGCAGAGTGGATGGAACCAATTTACACACTACTTGGTGTAAGTGTAGGTATAAATTTAAGAGAAAAGAGCCCTAAAGAAAAAAGAGAAGCATACAATGCTGATATTACATATACAACTAATAATGAACTTGGATTTGATTATCTAAGAGATAATATGGTTGTTCATAAAGAAAATAGAACTCAAAGAGGACTTAACTTTGCTATTATAGATGAAGTAGATAGTATTCTTATAGATGAAGCAAGAACTCCGTTAATTATAAGTGGCGGTGTTGCTAAAAGTGCTAATGTTTATAAAGAAGCAGATAGAGTTGCTAAAAATTTAACACTTGATGATTACGTTGTTGATGAAAAAACTAAAAAAGTTACATTAACAGAAGAAGGTGTTAAACACGCTGAAAACTTACTTCATTTAGATAATCTATATGATATTAAAAATAGCGTAATGGTTCATAATCTTGATAAAGCATTAACTGCTAATTATGCATTCAAAAGAGATGTTGACTATGTTGTTGAAAATGATCAAGTATTAATTGTTGATACATTTACAGGAAGACTTATGCATGGTCGTCAATTTAGTGAAGGACTACATCAAGCAATAGAAGCAAAAGAAAATGTAACTATAAATGAAGAAACTAAAACACTAGCAACAATTACATTTCAAAACTTATTTAGAATGTATAATAAACTTGCTGGTATGACAGGTACTGCTAAAACAGAAGAAGAAGAATTTCAAAATATATATAATACATATGTTGTATGTATTCCAACTAATAAGCCAGTTATTCGTGATGATCAAGTTGATTTAATTTATTCATCACTAAAAGGTAAATATAGTGCAATTGTTAAAACAGTTAAAGAAATACATAAAACAGGTAGACCTGTTTTAGTAGGTGTAGCATCAGTAGAAACAAGTGAGGTTATAAGCCAACTATTAGATAAAGCAGGAATCAAACATGAATTATTAAATGCTAAAAATCATGAAAGAGAAGCACATATTATAGAAAATGCTGGTAAAAAAGGTGCTGTAACTATCGCAACTAACATGGCTGGACGTGGTACTGATATTAAATTAGGCGAAGGTGTTCGTGAACTAGGAGGACTTTATGTAATAGGTACTGAAAGACATGATTCAAGACGTATTGATAATCAACTTCGTGGTCGTAGTGGACGTCAAGGTGATCCAGGTACAACTAGATTCTTCGTTTCTATGGAAGATGATTTAATGGTTAAATTTGGCTCAGAAAAGATGAAAACTATTATGGAAAGTTTAGGAATTAGTGGAGACCAAGCTATTTCAAATAAAATGATATCTAAAAATATAGAATCAGCTCAAAAGAAAGTAGAAGGCTTCAACTTTGATAGACGTAAAGGATTACTAGATTTTGATAACGTAATCTCTAAACAAAGAGAAATAATATATGAAAGACGTAATGAAATATTAGATAAAGATAGTATAAGAGATAGAGTTCTTGATACATTTAAAGAATTTGTAACAGGACAAATCAATTCACACTTAAATGAAAATAATACACTAAGTGATAATGATATAGACAATATCATGGAACAATTTAATGCTCATTTACTTAAGAGAACTAAATTAAAGAAAGAAGATTTTGAAGGTAAAAAGCCTGATGAAGTAATTGATTTTATCTATAAAATAGTAGTAGAAGATTACAATAAAAAACTTGAAGATATTCCAGAAGAAATACAAAATGATTTTGAAAAAACTATTTCTTTAAGAATTATTGATAAGTATTGGATGGATCAATTAGATGCAATGGAAAATCTAAAAGAAGGAGTAGGACTTCGTGGTTATGCTCAAAGCAATCCACTACAAGTTTATGCTTTAGAAGGATTCCAATTATTTGATAATATGATGGCAAGTATCAATGCTGAAATATCAAATTACTTATTAAATGCTGAAGTTAGACAAAATATTGAAAGAGAAGAAGTTAAAAATATAAAGACTAATGATGGAAAAGAAGGAGTTAAAAATACACCTAAAAAAGCAAAAGAAAAAATAGGTAGAAATGATCCGTGTCCTTGTGGAAGTGGCAAAAAGTACAAAAACTGTTGTGGTAAATAAACCTGCAAACCCGTATAAAATAAGGGATTGCGGGTTTTTCTATGATTCCACTTTTTGGGTAATTTTTGGAGTGTCCATTGTCTTAGATACGTTTTAGATACGTTATAAAAATCTTGTAAGTCCTTATAAAACAAGGGTAAAACGCGTAATTGAACTTTTGTTTCAAATTTAATACAAAACGTATCTAGAAATGAAATTTATAATAAAATAAGAAGAACTTACAATAAAAAATATTTTTTTATTGTATAATATTGTTAGGAGCTGATTGTAAATGGGATTAATAGATATATTTATAAAGAAAAAAAGAGAAAGAGAATTACAAAGATATATTGAACAGGAACGTGCAAATTTTGATATAGAAGCATATAACAAATTTAATAACGAAAAGATAAAAGAATTCACTGATAAATATGATTTGTCTACAAAAGATGGAATACAATCAATTTCAATTACAGAAGCAAAAAATACCCTGATGCAAATGTCGGCGTAGTATATATGCCTGAGCAAATTTTGATGCGTAAGGCAACTGAATATAAGAAAGTGAAAAACTTTGAATTAGCAATTGAATGTTTAAAAAAAGCAAATGAATTATTAGAATATTCACCATTTGCATATACAAGAGATAATTATGAAAGATTAGTAGATATGATGGTTTTAGCTGACAAATATGATGAAGCAAGAATAGAACATCAAAGACTAGATTTTAAACTTGGAACAAGAATTGATGAATTTCATCGATTACAAGATTATGCTGTTAGTACAAATGTTGAAAGCAAAGAAGAATATCAACATAGAGTTATAGATCCTTACATTGAAGAATCTAAAGACAGAGAATGTTATTATTGGCTTTTAGAAAACATTCCTTCTATTGCACCTAAATCATTTGGTGGATTTAGAAATATGAAAAATAAAAATTCTGATAATTATAAAAAAATTATTGATGCTATTAGAAAAAAAGGGTTTGAAGTGGATCAAATTAAATTTTGGATTAATTAATAAATAAAGGAGTTGATATTATGCAATTAATTTTATGTGGTGGAGGTTCTGGAGAACAAAACTATTATGCCAATAAAAAATTGAATGAAATAATAGACCATAGTAAACCATTATTATATATACCATTAGCTATGGATGAAAATGAACATTCATATGATAGTTGTTATGAGTGGATAAATGAAGAGTTAGCACAAGTACAATTATCCCGAATAGATATGGTTAGAAGTTTTGAAGAATTAGCTCAAAAGGACTATGATAATTATTGTGCATTATTTATTGGTGGAGGTAACACTTATAAATTATTAAAAGGAATCAAAGATAGTGGTGCTTTTGAAAAAATTAAAGAGTTTATAAATAATGGAGGAATCGTTATAGGTGGAAGTGCAGGTGCTGTTATATTTGGATACGATATTGATATAATTTCTACAATGGATTCTAATGATGTAGCATTAATTGATACTAAAGGATTAAATGTTATGAATGGTGTATCTATATTTCCACATTATACAAATAAGAAATCAAAATTGTCAGAAGAAGAAAATTTTGCAAGATTAAATAATTTTACTAATGCAATAAAAAGTTTTTCTATGATAAATGGAGATGTCATTGCTATACCTGAAGAAGATGCAATATATATTAATGATAGTAATATTGAAGTATTAGGTAATAGAACATTTTACTATTTTAAAAATGGTAATCAACAAGAATATAATTTTGATGATAAAAGCAATACTAAAAAATTGTAAGAAATTACAAAATAGAAAATTTTAGATACGTTATTAGATACGTTCTGCTAGGTTTGCCGAGTGCTACGTAGTGTTCCCAAGTGCAACCAAGTGCCGAATTAACGAGCTAAGTGCTCCCGCAACACTTCCAAAAGCCCCAATACAAAAGGCCATGTGGAAGTGGTAAGAAGTACAAAAACTGTTGTGGTAAATAGCTTATTTTATAAGGGCTTGTACAATTGGAATTTTCAGGCGATTTTACATCAAAAAAGCGTTTAGATAAATTTTAAATAAGTTTTTTAAACGATTCTAACTATAAATCGGCTGATTATGATATAATATAGTTGGATGTGAGAAAATGAATCAAAAAGATTATGAAATATTAGTTAGAAGTATGATAGATGCTATGGCAAAAAGAATTTTTGAATTAGTAAGTCAGGGCTATACAAAAGGGCAAATAATTGAATATTTAAAAAAAGTGGGGGAGTTATCTCGTGAAGAAGGTGAAACAACAGATTTAATTTCAGAAAAAATAGATTTAATAAGTGCTGCTGTTGAAGAGGCCATACATATAGTTCAAAAGAGAACTTTACAACCTGAAATAAGAAGATTATATCAACAAATGGCTGATGAAAAGAATTTGGCATATATTGGAAAAGATGGAAGAGATTACTATTCAAGAGAAACATTAGAAGAAGCCAATAAGCAATATATGGATCAAATGTATACTGAAAATAAACCTAGAACTATGTAGTATTAAATCACTTTTTTACAATTTGCGAGTAAATTATTAAATTTATGAGTAAGAAAGTCCAATTTTTAAGTAAAAATTTCCTTGGTTGTTTTAATGCTTTACCATGTGGAAGTGGTAAAAAATATGAAAACTGTTGTGGAAAGTGAAATAAAGATGTTAACAGAAAATACTATGTTAACATCTTTTATATTTGATTATCTTAATAATATATATGAAGAAGAATTAGATTTAAATTCAATATGTCAAAATTTTTGACAAGTTCAAAAAGAAATAAATGATTAATATAAAAAATTAAAAGTTGCTATTAACATATAGTAGTATGCTATAATTTAATAAAGGAAGTGGAAAAATTGATTTTAGAAGAATATGATGAAACAATAAATTCAACATTTGATCCATATGAAGTTGAAAATGTTATTGAAGGATTTCCAAAGACAGGTGTAACTTGCTTTTCAAAGAAATTATTTGATCAATTAGTTAACAAATTTAATGGTATAGAAATAGCGCAATCATCAAATGGTAATGGTAAATTTCCAATATATAAAATTAATTATGAAGGAAAAGACTTGGCATTATTTATGTCTATAGTTGGTTCTCCTGCATGTATAGTAGAGTACGAAGAATTATTTGCGATGGGCTTAGAAAGAATCGTTGTATTTGGAACATGTGGTGTACTTGATAAATCAATAGATGACCTAGCCATTATAATTCCAAACTCTGCTATTAGAGATGAAGGAACAAGCTATCATTATGCAAAATCATCAAGAGAAATAACTGTTAATCCAAAATATCAAGAAGAATTTATTAATCTTTTAAAAGAACATAATTATTCATATATAGTAGGGAAAGCATGGACTACTGATGCACCATATCGTGAAACAAGAAAGAAAGTATTGGATAGAAAAAATGAAGGTTGTATATGTGTTGATATGGAATGTTCAGCAATATCAGCATTATCACAATTTAGAAATAAAGAAGTTTTTCAATTCTTTTATGCAGCAGATAATTTAGATTCTGCCAAATGGGATCAAAGATCATTAAGTAATAATGAAAAATTAAGTGATAAAGAAATGATAGGGTTACTAGCAATTAAATTTGCTGTAAGTATAGATAAATAAAACTCTTAACAATTGATAAAAGGTATGTATATAGTTAAAGTATGTACTTTTTATTTAATAATGCATAAAATAATAGACAATTAATTAGAATTTTAATATAATATAAATTAAATATAATTCATTACACAGGGGAAAAAATATGTCAAAAAAGATTAATGAAAACTTATTATACCATTTTGGTAACAAAGCTATTAACAATCAAGAAAAAGAACGTATTAGAACTGTTATAATAAAACAATATATAGAAGATGAAAGATTTTTATCATCATTTATTAAAATATATAATTCATTTTTAGATTCAACTGGATTCAAAAAAGAAATCATGGCAGATTTAATCATAATTTATATGTCATTATCAGGCAGTATTATTAATTTAAATGATGAATCATGTAGAGAAATAGTTAATCATGCATCCATTGAAACCATTGGCTATTATGGAGATATAATATTACAAGATAATTTAAGAGAATTCTGCGTTAACAAATACTGGAATTATGTTTTTGAATTTTATGGAAATAATGATAAAGATAAATCAAAGCATTTAAGAAGGAAAATAATTAATTTGTTTTCCAAAGATAAAGAAGAGTGATAATAACATTTAAACCATACAATATAATAATACAAATATATTACAAATACAGCAAAAATAATAAGAAAAAAATTGAACGTGAAGAAGAAATTGAATATATATAAAAGTAATTACAAATTATTAGACTTTAGTATTGAAAATGATGATGTAATAATGTTTGATAACAATGAATATAAATACAAGACAATAGAATTGTTTATGAATTAATAAAAAATTGCAAAGTAGATAAATTTAATTTTAAAAAAAGAATAATTAAGTATTGTGAAAAGATAGAAAAACCAAATGAATCTAAAAATGGATTTAGACCAAGTCAAAAATATAGATTTAAACCATTGAAAGGTGATATTTGGTTGTGATATTATAATAAAATATAAAATTATTAAAAGAAAACAGGGCGGTTAAAAATGGAAACTATAGTAGGAAACAAAGCAGTAAATAATATAATTAATACAATTGAAAAAACACATCCAATGAAAAAGCCAAGAATTGATGTAGATGAGGAACCTTCAAAATTACCAGAAATGGAAATTATACTGAGAATATTTACTGAAGGAAATAAGCTAACAGCAGTTACAATTTTAGATGGAAATGGAGTTTATAAAAAAGGAATACCAGAAAGTAAACAAATTATAGATGGATTTATAAGTGAAACAGATTTATCAAATTTAATAAACTATATTCTAAAACATTATCCATATATAGACAGCTTTAGTAATAGTACTAATTCAATAAGATTAGGATTTGCTTTTTCACTAGACGAGAATTTATTTAGTGAAGAAGATTTAAGTATAAATCGTATAGTTTTGAATATTGAAACATTTGACACAAATTTAGCCCATCAAATGAGAGAATACTTAAAATTCATAATTATTAATTATAGAGAACAATTAGCGACAACAATGTGGTATGAAACAGAATATAAAAAATACTATACTGAATGGAAACAAAAATGTATAGATGGCATGAGTAGAGAAGATATAATTGATTTTTTAAACACTTTACCAACAGAAAGTTTAAAAACATTATTATCATCAATCGCAAATGAAAGATTTATTGAAATTCTTAAAGAGCAAGAGAAGAAATCAAAAAGTCAAAGCATGAAATTATTAAAGCAAGAAGACAATAAAAGAACTGAAAATGTAAATTAAAATACCTAATAATTAACGTAAATAAAAGAGTAACACATCTATAAAGTTACTCTTTTGTGTTATACTATTCTTAGGTGAATAGATATGGAAGATGAAAAGAAATCAAAAATAATAGGAATAGCAGTAATTGTTATAATTATAGTTGGTATAGGTACTATGCTTTTAATATCAAAGAATATGCATAAACAAAATAATAACAAAACTACATCAACGTCAACGACTACATCAACAACTAAAAAGACAGAAACAACAACTACAAAAATAGAAGATACCAGTTCGTTTAGAATGGTAATTGAAGATATATTTACTGTATTAGATGGAATAACTATTGATGGAAAGATTAGCCAAGGAACTATACATAAAGGAGATAAAATAGAAATTATTGGCGACAATAAAGTGATAACAGCAGTAGCCAATAAGATATATATATTAAAGAAAGAAGTAGATTCAGCTACAAAAGATGACTATATCAGCATACATATAAAAGATGTTAATAAAAGCCAAGTATCAAGAGGTCAAACTATAGCAAGTCCTAGCACTATAGAAGCTACTAATAAATTTAAAGCAAAAGTATATATAAATACATTAAAAGAAGGTGGTAATGATACACCTATATATAATAACTATAATTCATTAATCGTATTCAAAATAGAATCATATACAGGAAGTATTATATTAGATAATGATAGTGATATGATTAATCCAGGAGAAACAAAAGATGTAACAATTGAATTAGATACAACAGTTGCAATGGAAAAAAATACAACATTTAGTATTAGAGAAAATGGTAGAGACATAGGAACAGGTACAGTAACAGAATTAATTAAATAGGAGGAAAATGAAAATATTATTACTATCATGTAGTACAGGAGGAGGACATAATTCTTGTGCTAGATATATTGAGGAAGAATTAAAAGAAAATAACATAGAATGCGAATTTAAAGATTTTTATGACATAGTAAATGAAAAAGCAAAAGATTTATCAGAAAAGATATATTTAAAATCACTAGGTAATGAAGGAAAAATATTTAAGAACATCTATAAGATGGGAGAACTATACAGTAAAACAGGAATAAAAAGTCCAGTATATCTAATAAATAAATTACATAAAAAGAAACTATATAATTATATAAAGAACAATAATATTGATTTAGTTATCGCAACACATTTATTCCCAGCACTTGCATTAACAGCAATAAATAAAGATAAAGATTATGAAAATATTCATTTTCTTTTTGTAGCAACAGACTATGAACCATGTCCATTTATGGAAGAAGCAAAACCAGATTACTTTATCACAAACAGTGAATTAGTAGAAAGATTTAATAAAAAGAAAATATCTACTGACAAGTTATTAACAACTGGAATTCCTGTATCAACAAGATTCATAAAAACTGCTAAAGACATAAGAAAAGAGTTAAATATTAACAATGAAAATGTTATTCTTATTATGCTTGGAAGTATGGGATTTGGAAGTATAGATACAGTTATTCACGAATTATTAACAGAAAAGAACACTAAAATCATAGTAATATGTGGTACTAACAAAGAATTATATAAAAGACTTAATGATATAAAAAATAATAACTTAATAGTTTTAGGATTCGTAAACAATATAAATGATTTATTATATTCAAGTGATATTGTATTATCAAAACCAGGAGGATTGTCATCAACTGAAGTAGCTAGTATGAGAAAACCATTATTACATATATTTCCAATACCAGGAATAGAAACATATAATACAAAATTCTTTAATAAAAGAAATATGAATATGATATGTAATAACAAAGAAGAAATAATAAGTAATTGTAAATATTTATTAAGTAATAAAGATAAACAAGAAGAAATAATTAGTAATCAAGAAAAATATATAAATGAAAATTCTGCAAAAGATTTAGTAACATTTATAAAAAATACATATTAAAAGACCTATAAAATTAAATTATAGATCTTTTTAATTGCTTAAATTTATATTTTATTTCCATAAATTTTTAGGATAAACACCATCATTAATAAGTCTATTTATTTCACCTCTAATTAAATTTAAATCATCTTTATAAGTAATTCCATACCATATAGAAGTTGTATTGATAACACTAACATTAATAAGTTTCTTTTTTATGTACTTATTTATTTCAATAGGTACTAGATATTCATTAGTAGCATCTACGTTATTTAAAAAATCTTTAAAACCTTCTTCAAGTAAATCAAATATTTTAGGAGTGAAACCAAACATATTCATAGAAATAATAGTATTTTTATCTACATGTATTTCATTATTTCCTAAAAGAGTTTTAGCAAACAACTTATCACCATCCCTACTAATGATACTTTCATCTAGACTTACTAAATAATTATTTTTAATATTACATATACCTCTTTTAACAGAACCATTATCAGTAATTGTTTCAAGAATATTATAACCAATAACAGCAAACTCATTATCGATTTTATTATTTTTTATGAAATTGCTTATTTTAAAATATGCATCTCTACCATAAAAATCATCAGCATTAATAATAGCAAAATTTTCATTAATCACATTTTTACAGCAAAGAACAGCATGAGCAGTACCTAGTGGCTTAGTTCTATCTGTAGGGATACCAACTGGTAGATTATCATTATTTTGAAAAACATATTCTACTTTAATATAATTTTCGATTCGCTTACCAATTGTACTTCTAAATATCTCATAATTTTCTTCTTTAATGATAAAAACAACTTTTGTAAATCCAGCTTTGATCGCATCATAAATAGAATAATCAATAATAAATTCACCATTTGGACCGACACTTTCAATTTGTTTAAGCCCTCCATATCTGCTTCCCATACCTGCAGCCATAATTACTAATGTCATATCTCACCTCTATTACATTTTATCATATAAAAAATAAAGTAGTACACCTTCTACTTTATTTCTACATTATTTACATATAATTTGTATCCATTTAAATCAATATTACTATTAGTCACATCATCGTTATTAAGTTCACTTACATACATATCACCGGTAAGTTTAATTTTAGAATCTTTATCAATATTAAGTACAATATTTTTAGCTGTATTATCACTATTAACAGAACCTTCTATATAGGAACCATTTTTAAGTAATAAAGTTAGAGTAGAGATAGAATCAACAACAATGTTACCAATAGCTTCCTGATTATTTAAATTAAGAGTAACATTTCCTCCATTAGAATCACTATTTCCCCAGGAATCTTTTTGTATTCTTAAAAAATTACCACTTTTATCATTATTAATTATTTTATTATTTGTAAGATTTATAGTAGCAGTAGTATTAGTTATATATAATGTGTCACCTTTGTTAGTAGTTATCATACTATTACTAGCAGTAAAACTTGCATTACCAACAGCAGCATCTCCACTCATTGATTGATATAAAAATATATTTTTATATGTAGTAGATTGACCATTTAATGTAGTATTGCTATCTGTAAGCTCTACATTATCAATAGAGACACTATTCTTTCCTTCAATAACAATTCCTTCTGATGCATTAGAAATAAGTTTTGCATTCTTAACAATAATATCAGCAGTAGAATAAATACTAGGAGAACCTTTTCCATTAGTAGTATAAGTTCCAGAGTCAACGTTTACTGTTCCACCACCTCTATCACTTCTAATAGCAGCACTTGAAGTACCATTTGTTGTTATTTCCAAATTAGTAGCATTCATTATTCCTCCACCAGTAGTCATAATACCACCTGAATTATCTTTATTAGTTGTAATTTTAGAATCATTTATATTTATGATAGTATTAGCACTATTACTATTGTTTGTTGTAGCATTTCCACCATAGCTAAATACTCCATTAGCACCATTAGCATCAGTATTAATAATGGCATTTTTAATTGTTGCATTCGCTCCATCCTTAGCAACTATACTAGAATTAATACCATAAAAACTAGTATTGTCTCCTTCACTTGAGTCTCCAGTTTTATTAATACTTACATCACTGATAGTAGATTTTCCACCACTTATCAAAATAGCATTTTCATCAGCATTACTTGAACTATATTCACCATTAGAAATATCTTCTTCACTAGTTATTTCTTTAACACCACTGTAGCTAACATTATTATTCCCATTATTATTAAATCCACCATTAGTATTACTATTTAAAAAGCATTTATTAGTTATAAATATAAATCCAAAAGTAAATAGAGCAGTTAAAATAATTGTTGATAATATGAATATAATAGTCTTATCACTAGAAGTAAATATTTCACTAAAAGAAATACTATTAAATTTAGTTATAATTAATAATATAACGATAAATCCAATAACAAGTCCTTCAATACCAAAAGCAATATAATATTTAGTATCAACACTTTTACTCGTATTGTTAGGCATACTCATATCTTTATTTTCACCATTTGGCATACTTGGAGGTTCACTCATATTACCATCACTTTCATTATCAGGTTTACTTGGAGGCTCACTCATATTATTACCTTTTTCATTCATATTACTATTAGGCATCCCTCCACTTTCGTTGCTGCTACTAACCTTAGTCATTGTAAAATACACAAGTCCACAAGTTATTAACAACAACAAAATACAAATTATATTATTAACATTTTTTGTCATATCAAATCCTTTCCATTTAATTATACAATACAAATAATTAAATTAATGACGAAATCTGTCACACAAAAAAATAATAATAAAAAACATTGTACACTTTTAAAAAAATAAGTGAAAATAAAGTGAAAACACAAGCAATAAATGATATAATTTTATTAGGAGGAAACAGTAATGAAAAAAATTATTAAAATATTAGCAATCTTTTCACTATTAATATTCACAACTGCATGTGATTTATCAGTAGAAGAAGAATTCAAAGAAGATAATTTCAAAATCACATTAACAGATAATTTTTATAAAAAGGATAATTTAAGCTCTACATACTACTACGAATCACCAAATGTTGGAGTTACTGCTACACTGGATGACTTTGAAGGATTAAGCGACACAGGACTAACAGAAAATTCTAGTTTAGAAGATTATTTTAAGGCAGTGGAAGAATCTAATAATGAAACTTATGAAATGAAAAAAGGAAACAATGGAAAATATTTATACTTTGACTATTCAGCAACATCAAGTGGAAAAGAATTCTACTACATAACAGCAATTTACAAAGGAAAAACAGGATTTTGGTTAGTAACATATTTTTGTGAATCAAAAAATAAAGAGAAACTAACACCTACAATGTTAAAATATGCTGACAGTGTTGAAGTTTAAGTGTACAATTGGTACACTTCTTTAAATAAATTAAAAAATAAATGATATAATTTAAGTAGGTGATAATATGGCAAATAGAGCATTAGATAATAAATGTCCTGCTTGTGGCGCACCAATTTTATATAAACCAAATTTAAAAAAATGGAAATGTGATTATTGTAAAAGTGAATTTACACTTGAAGAAATGAAAAAATATAATAATGCAAGTAGTGAAAAAAATAATAAAAAAGAAGAAAAAATCAATGTAAAAGATACAACTAAAAGTACATCAAAAGATAAAATAAAAAAAGAAAAAGACAATACAACTTATGTTGAATATAATTGTAAGGATTGCGGAGCAAAAATAATCACAGATGAACAAACAACAGCAACATTCTGTATTTATTGTGGAAATACTGCAATATTAAAAGAAAAACTATCAGGAAAATTTGCTCCTGATTTAATAATTCCATTTAAAAATGAAAAAGAAAAAGCAATTGAATCATTTAAAAGTCTTAATAAAGGAAGACCACTCATGCCAGATTTCTTTAATGATGAAAAAAACATAGAAAAAATAAGAGGAGTATATATTCCATTTTGGCTATTTGACGTAAAAGTAAGCGGTGAATTAGATGCTACAAGCACGACAAGTACAAGCTGGACAGTTGGAAATACAGTATATACAAAAACTGATACATATAGACTTGAAAGAGAAGGTGAAATGGAATTTAATAAAATTCCTGTAGATGGTTCCACAAGATTCGATGATGATATAATGAATACAATTGAACCATTTAATTATGAAGACTTAGAAGAATATAATCATGCATATCTATCAGGCTTTTTAGCAGAAAAGTATGACGTAGAAGAAGAAAAAAGCTTTAATGATGCGACGCTCAGAAGCCTAAATTCAACAAGAGATGAAATGAAAAGAGATATGGGCATGGGTATAAAATCAATAATAAACGACACATTAAAAGCAGAAAAATTATTAACAAAATATGCACTACTACCTGTATGGATGATAAATGTAAAATATAAAGATAAATTTTATACATTCGCGATGAATGGTCAAACTGGAGAATTCGTAGGTAACATACCAGTAGATAAAAAGAAAGCACTTAAATATGGAATTCTAACATTTGTAATTACATTTGCATTAGTATTACTAATAAGTTATCTTTTTTACATAGGAGGTCATAAATGAAAAGAATAATAAGAATAATAATTTTATCTTTATTATTAATTTTACCACTAAGTTTAAAAGCAGAAGTAAATCTAAAAGAAAGAACTGAATCAAACAATTATGGTGTTAATAAAAAATGGAAAATTACAGAAAGCAATATCAACAATGTTAAAAGTACAAAATATGTAGATTCAAGTGAAAAAATATATGATTTTTCAAATGTACTTAATGAAGAAGAAAAAAATGAATTAAAGAGTTTAATTGATGATTATATTAACAAAACACAAATGGATATGGTAATTTTAACAGATAGTGTTCCATATACAAATGATAATACCAATGATACTTATGCTTCTGATTTCTATGATTATAATGATTTTGGAATAAATTTCAAAAATTATAGTGGAGTAATTTTATTTAGAAATACATACGAGGAAGCCCCTTATTTTAATGTATATACATTTGGTCAAGCGCAACTATACTATCCACAAAATAGGTGTGATTATGTTCTTGATGATATATATGAAGATTTAAAATCAAAAAACTATATTGATGGATTCACAAAATTCATAGATGAATTTAACACATATTATAATAAAGGAATTCCAAAAGAATTAAAAGATTACTATATAGATGATATGGGTTACATTAAAAAAGAATATAAGTTACCATTACTAACAGCATTTATAGTAGCAACAATAGTAACAATAATAGTTCTATCAATAATGGTTAAAAAGAATAAAATGGTTAAAAAAGAAACTATGGCAGGAGAATATCTAAATAACAATAGTATAAAATATACAAAACGAAATAAAAACTTAATTTCTTCACATACGACACATTATACTAGAGTAGAGTCATCATCTAGTAGTGGCGGAGGAAGTTTCTCATCACATAGTGGTTCATCAGGAGGCGGTCATGGTGGCGGAAGCGGAAGACATGGGTAAAAGCAAGTTTACAAGGCTTGTTTTTTAATTTGAAGTTTTAATTGATTTTATCAGTAAAAATTGATACAATATAAAGCAATTTGTGAAAGGAAATAAAAATGAAAAAAATTAATAATGAAGAAAATAATTATGTAGAAAAAGGTAGAAAATCATTTAAAATAGTAAAAACTGAAGTATCTAAAATATATGATGACGCCACCAGTGATAAAGAATTTTCTAAAAGTTTTTTAATAGAATTACTTAATAAAAATGAAAAATTAAGTTATGAACTTGCTAATGGATTAATGCTTATAGAAATGGATATGGAAAAAACTTTAACAAAAAATAGAGAAAAGATAAGAAAATATAGAATTTTTATTAATGCTTTAGGAATAACTTCATTGTTAATAGGAATAATAAACGGATATATTGGTTTAATAGCATGTATGGCATATGCAGGAATTATGTGCATAACAGCAAAGAAAAGAAACGAATTATTAGAAGAATCTAAAAATAAAATAAAAGAAACCCAACAATTAGTATCAGAAATAAATCCAATAAATAACAATATTGCAAATAATAATATGTTAATAACAAGAAAGTTAAATACATTAAATGATAAAGAAACAGAGCAAAGAAAACAAGAGCCTGCAAAGGTAAGCAAAATAGAATTAGCAAACAATATCATACAAGAATATTTTGAAACAGGGGTATTACCTGAATTTGATAAAAATATAAAACAAACAATAATATCAATTTTAAAAAATGATTTGGACAGTGACGAAAATGATATAGAAAAGTTACTTGAAGAAGCACGCGAAAAAGTTAGTTTTGAAGTCGATAAAAGTACAGTATTAGAATTATTCATTAAAGAAGGAAATAAGGTTAAAAATGGAAAAACAAACAATTAACAAAACAAATATTGAAAAAGCAAGTGATATATCATCTTCAGCAACTAAAATCTATATGGATATAACAGATATAAAAGAATTTTCAAAATCATACTTAGAAGAATTATTAAAAGAAAATGAAGCATTAAAAGGTTGTTTAAACAAATTATTAGATGACAACATCCACGAATTAGAAAAATCAACAAAATCAAGTGTAACAAAAGATATCAAAAGAATGATAAAAATGGCAATAATAATGTTAGCCAATTTAACATTGATTTCAGTCGCACCAACAATTGGATTATTTACAACACCAATTTATATGATATATGTCATAAAATCATATAAATCATCAAAAGAAAATTTAATTGAATATAAAAAAAGAGTTAAAGAGATTAGACAAGTTAATGATAAATCGCAAGGTATAAAAAATAATTTAGATAATAATGAATTATTTATTAGAAGAGAATTAAAGAAATTCGAAACTAAAGAACTACCAGAAACAAAATCACATGAAGCAAGCAAAGTAGAACTTGCTAATAAAGTAATTCAAGATTTTTATGAAACTGGCATTATTCCTGAAATTAGTGACGAATTAAAAGAAACGATAATCGCATTGTTAAAAAATAGTGTAGAGTGCAAAGAAATTAACATTATAACAATACTTGAAGAATCACGTAAAAAAGTAAATTATGAAGATTCTAAAAGTGTAAAACTAGAACTAAACAAGAATGGTAAGAATTAATTTCTTATCATTTTATATTATATTTCTTTATATACACTACTAATCATGTTATAATCATATTGGAGACTAATATGAATAAGGAAGATTATATTAAAATTGTAAATGAAAAATTAACAGGAAATTCAAAACAAATAATGTTAAACCAAATTGACAAATATTATAATTCAAAAAATTATGTAATAAAAAAAGACAACAAGATAGGAGAAAAAGTATTATTAAAAAAAGGTACATTACTTCATGGAACATATAAAAATATAGAAGGTCTAAGAGAGATAATAAAAAATGGACTAATATCAAGTTGGTTCATAAATGCAAGAACTTCTAAATATCCAAGCTCAGTTGGGGTATGGAATTTAAAGCAAGATTATTTATTAAAAGACTATATTGACTTTTATTCTGGTGGAACAATTCTTTATAGTGGTATATTTGAAAATAATATTGACACAGGATGTAATAAAACAGCTATTATTCCTTATAGTAATATGAATAACATTATAAATGAAATTACAAAAATAGATTGTCATAAATGGAATATAGAACAAACAAAAGAAGCAAGATTTATGCCCAGTTTAGTTCAAGATAGAGTACAAATTGGAATAATTTTTAATGGAGAAAATGATTATATTCATGAACTATTAAAAGGAGATATCTTATCAAATAATATAAGTGATATAGATGTAAAAGATTTTGTGAATCCAATCTATTATGAAACTTTTATCAAAGACAGAAAACGTAAGGATGACTTATTTACTGATCGTGAAAGTGCAATACTCTTTGGAATACCATCTAATTTTATAGAAGGTATATTAGTTGGAAGAAAATATGAAAAAGATATAGAAATTTTAAAAGAAATAAAAAAGTTACTTCCAAAAGCATATATATGTAATTTAGATGGTATAATCATAAGATAGCATATGAAAATAAAAAACAAGAAAAATATTGGTATGATTTTAGCATTTTTAAGTGCTTGTCTTTATGCGTTCAACGTAATAATTGAAAAGAAATATGTTAGATTTGAAAGTTGTAACAAAATACTATTTTTAATGTATCTAGGCGCAGGAATAGGACTATATTTAATTCATAAATTATCCTCAAAGAGCAGTAATAAATCTCAAAAATTAACTAAAAAATTCAAATGCTAGTTTAGTATCATTGTTATCTATTTTTGAAATAATCATGATATCTTTTATATTCATACTAATGATAATAGGAATAATATGTATGAACAAATATAACAAATAATTTACAATGTAATGACAAAATAATTTTCTTGACATTAGTATTTAAAAATATATAATATATCTTGAAATGGAGGATATTATGGAAAAATATGTAAATGTTTACTTATCAAATAATATTCATAAGTCATCAGGTATATATGACAGTAGTGTATTTCAAGATTGCGTTTATGTTAAAAAATCAGAGAAAAGGACAGATAAGGTATTATTTTGGTCATATGATTATGATCAAGAAGTAAAGGGACTAACTGACGTGCCAATAATTTGTGAACGCTTAGAAGATGGAAGTTTAAAAGACATTATAACAGGAGAAATAATAACATCATTAGGTGAATATGAAGATGAAGAAAGATGTTTATATCAAATGTTTTTAACTTATAATCGCTTAAATGAATTAAGTATATCAAAAGTTGCTGAAATAATAAAAAAATATTTTGATGGACCATACAAACAAGAAAATATAGCAAGATATAGACAAATGATGGAAGATGTAAGAATAGAAAGTGCTAACATGACTTATAGAAGAATTGGAAGAAAAAAAGAACAACAACAAAAAACAGAACAAGATGATGAATATGTTAGACGTTTTATAAATAATTTACGTTAACTATACAAAAAAGTAATAGATGTTAGAATTTATTACTTTTTATTATGATATAATTATCAGTGGGAGATAAGATTGAATAAACATTTGAAAATTTTAATATTGATAATTGGTATAATAGTTGTAGGATATGTATCATTTAATTATGGCCAAAAATACAAAAAAGATATTGTAGAAAATGATTATGAATATATAGATGTCCTAAGTGAAATGTATGGCACGTGTGAAAATGATAGCTGCTATATACTTAATATATTTAAAGAAAACAATACATATGTATTCACGAGTGGTATATATGCTACTGACTTCGTAAATACAGGAAATATTACTAGAAGTATTAAAATTGATGATAAAAAATATTATTTAAATGTTTACTATCCAGCTATACATGATGAAATGGAAGATACTGAAGAAACTAATAAAGATTATATTTTAGAACTTGTTAATAATGAACAAATAAAAGTAAATAATTTATCTTACAAAAAAATAAATGGCGACATGGAAGAATTTTTTGATAATGAAGCATTTAGTCACTAGGAGGAAAATATGAAAAATATTACAATAATAGGTGGAGGAGTTTTAGGATCACAAATAGCATTTCAAACAGCATATTGTGGATTTAATGTAACGGTATGGTTAAGAAGTCATGAAAGTGTTAACAGAACCAAAGCAAAACTACTAGAATTGAAGAAAAAATATACTGAAAATATTAATTTAATGAATACTAATGAAGGAAAAATGTTTAACAATTGGTGTAATGGGATTTCAAATTATGATAATTTTAATTATAAAGAATGCATCAAACGTGTAGATGAAGCATATAAAAATATTAAATTTGAAATAGATCTAGGAATGTCTATTAAAAATGCAGATTTAGTTATTGAAGCAATGACGGAAGACTTTAACATAAAAAAAGATTTATACTTAAAAATGTCATATTTACTTCCAAAGAAAACAATTGTTGTTACTAATTCATCAACTATGCTTCCAAGCAAACTAGCAAAATACACAGGTAGACCTGAAATGTTTTTAGCACTTCATTTTGCTAATTCTATATGGAAAAATAATACAGCAGAAGTTATGAAACATAACGAAACAAACGATAAAAGCTTTAACGAAGTAATAAAATTTGCCAAAGAAATAAATATGGTAGCACTTCCAATAGTTAAAGAAAAATCTGGATACCTTTTAAATTCTATGTTAATACCATTTCTATTTTCAGGTTTAGATTTATTAGTAAATGGTATTTCAGATATTGAATCTATAGATAAGGCATGGACACTTGGAACAGGAGCACCAAAGGGGCCTTTTCAAATACTTGACACAGTAGGGCTTAATACTGCACACGAAATAGTACTTATGTATGTAAAAATACCATCTTTTTTAGCACCATACAATTTTAAAAAAATGGAAGCACTATTAAAAGAATATATTGAAAAAGGAAAACTTGGAATCGCTAGTGGAGAAGGCTTCTACAAATACAATAAATAATTCCTATTGATACAGTATATTATAACTATTAATAATTTTATTAGGTGGTTCTATAAAAAATATTAATATGTATATAAATAAAAATCAATTAAAAGACTAGATAATTTTTAAAAGTTGTTTAGTTTTTTTTTTGTAAAAAAAGAAGATCATTTTAATAAATCTTCCAATGTTTTACTATCAACATAATTTGTTATAACTTCATCAAGACCTTTCCAAAAATTATAAGTCTTACATTCTTTTTTTCTTTCACAATCATCATGTACACAAAAAACAGGAGTCAAATCCCCTTCAGCAATTCTTAAAATATCTCCAATTCTATATTCACTTGGTTTTCTATTTAATTTATATCCACCATTAATACCACGCAAAGAATCTAAATAACCAGCTTTATTTAATAAAGATATAATTTGTTCTAAATATTTCATACTTATTTGTTGTCTACTTGATATTTCTTTCAAAGAAATAAAACTATCATCATTATTCATTGCTAAATCAGTCATTATTCTTAAAGCATATCTTCCTCTAGTAGATATTTTCATATAAATCACTTCCATAAATAGTATATCATATATTATAATATTTATGGTGTTATTATGATATTAAATTTTATAAAAAGTATTTTACATTATGAATTATACATATTGCCAATATATCTCATTATAAGGTTGCTTTATCTTAGAAATAAAAAAATAAATATCAAAAGGGAACTATTATTGATAATATTTGCATCTACAATTATAATGCTATTATCACAAACAATCATCTGTGAATTTTATTTGGAGAATGGAGTTCATATCAAAAAAGGAATTCATAACAATAATTTTATTCCATTCAAAATATTTTATGATAGCTATATAAGTCACATTAAATATGGGAATTACACTTACTTTATCATAAGTTTGCTAGGCAATATAGTACTATTTATTCCATATGGATTTCTATTACCATCATTATATGAAATAAAAGGAAAACACGTTGTATTACTTGGCTTTTCTTTATCGTTATTTATAGAACTATCTCAATTATTTTTACCAAGATGGACTGATATTGATGATATAATCTTAAACACATTTGGTACTTTTGTTGGCTATCAATTATATAAATATTGTGTTAAAATATACAATAGAGAGTGATAAGATGGATAATAAAAAAATAGTATTTATAGTATCTGGAATTGTATTCTTTAGTATTGTTACACTATTAACAGTTATTTTAATTAAGAATAATATAAAAAATAATAATGAAGAAGAGCAATCTTTTATAATTACATTAATTAATGATAATGAAGAACAAACTATTAATGGTAAAAAGGATGAAATTATAAAACTACCAACTTATTCAAAAGAAGGTTATAATTTTATTGGATTCATCGATGAAGATGGCAATAACTACAACAACGAGCTTGTCATTTCCAAAGACCTAACATTAACTGCAAAATATGAACCATTAAAATACTATAACATTAATTTTGTAAGTGAGCCAGGAGTTGATTACTCAGTTATAATGGCTTATTATCAAGAAAAAATTTCACTTCCAACGCCAATCAAAGCAGGCTATACATTTAGCCATTGGATAGATGAAGAAAATAATGTCTTCAATTATACTGAATATCCATATGAAAAAGATGTATTATTAAAAGCGGTGTGGATAAAAAATGAAGCAAAAAAATACACTGTTAAATTTGACACAGATGGTGGAAATAAAATAGATGACCAAATAGTACTTGAGAATGGTACAGTTGCTAAACCAAACAATCCCAAAAAAGAAGGTTACTGCTTTACTGGATGGCAATATAATTATAATAATTACGACTTCAATAAAAATGTAAAAAGCAACATGACCTTAAAAGCAACCTACAACGAGTTATTCGCTTTAAACAAGGATATATTTAATTTAATAAATTCAACATATAAAGATTTATCAAATAAATTTGGAATTCAAGAAAATACCATAAAAAAGCAAAAAACTGTAAGTACAAATAAAGGTAAAGGGTATTCAGCAGATGGAAGTATTCTTTATAAAAATGGATACTACGCATACTATAATTTTTTCACATTTTCAAGTCAAAATTACATAGCGAATTTAAATAAACAAAAGCCAAAATATATAGCATTTGACTCAAATATCCTCTTTACCAATTATAAAAGAGAATTTATTACAGAAAGTAACCTTAAATGTCTAGGCTACACAAACATAAAATACATTAAAAAGGAAAGCATCTACAAGTTTAACTATGGAAAATATATAATAGAACTATACAACTTCAATACAGAAAAAGAAAAAGCCTACGTTTGGAACATTAATTAACAAGTTATTAACACAAAAATACTAGCAATAGTATTTTTTAAATGATAAAATATCATCAGAGGGTGGTTATATGATTATACAATATGCATATCGTTATGATGAAAAATTTGATGTTTACACAGTTAGAAGATTAGATGGAGAATGTCTTAACTATCACGTTCCAGATGGATTATTATTAAACATTTATAATGCCGGCAAGTATGATAAAGAAGTTCTTAAGAATTTGCAAGCATATGTACACTTTGATACTGAATGTATGAATGCAATAGTTGACTTTAAAAGACGTGAATATGAAGATAGAGACATTGATTTCATTACTCGTGAAATAGAAGAAGAATATACATTAAAATTATAATTATTAAGAGACAACATTGTTATTAATGTATTTTTATGTTAAAATTTTCTCATGGAACAGAAAGAAATATTAAAAAAATTAGAAGAATGTAAAAGCCTTATTAATGATATTAAAAATAAATTAGATATTGATAATAAGAAAAACAAAATCAGCGAACTAGAAGGTATCTCTAATGATTCATCTTTTTGGAATGATATGGAAAATGCTAAGAATGTTTTAAGTGAACTTAAAGGACTTCGTGATATATGTAAAAAATATGACACTGTTAATGAATCTATCAATGACGTTAATGATATAGTAAATACAGGTATCAATGAAGAAGATATAGAACTTATCGAAACAGAGATGGAAAGTATAAACGAATCCTTATCAAAACTCAAGTTATTCGCTCTTTTAAGTGGTGAATTTGATAGTAGTAATGCTTACGTAGAAATACATAGTGGCGCAGGTGGGACTGAAAGTAATGACTGGGCTAATATGATACTTAGAATGTATACAAGATATTTTGATAAAAATGATTATAAATACGAAATAATAAGTAAACAAGATGGTGAAGAAGTTGGTATAAAAGGATGTACTTTGCTTGTTAAAGGATTCTATGCTTTTGGATACTTAAAGGGTGAAACAGGAGTTCATCGTTTAGTTAGAATTAGTCCTTTTGATAGTAACAGTCGACGTCACACATCATTTGCATCTGTACTTGTCACACCAGAAATAAATAAAAATATGGATGTTGAAATAAAAGAAAGCGATTTAAGAATAGATGTATATCGTTCAAGCGGATGTGGAGGACAAGGTGTAAATACAACAGATTCTGCTGTTAGAATAACTCATATACCAACAGGAATAGTAGTATCAAGTCAAATAGAAAGAAGTCAACTTCGTAATAAAGAAATTGCAATGAACATGTTAAAAAATAAATTATTCCTTTTAAATCAAAAAGAGTTTAATGATAAAATAAAAAGTCTTAAAGGAGATGTAATGGATGTTAACTTTGGAAGCGCAATTCGTAGTTACGTAATGTGCCCATATACACTTGTAAAAGACACACGAAGTGGATATGAAACATCAAATGTTGATAAAGTACTTGATGGAGATATAAAAGAATTTTTAGAATCATATTTAAAAATATAGCATTTACGAAAGTAGATGTTTTTAATTTAAAAAATATATCATTCAAAAAATTAACAAATTTATACACAAATTATTAACTTTTGTGAGTAATTTTGTAAAAATATGATATTTAGCATTACATCAACAAGTCAAGAACAAATAAGCTTTCAACATAAAAATTCAACAAAATAAAATCTCAATATATGTAAAGTAAAAAACAAACAAAATTAAACACGTAGAAAAACATTTGAAAATTTGATATAATTACACTGGAGTACTAGAATATGAAATGGTTTAAAAGAATAAATAGCGGTGAAATTAAAAATAGGGTTATTAAAAAACAAAGTTTAAAGGGAGCAATTCTATTCGTTGTTGGAACTTTAACATCTGCTTTATCATTTAATTTATTTTGTGTACCCAATAATTTTGTATCAGGAGGACTCGGAGGAATAGGTATAATACTTAATCACTTCTTTTCAAATATAAATGTTAACTTAGTGATACTACTTGGCAATTTACTATTCATAATAATAAGTTTATTCACTCTTGGATTTAAAGAGTCCCTTATGAGTATAGTTGGTGCTACTGTATTCACAGTATTTCTATATGTAACAACTGATATACCAGAACTAATCAATTTTAAATTTGATAATATATTACTTTATGTACTAGGTTATGGTGTTGCGAGTGGTTTTGGAGAAAGCCTTGTTTACAAATCAGGATTCAATACAGGCGGAACAAGTATACTTGCTCGAATACTTCAAAAATATATATCATTACCACTTGGTAAAATATTAAGATACATATCAATAATAATAATTTTATGTGGTGGAGCAGTTTTTGGATACACTGCACTTATGTATTCTCTAATCATTATGGTAATATCTACTAGCATTGTTGATAAAATGTTGATAGGAATAAGTGATTCTAAAACATTCTTTATCCATACAACTAAAGAAGACGAAGTAAAAGATTTCATATTAAAAATAATAGAAAGTGGTGTTACAGAATTTGATACAAAAGGAGCATATAGTCACAAAAGAAGAAAAATGCTTATGTGCGTTGTTCCAACCGAAAAATATACACTTCTTAAAAATGCAATACATGAAATAGATAGTGATGCTTTCATAGTAGTAAGTGATTGCTACGAAGTACTTGGCGGAACTAAAAGGAAAAAATTGTCTTTTGACAATTAAATAGATAATAATTATAATATATAGTTAAATAAATTATATCAAAGGAGGATATATGCAGTTAATAGAACTAAAAAATATATATAAAAGATATCCCAACGGTGTTACTGCTTTATGCGATGTTAATCTTGAAATATCAAAAGGAGAATTTGTATTCATAATAGGCGCATCAGGTAGTGGAAAAAGTACACTCATAAAACTTTTATATAGACAAGAAAAGCCATCTCGTGGTGAAGTATATGTAGGAGGAGTAAATGTTTCTAAACTTAGAAATGGTAAAGTATACAAATTAAGACGTAAACTTGGAATAGTTTTTCAAGACTACAAATTATTACCAAAACTAACAGTATATGAAAATGTAGCATTCGCTCTTGAAGTATATGGACTTCCAGAAAGCGATATTAGAAAAAGAACATTAAAAGCAATTGAACAAGTTGGCCTTAAAGATAAACTTAGAAGTTATCCTGATGAGCTTTCTGGAGGAGAACAACAAAGAGTATCAATCGCAAGAGCCATCGTAAACGATCCAAAAGTTCTTATATGTGATGAGCCAACTGGTAACCTTGATCCAGAAACATCAATGGAAATAATGAACGTAATAGACAATATCAATAAAGACCTTGGAACTACTATAATAATGGCAACTCATGACAAAGAAATAGTCAACAAAATGAAAAAAAGAGTTATCGTTATAGAAAAAGGCTTAGTAGCAAAAGATACTATGAAAGGAAGATATAAGAGTGAAGGCATTTAGAATTTTAGAAAATAATATAAAAGAATCATTTAAAGGTGTTTTTCGTAATTTCTCTTTATCATTAGCAAGCATATCATGTATAACAATAACACTTATATTAGTAGGATTTAGCATTCTTTTATCTTGCAATGTTAACAACTTCACAACTGAAATAGAAAAAGACATGACAATAGTTGTATTCTTAGAAAGAGGAGTTACAGAAACAGAAATAGAATCAATAGGTGTAAGACTTAAATCATTACCAAATGTAAAAGAAGATGGTGTTACATTTAATTCAAAAGAATCAGTTAAAAATGACATGCAAAAAGAATCAGAAATATTCAACAGTATAATGGCACAATATACAGAAGAAACAAATCCACTTCAAGATACATACTTAGTTAAAGTAGATGACCTTGCTGATATAACTGAGACAGTAAATGAAATTAAAAAAATTGACAAAGTTGATATAGTTAAATATGGTGAAGGTAGTGTTGAAGAACTAGTTAAAATATTTGATGTAGTTAAAAATGTTACATATGTAGTAGTAATAGCCCTTATAATAGTTACAGCATTCTTAATATCAAACACTATCAAAATTACAATTCAATCAAGAAGAAGAGAAATAGAAATAAGAAGACTTGTAGGAGCAAGCAATACATTTATACGTCAACCATTCTTCTTTGAAGGAATCATTTTAGGATTTATGGGATCAATTATACCAGTACTAATATGTTGTTATGGATATAGTTATTTATATAAAAGATTAGGTGGACAACTATTTACAGCGATAATTAAATTAGTAAAACCAAGCACAATCATATATACTTTAATGTTAATTTTAGTAGCAGTAGGTGTAGTAGTTGGAGCATTTGGTAGCTTTAAAGCAGTAAGGAAATATTTGAAAATATGATGAAGAAGATATTTAAAGTTATATTAATCATTTCTATTTCAATATTTATATTTATTAAAGTTGATAGTATTTATGCAGTTAATCAAAACTCATCACTAAAAGATTTAAAAAACAGTATGGCTAAACTTGATAAAAAAAGACAACAAGCAGCCGCTCGCAAAAATCAAACAAAAAATGAAATCAAAAATATGGAAGGCGATATTGATAAGATAAATAAAGATATCGAAGATAATAATAAAGCAATAGAAGACGCTTATGATAAAATCGCAGACCTTGATGAAGAAATAATCAATAAACAAAAAGAAATAGATAATTTACTTTCATTCTTACAAGTATCTAAAGGAGAAAATGTTTATCTTGAATATGTTTTTCAAGCAAAAAACTTTACTGATTTTATATATAGAGGTGCTGTTGTAGAACAACTTACTAAATATAATGATGAACTTATAGATGATATGTATAAGAAAATAGAAGAAAATAAAGCATTACAAGTTCAACTTCAAAAAGATATTGAAAAAGGCGAACAAACAATTAAAACACTTGAAGAAAAATTAAAAACTTCAAATTTAACGCTTGATGACTTAATTGAAGATGAAACAGATGCTGAAGCAGAATATGCAGCTAGTAAAAAAGAAGTACAATATTATGAAAAAATATTTAAAGAAAATAAATGTAAAGAAACAACTAGTATTAATGAATGTCTTGGAGTAGCATTTGCCAACAAGTTAACAAGACCAGTAAACAGTGGATGGATTAATAGTGAATGGGGCCTTCGTTATCATCCGACAAAGCATGTATGGAGACTTCATAATGGTATAGATATTGGTGTATCAACTGGTACTAAAGTTTATGCATCAGCACCAGGCATTGTTGTTAAAAAGATAGTTAGATCAAGTTGTGGTGGTAATGAACTTTATATTAGACATAATTTAAAAGGTGTAGGAACAGTTCAAACATATTACTACCATTTATCAAAATTTAAAGTAAGCGTAGGAGATAAAGTAGACACTAATACAGTAATTGCTTTAAGTGGAGGAGGAGAAAGTTATGATGCTTGTTCAACCGGACCACATCTTCACTTTGGAGTAAGTGTTGCATCTCCTAGCAGTAACAGTAGAAACAATCCAAGAAACTTTGTAAATTTTCCTAAAAAAGGAAAAAAATTCAAAACTAGATATTATTAAGAGAATTCATACATTTTGAATTCTTTTTCTTTTTATGCTATTATTATATTGGTGAAGAAACATGTCATTTACTAGCAATATAAAAAATGAAATATCAAGTATAGAATATGGTGAAAGTGAAAAAATGGCAGAACTTTCTGCAATACTTAACATAGGCGTTAAAATATATGAAGATAAATTTGAAATATATACAGAAAACATAAGTGTTGCAAGACGTATATATTTACTTATAAAAGAAATATATCATGTAGAAATAGATATGGATACAGGTTACAATAGCTTACGTGGTAATAAACTTGTTTTATTAAGTGTTCACGATAAAATAGATTTAATTTTAAGTGATTTATGCATTCAAAAAAATAATGAAAGAATATATGTACCTGATAATTATCTAGTAGATGAAGAACATGATAAACAAGCATACTTAAGGGGAGTCTTCATGATATGTGGAAGTATAAATGATCCTAAAACAAGTAGATATCATCTTGAATTTGTTATATCAAATGAAGATACTGCTAACTATGTTAATAATCTTTTAAATGAATTCTACTTCAATAGCAAAGTTATCAAAAGAGATAAAAACTATATGGTATATATAAAAGAAAGTGAAAAAATAAGTGACTTTATAAAATTATTAAATGCAAGAACTTCATTATTCTATTATGAAGACATAAGAATATATAGAGATCATAAAAATATGACAAATAGACTTAATAATTGTGAACAAGCTAATGTAGATAAAATGATACAAGCAAGTAGTGAACAATTAGAACTTATTCGTAAATTACGAGAAACAAGAGATTTCGACCTTTTAGAACAAGGTATAAAAGACATTTGTATCTATAAAGAAAAATATCCAGAAAGTTCAATGGCAGAACTAGCAGAAATAATAAGTACGGAAACAGAAAGACCAATTACAAAAAGTGGTATAAATCATAGATTTAGAAAAATAAAAGAAATGGTAAAATAAAAACACTTAAATAATCTTATCAATAATTCCATATTTAAGTGCTTCATCACTATCCATATAATAATCTCTTTCAACATCTTTTTCTATTTTAGAAAGAGATTTTTTTGTATTACGAGATAATATAACATTTAACTTCTTCTTAATCTTTAATATCCTTTCAGCAACAATTTTAATTTCAGTAGCCTGTCCATTAACACCACCAAGTGGTTCATGAATCATAATTTCAGTATTATTTAAAGAACATCTTTTGCCTCTAGTACCACTAGATAAAAGAAAAGCAGCCATAGAAGCACAAAGCCCTATACCAATCGTAACACAATCACTTTTAATATAATTCATCGTATCATATATAGCCATACCAGCAGTGATACTACCACCAGGAGAATTAATATATATATTTATATCATCATTACTAATAGAATCTAAATATAAAAGTTCACTTACAACTAGATTAGCCTTTTCATCATTTATTTCTCCTTCAATAAATATAATTCTTTCCTTTAATAATTTAGAGTATATATCATATACTGTCTCTTTCTTACTATCAACATCTACTATGAATGGTATTTTCATGCATCCTCCTAGTAATATTTTAGTAAAGTAATGCCATATTTATTCACAAAATTAAAAAAATTTGCTATTATATTTATATGATAGAGGTTGATAGTGTGGAAAAAGAAATAAAACTTATATTTGAAGATAGCAATATTATAAACGTAAAAATCGGTACAACAGTAGGAAAAGTAATAGAAATGCTTAATAATGACCAAGTTATCGCACTTCGTATAAATGGTAAAATAGTAAGTAGTGAAACAGAACTTACAACTGATTCATATGTAAACTATATAACTATTGCTAGTAGAATAGGAAGAAAAATATACATGAAAGGTCTTACTTATGTATATCTTTTAGCAGTGAAAGAATTATATGAAGATAGAGCATCTGTATATATAAAGCATTCACTTGATAAATCACTTTACACAGAAATAAAAATGAAAAGCCAAGTTGATCATTCAGTAGTAGCACAAATAAAGAAAAAAATGAAAGAAATAATAAAAAGAGATATACCATTTAGAAATATAAGTGTAGATAGAAATGATGCAATAGAATATTCTAAAAGTGTAGAAGAAAATGAAAAAGTACTTAACTATACTTATATGACTAAAGATTCAGTTACTATGTGTGAACTAGGAGATATGTATAATTATTTCTATTATATAATGCCTGCTTCAACTAAAATATTAAAAAGATTTGATTTAACTTATGTTTCACCATGTGGAGTAGCAATAAGTTATCCAATAGATAATGTAGTTCCTAAATTTAATCCAACACCTAAAGTATTAGAAGCATTTAAGAAGTATGAAAAGAAACTATCTACTTTAGGAGTTCACTATGCAGGAGATATAAATAAAATAGTATGTGATGGTAATATAAGTGATTATATACAAAAGAACGAAATATTATATGATGAAAATATAAGAGAAGTAGCAGAAAAAGTATCAAAAGATAAAAATATAAAAGCAATATATATAAGTGGTCCATCGTCATCTGGTAAAACAACAACTTCTAAAAAACTAGCACTTTATTTAAACGCTAAAGGATATGATACATTAGTTATTTCAACAGATGATTATTTTGTAGATAGAAAAGATACACCAAGAAAACCAGATGGAAGTTATGAATATGAAATAGTTGAAGCACTTGATATAAAATTATTTAATTCACATATAAAAAGTTTACTTAATGGAGATGAAATAATTAAACCAACGTATAATTTTATTACAGGTGAGAAAGAATATAAAGGTAAACCTATATCACTAAAAGAAAATCAAATACTTATAGTAGAAGGACTACATGCGATAAATGAAAGATTGAGTTCAAGTATAGATAAAAAGAATAAATTAAAAGTATACATTAGTCCATTTACACCAGTAGGATTAGATAGACATAATCATATATCAACAACAGACTTAAGATTATTAAGACGTATGGTAAGAGATTATAAACATAGAGGATATAGTGCTACTGATACATTAGGGACTTGGAAAGGTATGAGAAGTAGTGAAGAAGAATATGTATATCCATATCAAAGAGAAGCAGATATGGTTATAAATACTTCATTATCATATGAAATAGGAGTATTAAGAACATATGCTGAACCATTATTATATTCAGTAGATAAAAATAATGATTGTTATGAAGAAGCAATAAGAATACTTAAATTCTTAGATGGATTTTTAGCAATACCTAGTGAGTACGTACCATATACAAGTGTACTAAGAGAATTTATTGGAGATAGTTATTTTGAATAAAAGGGAGATGAATAAATAATGTTAAGAATAGCAATAAATGGATTTGGAAGAATAGGAAGAACTGCTTTAAGGTTACTTGAAAATGATAAAGATATAGAGGTTGTCGCAATAAATGATTTAACTGATCCAGTACAACTTTCATATCTTTATAAATATGATTCAGTTCATAGAACTAATAAAAGTAAAATAAGTTTTGATGAAGATGAATTATTCGTAAAAGGAAGAAGAATTAAAGTATATGCAGAAAGTGATCCATCTAAATTACCATGGGGAGAACTTAATGTTGATGTAGTTCTTGAATGTACAGGAGTATTTACTTCTGCTGAAAAATGTCAGGCACACTTAGATGCTGGAGCAAAACATGTTATTATAAGCGCTCCTGCTAAAGATGAAGTTAAAACTATAGTATATGGTGTTAATGATGATATATTAAGTTTAAGCGATAAAGTTATAAGTGCAGCAAGTTGTACAACTAATTGTTTAGCACCAGTACTTAAATTAATAGACGATAAATTTGGTATTAAAAAAGGATTTATGACAACTGTTCATGCTATGACAAACGATCAAGAAACACTTGATATACCACACAAAAAAGGTATAAAAGCAAGACGTGGTAGAGCCGCATCATTAAATATTATTCCAACAAGTACAGGAGCAGCATCACAAATAGGTAAAGTTATTCCACATTTAAATGGCAAACTAGATGGTATAGCATTTAGAGTCCCAGTTGGAGATGGAAGTGTTATAGATGTAACACTAGAACTAGAAAAAAATACTACAGTAGAAGATGTTAATAATATGTTTAAATCTAATCAAAGTAAAGTACTTAAATATACAGAAGACCCAATAGTAAGTTCAGACATTATTGGTGAAGAAGTAGGTGCTACAGTAGATGGACTTCTTACTAACATAGTAGAAGAAGATGGAAAACAATTATTAAAAGTAGTTGCTTGGTATGATAACGAAGTAGGTTATACTGCTCAAATGATTAGAACAATGAAACTATTCATGTAAAGGCTAAAAGCCTTTTCAAAGTGTAGACAAACCCCTAGAATTTTTTCTAGAGATTTTCTTTTAAATAAATTTTTGTGTTTTAATTTTAAATTCTTTATTATTTTATTAAAAACATTGTAATTTCCTGATAATGTAAGTGATTTTTTACCTACATTATCATTTTTAATTGCTATATTTTTCATATTTTGGGCACTACAAATAAGCCATGTATAGTGTTGATTCTTTTTAATACCTTTATGCATAGCGTATCTATATCCATGATTTTGTTTAGAGTCAGCGAAACTTCTTTCTACATGTTCTTTTCTTCTTTGATATAATTTTTTTCCTTCATCCGAAAGTCTATTTTCTCTAAAAATTTCATTAAATTCTTCTTTTATATGTCTTAATATTTTTTTATCTTTTTGATAACTTTCATATTTTTTATATCCATTTTTATCTATATTGCCCTTATATTCTAATACCTCTCCAGTTTCTTTTTCTCTATAAATATCTTTCTCTTTATCATAGATATATTTAGATTTTTCTTTTCTTGATTCAGGTGTTCCTGTTCTTTTATATCCGAATACTCCAAATATATTATTATCTATAAAATACTTTTTAATGTCTAAAGTACAATAACCTGAATCAACCGCATATTTTTTTATATTAAAATTATATTTACTTTTTATATATTCTGCTCTTTCTATAAATGGTGAAGAATCATGTACGTTTCCTTTGGTTATATATGCATCTACTATAATATTACATTTATCATCTACAGTTCTATGATCTAAATACATAAATCCTTTTTCTTTATTATCTCTATGATAATATCCACTTTCTGAATCTGTTGTGCTAACTTTTATATGCTTTTGTTCTTGCTTATCTTCATATTTAAATGGTTTCTTTCCTTGCTTTATTCTTTCTTCATTTATTTCTTCTTCTAACCATTTTCTTCTTTCTTTTATATTTGTTACTATTTCATCTTTATATTTATTTTTATTCGCATTTGCTTTCTTATGTGTTGAATCAGTATAAAATGTTGTCCCATCTACTAAATTATATTTTATAGCTTGATTCACTATCTCGACAAATATTTCTTCAAATATATCTGTATCTTTAAATCTTCTTTCATAATTTTTGCTAAATGTTGAAAAATGTGGCGTCTCTTGACTAAAAGGTATTCCTAAAAACCATCTATATTCCGCATCTACTTTTATCTTTTTACATGTTTGTCTCATTGATTTTATTCCGTCTAATGCTTGTATAAATACAATCTTAAATAGAACAACCGGATCTATACTTGGCCTTCCATTATCTTCACAATATAGATGTTTTACCTTTTCATAAATAAAAGTGAAGTCTATGTATTTATCAATTTTACGATATAAACTATCTTTTGGTACTATATCTTCCATTGTCATAAATAAGATTTCACTTTGGTTATTTTTATTTATTGTTATCATTTTCATCACTCTCAATTCTACCATTTATATTATCTCATATTTTCAATAAAAAAGCGAGATATCTTTGCTTAATTTGGTAGAATTGAGCATATCTCGTGATTTAATTATATATCATTCTTTTAAAAAATAAAAGACTATTGTCAAATTTTACTTTGTCAACAGTCTGTAAAGGCTAAAAGCCTTTTTTCATTTATTGTAAAATTCTTTTCAATATGTTATAATTTATATAGATAATAGAGGTGTAATCATGTATATAGACAAATTAATTAAAAAAGAAGTTATTACATTACTTATATCAGTAGCATTCTTAGTAGTAGTGTTTA
>ERZ857745.759-NODE-759-length-45129-cov-37.741292_pt1 | contig 45129 bp, 39 predicted proteins | sample MGYA00519699_ERZ857745 | MGnify/ENA primary metagenome ERZ857745 (study PRJEB31778, sample SAMEA3449357) | human gut metagenome | biome: human gut; feature: human-associated habitat; material: faeces | place: United Kingdom | collected 2010/2012 ... | reverse complement strand
GATTCATTTCCTGAAAAAAACGTTCAAAAGAATAAAATCTATAATGACTGTTCATTCCGCATAATCGATTTTTAAAATTTTTCATTTATTTATCCTCATCAGAAATTAAAGGGTTGAAAAAAGTCTTTTCAACCCTATATATATTATGTTAATTATGCCAAAATACCGAAGAATGCACAGACAATACAAAGTGCCATCATCGCAAACATAATTACTAGTGGTTTAACTTTCTTATTTAACAACATATATACGAATCCAGTTAATAATAATGGTAATAATCCAGGGATGATTCCATCAATAATAGCCTGAACTGTTGTAGCTGATTCACCACTACCAATCGCAATTGGAACTGTCATATAAACCATTTCTGCAGTCATAGCACCTGCAACTGTTAAACCTAAGATACTTGCTGCTTTACTAATTAAATCCATTACACCAGATTCTTCTGCAGAAGTAATGAAGTCTGAACCAAATTTGTAACCTGCATATACCAATACGTAACGTAAGATGAAGCTAGGTACGTTGAAAACCAATAAGAATAAGATTGGTCCTAAGATACTTCCTTGTAATGCTAATGAAGTACCTACACCAGTAGCTAAAATTCTTAATGTTCCCCAAATAAAACTATCACCAATACCAGCTAATGGACCCATGATAGCTGTCTTAACACTTGAAATAGAAGTTGTGTCAAAGTTTTCCATGTCATTTGCACGTTGTTCTTCCATCGCAACTGTAATACCCAATGGCAATGTAATACATTGTGGAGTTGTATTGAAGAACTCTAAGTGACGTTTACATGCTTCTTTAAGATCTTCTGGATTTGTATAGATTTTTTGTAATGCTGGAAGCATTGAATATAGATATCCATCATTCATCATACGTTCATAGTTCCACGTATGTTCCATTGTAATGGCGTGTAAGAATACTTTTCTTAAATCTCTTTTAGTAATAACGCCTTTGTATTCGTAATTAGAACTCATCTAAGCCATCTCCTCCCTCAACAACTGCAACTTTTCCTTTTTGATCTTTTTCTTTAAAGAACATCAAGACTACATAAGCCAATGCGAAGATTGCGATTGCTGTTGTATTTAAACTTAAATATTGAACTGCAAAGAAACCAATGAAGAAGAATGGAGCAATCTTTTTGTCCATGATCATCTGTGCTAACATCGCAAAACCTAATGCAGGAATAATTCCACCTGAAATATTAATACCTGTTTGTAACCATTCTGGAATTTGACTTAATAATCCAACTACAGCTTCACTTCCAAAATAGAATGCACATGGAATTACTACTAAACGAGGTAAGAATGAAGCATAACCACCGAAGAAATAGTGGAATTTGAATTTTCCAATATTACCTTCTTCAATATCTTTATCCATCAAGTGAGTGAAAACCAACATAATTGGAGCACTTAATACTGAGTTCAATGCCAACATAACTGTAGAAATTGGTAAACCTAATGCCAACGCTGTCTCAGGACCTGCTCCAGCTTCGATTGCTAAAGCTGTTCCTAAGATAGTTCCTGAAATCATATCAGGAGGTATGTATGCACCAATTGAAACTGCACCAATAAACGCCAACTCAAGAGTAGCACCCATAATAATTCCTAATTCTAATTGACCAAACGCTAGACCTACCAATGGTCCTAAAACTAGCGGTCTTTGAATTAATGATGTACCCAACAAGAATTCTGAAACCGCGAAGAACGTGATCAAGAAAATTAATAAAGTCTTAACTAACATCTTATTCTTCTCCTCTAAAATTTTTTATTTTAATAAATCTTTTGTATTAACACGTTTGTCTGATGGAACCATCTGTGTAAATACATCAAATCCATCATCCATTAAATCTTTTAAAATCTTTTCATCGTTATCACTTACATAAACCGCTGTCGAAATTACGTGACGATCATCTGTTGGTTTTGTACCACCAAGGTTGATTTCCTTAATATCTAACGCTCTTGCAAGTCGATCAGCATCTTCAACACTTTCAACTACGATAAACAATTTGTACTTATCTGTAACACCAGATTTGATTGCTGCAACCGCATCATCAACTGTTTTAGCTACAACCTTTACGCCACTAGGTTTAGCCATTTTAATAGCTGACATACGTAATTTATCATTCAACAAAGTATCACAAGCCAACAAAATACAATCTGTACCAAGTTGTTTACTCCAACTAAAAGCTACCTGACCATGTAATAAACGGTGATCAATACGAAGTAATTTAATCATTGTACTTCTCCTCTCAATTTTTACAACTCATCTAAATCTGAGTCGATTCCTGAATCATTACAATATACGATACCTGTTTTAGCATCTTCAACGCATGTACGGATTGCTGCTGCAACATCATCGCATTCACGACAAGTCAATAAGATTGACATTGCCAAAATTAAGTTTGTTCCTGTTACTAAATGAACATTCCCCTTAGTCGTTAGCTCCAACAATTCGTTGTTTACGCTACCACCCAATAGATCTGTCATAATTACAAATTCATCTTCAGGATGATCTTCAACTTCTTGAATCACCAAAGGCTTAAAGAAAGGTTCGCCCTCAGCATATGCACAATATACGGATAAGTTGTCTTGTTTTCCAAGAATTAATTCAAGTGAAGTTTTGATTCCTTTAGACATATAAGCATGTGATGCCAAAATAAATCTTCTCATCAATACATCCTCTTTTCCAATTGTGTACACTTGATTTTTACCACTCGATTATGCCCGCTTGCGAGTGGTATGTAATTGCATACCATTTGTACAATCAAAGTATACCAGTAATCAAAATATAATGCAAGCGTTTACATGAAAAAAATAATTTTCTTCTGAATTTCAATATTTAATAATGTTATACGCATCAAAAATATCACTTGCTATCACATCCGCTAAATCTTGATTGAAATCATATCGATTATCTTCTTTGGCAATCACACGAATATTTGCACCAATACAAGCCTGTATACCATATGTTGAGTCTTCAATTGCTATTACCTCTTCTGGTTTTAAATTTAATCTTCTTAATGTCTCCAAATAAATTGCTGGATCCGGCTTACTCTCTTTAAAATCTACTCCACTAACCATGCAATCAAAATATGATGCAATACCACACTGACGAGTTACCTTCTTAATATTTTCCATTGAAGAACTTGAGGCAATTGCAAGCTTATACCCCTTCGCCTTCAATTTCGGTAACACATATAATACATGCGGATTTAAAATCGTACGATAATCCAACCCTAATTCTTTTGACCACATACCCGCCTTAATTTCTTCTGTCGAATATTTATGATTTAAATATTCAGACATAGCTTCAAACATTTTATCATCCGAAGCACCCACAATTTTATTCATTTCTCTTTTCAATTCCAAATAAACCACATCTTCTTTAAGATTATCCAAAATATAATCAATGACTTCCTGCAAATAGATTGGTTCTGAATCCACTAAAACTCCATCCATATCAAAAATAATACCTTTATATCTCATATTAACCCCCATATAAAAAAAACCACCCTTATTTACAGAGTGGTTTGACATCGTACATTGACTATTAATATTCAAATTGTCTGTAGTAACGACGATATTGTAAGTTGTGTTTAGTATATGCTTCGTAGTGTCTTGATAATCTTCCTGTAATACAAGCAGTAGTGATCATAGGAACGATGAATTTTCTAAATTCATTGTCTAAACGAACGGCATATTCACTCGCATCGAATACTACATATTGGCAGTTAATCTTTTTACAGAATTCTTCAACACGGTTGTCTTGAGCTCTAAATTCATCTTCACCCTTAACGATAAATACTGGAACTTTGTCTTCGATCAATTCTAATGTTCCGTGGAAGAATTGTGCAGCATTTACTGGACGGCAACGAATCCATTGCATTTCTTCTAACATACACATAGAGAATAATAATGTTTCTCCCCAAAGTGCACCAGAACCTGTAAAGATTGTATATTCAGCATCATATAATTCAGAAGCCATCTTCATTCCGATTGGTTCGAATTTTTTCTTAATTGCTAATAAGTCTTCGAAAATATATTCAGATAATTGATCTGCAAAACGATCATAAGCATCGAAATCTCCACGTAAATTCATTAATTTGTACATGAAATATGCTTGTAATACATATGAGTGTTCGCAGAATCCAGTTACAACAGGAGCATGAACTACATAATCTAACATTTTTCCTAATTTACTATCACGACCTGTAAATGCAACAACGCGGATTCCTTCTTCTTTCATCCATTTAGCAGCTTGAACGATTTCAACAGTATCACCAGAAGCACTCGCTGTAATTACTAATGAATCTTTGTTTAATTTCTTAGGACGAACTGTGTTCACATCAGCCGCATTAACTGAATAAATATCTACATCTGACATTCTTGAAAGTAAATATTCATAGTGACCAAATTCAAACTCAGTACCGCCAATACCTAATAAGAAAATGTTTGAATAACCTTGATCATGAATAACTTTTGCTAAATCTTCAGCCTCTTTACGTTGGCTAACTACAGCCTTACCATCTTCCAAATACTTTGGTTCATCGAATTTAATTAATTCAACTCTTTCACTAACAGTCATAATTTCCTCCTCTTAGGTACGCCAACAACCTCGGGCACTGGTTCGTATTTGCATACCATTTGTACACACTTAATATACCAGTTCTTTTTATAGAATGCAACACTTTTTTGAAAACGTTTACTATTTTTTTAAACGCCAAAAAAAAGACACCGATTACTCAATGTCTATAATTCTTCTCCATTTGTTTCAATCACATGTTTGTACCAGTAAAAGCTATCTTTTTTCATACGCTTACCAGTACCTTTGCCAAAATCATCATAATCTACATACACATATCCATAGCGTTTACTCATTTCAGCACTTGATGAAGATACAATATCAATAGGCCCCCAACTTAAATACGAAAATACATTCACACCATCTAAAACAGCTTCTTTCATCTGTTCAATATGAGCTTTTAAATATTCAATACGATACTCATCATGAATAGAGCCATCTTCTTCCACTACATCCTCTGCACCCAAGCCATTTTCTGCAATCATCAAAGGCACTTGATAACGATCCCACAATTGATTTAGACAATTATAGAATCCAAGTGGGTCTGCACGCCATTCCCATGGTGTTGGTTTTAAATAAGGATTTTGTTCAGACTTAAATGGTACTCCTGTATCTGTTTCGTGATTAAATACATTTGTATAGTAATACGATAAAGCTAGGAAATCCATCGTATTATTTTTCAATAATTCTTCATCACCGTCTTCAAAATGAATATGAATACCTTTTTCTTCGAAATGTCTTAACATATAAGTTGGATATTCACCACGCAATTGTGTATCTGTAAAGAAATATTCTTGTACACGATTACGTTTCATGGCTCCAACAACATCCTTTGGATTACATGTTTTAGGATATACGCACCCTTCTGCAATCATTGTTCCAATATGTGCCTCTGGATCTATTTCTTTTGCGAATTCTTTGATCTTTGCACATCCTATAAATTGATGATGCACAGCCTGATACATTGTTTCTTCCATTTTTTCTGGAGCAACCTGATCATCATAAATTCCTAAACAACCAAATTGTACATTTGGAATCAAATTCACCTGATTACAAACAATCTAATATTTAATTTTTCCCTTATAACGCTCTAGTAATACTTTTCCATATCGAACAAAAAAATCAATCACTTTACGATTTGCGAAGCCACCATATTCCGTTACTAAATGAAGTGGAATATCATAATGTGAAATCGTAATCACTGGTTCCATACCATCTTTAATGATTTCATCAATCAAATGATCATAGAATTCAAGACCCTTTTCATTTGGTTCCAATTCATCTCCATTTGGAAAAATTCTTGACCAAGAAATACTTGTACGAAATGCCTTAAATCCCATTTCTCTTAAATAAGCCAAATCCTCTTTATAAGTATGGTAAAAATCAATACCATAACGCTTAGGATAATATCCCTCTTTATCAGCAATCGCAGCCTTAATACCCGCTAATGTGCCACCACCTTCTTTTTCAATATGAGCACGATCCTGGTTTTTATCATATTCATGAATGTCTGATGTAGAAAGTCCTCTACCATCTACATCATATGCACCTTCCATTTGGCAAGCAGCACTCGCTCCTCCCCATAAAAAATCTTTACTAAACCCCGTTGGCAAACTCCTCATTATTTTTCTCCTTATAACTCATGACATTTAATATAAAATCAACTAATACACCCGTTGTTGTCATGGCAATAATAGAACCCACACCAACAACTCCACCTAATAACCAGCCGCTTGTGAGCAATAAAACATCCATACCCGTACGTACCCATTTAAATGAAATGCCTGTCTTATCCACAATCGCATAACTAATCGCATCAATTTGATTCATACCCCTTCTATACTTGATCAATAAAGCATAGGTGATTCCAAAACAAATTTGTCCTAAACAAACGCAAATTAAGCGAGTTATCATATCTGCATTTTGAATCTGTAGTGGCTGTAACAATTTTTCAAAATAATCCATCGTAAATCCAACAGAAAGTGCATAAACAATTGTTGCCCAACCAATATTTTTTCTAGATACAATAAGAGCAATGACTAACACAATCAAATTATAAATCCTTGATGCCGCGCCATAACTACAATTTAAAACTCTATGAAGTCCATCCACAAAAACAGTTAGTGTATCACTTCCTAAATTTGCGTGTACAAACAGTGCAACACCCAATCCTGTCAATAAAATAGAAATAATTATAGCTAATATTGTCTGTATTTTTTTTTTCATTTTCTCAATACCTACTTTCTTATACAAATTAGGTCAGAGACAAATATTCTCTGACCTTATTTATTGACTAATCTAAATCTTCACCATTTGTTTCAATAACTTTTTTATACCAATCATAACTATCCTTTTTAATACGTTTTCCTGTACCTTTTCCATAGTCATCTAGATCAACATAAATAAAGCCATATCTTTTACTCATTTCACTTGATGAGCAAGAAACAATATCGATTGGGCCCCATGCATAATATCCACGTAAATCTACACCATCTTTAATAGCTTCTTTCATTTGTTGAATATGATCACGATAGTATTCTACACGATAAGGATCATGAATTTGTCCGTCTTCTAATTTGTCGTAATATCCTACACCATTTTCAGTAATATAAATTGGTTTTTGGTAACGATCCCAGAATTCATTTAATAAAATTCTTAAACCAGTTGGATCAATTGACCATCCCCATGGATTTGCTGGTAATTCTTTATTACGTAAAGCTTCATTTCCATTCTCAAAACTTTCTTTAGTTACAATACGAGTATAGTAATATGAGAATGAGAAGAAATCAGCTGTATTCTTTAAATCTTCTTCATCATTTTCACCAAATTCTACATGAATGTTACGATCTTCAAAGAAACGGAACGCATATCCTGGATATTTTCCACGAAGCAATACATCCGAATAGAAATATTCCATTTGATTATGTTTCAATGTTGCTAATTGGTCTTCAGGTTTACATGTTGCAGCATAAGCAGGACCTCCACAAAGCATCATTCCAATTTCCATTTCTGGATAATTTTTATGAGCATATGCTGTAGCACGAGCACAAGCCACCATTTCATTATGAACAGCTTGATATTTTGCACTTTGTAAATCATCCACTAAATCTTCTGCAACACCTAAGTGATTAAATGACTCATGCCCAATTAAATTAATTTGATTTACAATAATCCAATATTTAACTTTTCCAGCATAACGATCAAATAAAACCTCACAATATTTCACAAAGAAATCAATCACTTCTCTTGAATACCATCCCTTATAGTTTGATGTTAAACTCAATGGCATTTCATAGTGGGAAATTGTGATCATTGGCTCCATACCATTCTTTAAAATTTCATCAATTAAATCATCATAAAATTTCAATCCCAATTCATTTGGAGTTGCATCATCCCCATTTGGAAAAATACGAGCCCAGTTAATACTTGTACGGAAAGTTTTTAAACCTAATCCAGCCAATAATTTTAAATCTTCTTTATAAGTATGATAGAAATCAATTCCCCATCTTTTTGGGAAAATACGTGTTTTACTTTCTAAAGCATCTTTTACAAATGTACTTGATACTTCTTCATTATATTTTTTTGTGATATCTACATCATCTCTAAATTCATTGATATCTGCGATACATAGTCCTTTACCATCAATATCATAAGCGCCTTCTAACTGATTTGCAGCAACGGCACCACCCCACATAAAGTCTTTTGGAAATCCTGTTGGTACTCTGTTCATGTTATTCTCCTCTTTTTGATTAAATGAAAGGATTTCATTGCTGAAATCCTTAGTTTTCTTATTTTTCTTCTAAAGCAGCAATACGAGCTTCGTAAGATTTAAATATTTTTAATAACTGTTTTGCGATATTGATCTCGCTATAAATTGTCATCAAAGTATCTTGAGCGTGAGCAAACAGTAATGAATACTCACTTTCTTCTCCACGTGTTTCACCTTGAATCGCATCTGTTTGTACTTTGTGAGCAGCTGTGATTTTTTCATGTGATATTTTTAATTTTGCTTCAGCTGTTTCAAAATCAAAAGCAGAAATTGCATCTAAAGCTTCTTTACAGGCAACACGAGCATCACCTGCATTTAAAATAATAGACATTGCAGCCTGTACTGTTTGTTCACTCATCATAATTTTAATTCTCCTTACTTTTTATTATTCAGCAGCAGCTTCTTCTTCAAGACATTGTTTTTCATATGCTTTGAAGAATGGATACCAAATTGCACCTGCAACTAAGAAAGTAATAATTACTAAGATAATTGCTCCAATTGATCCTTGAGAAGCAATGAAAGTTGAAATTGGATATGGACAATACCATAATTCAAATTGAATTCTAGGAATCGGTGCAAATGCGATAACTTTACAAGCAATCCATGTAATTGCTGGAATTACAGCACCAATGATCCACATTGGAAGCATCATAATTGGGTTCCAAGCAACACAACCAAAGATAACTGGTTCGTTGATATTAAAGATTGCTGGACCTAAACATGCACGTCCTAATGCTTTTAATTTTTTTTGATTTTGATTTTGCCAATAAAAGCACTAATGGGAATGTACAAGCAATACCACCAATCCACATGTAGCAAGTATACATCAATGTTTCAGTATACATACCCATATTCGCAACTGTTGCAGTACCAGCCGTTACCAAAGCTAAGTTTTTTGCAATTGTCGCTAATTTTACTGGTTCTGTAGCTGGAGTTAACACCCAAGAAGAAATACCCATAGAGTAAACGAAACAATAAATCATACCTGAAAGAATAAATCCGTACCATGTATTCAAAATAGCTTGAAGTGGCATAAAGAAACCTGTAACGATTTGATATAAGTTTATATTTAATACTTGAACAACAATGAATCCGCAAAAAATAATTAAACCAATTGGCAATAAAGCATCAAACCATTGACGTACAAAATCAGGAATTGCACTATCTTCTTTAAAGAATGAGAACTTTCCAAATAAGTTAAATACAATACATGTAATCATGCCTGTTACCATTGCACAGAACATACCACCTGCACCAAAAGCACTTGATCCAAATCCTGCTTCACCTTCAGCAACGATTTCTGGAGTAATAGAAATAAAGAAGAAAATCAAACCAGTAGCGCCTGCAATTAATCTTTGTTTTCTTAAACGTTTCTTTTCACAGAAATTAAATGGAATCAAGAATGCGACTAGAACTGAAACCATACCCATTGTCCATCCAAATGGAGTCCAGAATGAGAACGGTAAAGTAACATAATTTTCAACAACAGCACCAACGCAGAAAACAGAACCCAACAAGATAAATGGTAAAATCTGCATTACAGAATCTTTAAGTGTTACAACCCAAACATTATGATTAATTTTATTCATCTTGGGTGCAAAACTTGTCTCTAACCAATTAATTAACTTTTGCATAATATCAAAATACTCTCCTATAATTTATTTTTTCTACTTGTTCATTTCTTCCATTAAATGAGCAATTGCTTTTTCTCCATTTAATGTTGAATAATAATCAGCCTTCATTAGAATAACCTTTACATTGGTTCCATGAGTATATTCATCTACTTCATCTAAAATGTAAGCCAAGTGTGGTCCAACCATTAAAGCATCGATTTCATCAATGTAGTTTTCAATTTCAGATTCACTACGAGCCTTAATATCAATTTCCAATCCTTGTTTACTAGCTGCTTTTCTCATGTTTGCAGCCATGAATCCAGAACTAGCACCAGATCCACATACCAATAAAACATTTAATTTTTTCATTATAATTCATTCCTTTCATTAGCTTTTTTGCTTTGTTTGTTTGTCGACACTGACATTATGCAAGAGAAACAATATTAATTCTACTCAACATTTGCACCCCTAAGGTGCAGATAATTAATTGCACTGCACCCGTGCAACTTTTTGTTGGATTATTCATATTGTAAACTATATAATATGAAAGAAACAATTTATATTCTTTATTTTGAAAGGGGATACACCATGAGGCCGAATTCAGAAAAGCTTATAAAACACTTATTAGAATCACAACCAAAAACTTCAAATCAACTGGCTGAGCTATTACAAGTTTCTGTACGTTCAATCAAAAATTATGCCAAAGAAATAAATGAAGAATATCCAAATTTATTAACATCCTCAAATGAAGGATACTCTGTAAATGTCGATCAAGCCCTTTCTTTATTTAATACTTCGAATGAACATATTCCCCAAACATCACAAGAACGCGTATTCTATATCATCAACAAATTGATTCATCATAATACTGGAAAAGATGAAAAAATCAATCATTCCCTAGATTTATATGAATTATGTGATGAATTATATATTTCTATGTCTACATTAAAAGTAGAATTAAATAAAGTAAAAAGAAAGCTTAAAAAATATGATTTAGAACTCGAAACAAAATCCGATTCCATCAAATGTATTGGTTTAGAAAAGAATAAACGAAAACTTTTAAGTTCCATTCTTTATAAAGAAAGTAATGTCAATTTTGTGAATATTGATTCTCTTCAAAAAGCCTTTACGAATATTGATATACATTACATTCGTAGTACTGTTTTAGAAATATTTGATAAATACCATTACTTTGTGAATGACTATTCCCTAATTAATTTAATTTTACACATCACAATTGCCGTTGATCGAATTCGCAATAACAATATCAACACTACGAAGGTAGATACTTTGCCAGCTGTGCGTTTACACGAATATGAAATGTCTAAAGAACTCGCAAAACGTTTAGAAGAAAAATTTGACATTCAATATAGTGATGCTGAAATTTATGAAATGACACTTTTAATTATTTCTAGAGCAACAAATATTGATTATCAAAGTATTGATGCCAATAACTTAGAGCAATTTGTAGGAAAAGAATGTTTAGAACTTGTCAAAGAATTAATCAATGATATTAATGCATTCTACTATATTGACTTAAGTGAACAAGAATTCTTAATTCGTTTTGCCCTTCACATCAAAAACTTATTAGTTAGATCCAAAAATAACTACTTTAGTAAAAACCCATTAACTGAAAGTATTAAATTATCTTGTCCTTTAATTTATGATGCCTCTGTCAACTTGGCAAGAACCATTAAGAGTAAAACAGGAATTTCGATTAATGATGATGAAATAGCTTATATTGCCTTTCATTTAGGAAGTGCATTAGAAACACAAAAGAATTTAACTTCAAAAGTAAAAGCAGTTTTATATTGTCCTAACTACTATGGAATCAATTCTAGAATTACAGATGCCATTTATAATGATTTTGAAAATGATTTGTTGATCACAAACATTCTTACAGATGAAAGTCAAATTGATAAAGTCAATGACATCGATTTAGTTATCACAACGATCCCTTTGGCAACTCCTATTCAAATTCCAACAATACGAATCAATATCATACTAAATGATCGTGATATCTCAAATTTAAGGAATCGTATTTCTGAAATTCAAACACAAAAAAAGAAAAATGAATTTGAAAAACACTTAAAAGAGTTATTATCTCTAGAACTATTTGAAAGAAAAAACAATTTAGACACACATGAAAAATGTATTAATTACATGGTAAAAAAGCTTGTGAAGTTAGACTATGTAGACACTCATTTTAAAGATGAAGTATTAGAACGAGAAAAAATGTCTTCTACCGCATTTGGAAATTTTGCGATTCCACACGCCATGAAAATGCATGCCAATAAAACGGGTATCAACATATTAATTAGTGAAAATCCAATATCATGGAATGAACACCCTGTAAATCTAGTCATTATGATGTGCTTCAATAAAAATGAACGCTACATATTTAATGAAATCTATGATCCAATCACAATGATTTTAAGTGAACCGGAAAACGTAAAAAAAATACTACATGCTACAGATTATGATGATTTCATTAAAATCATGGTATCTCTATTATAAGAAGTGTTGTTGCACTTCTTTTTTTCATCAACAAAAAAAGCACCTATCCTAAACAGATGCCTAAATTATCATTTGTTAATAAATTTATATACTCGTAAGTATACTACTCATGAGTATACAAATATTCAATAAGTCTTTCACTGTATTTTTCTTTATTCTCCCAGTTCATCCAACATATCATCTACACCATCACGATAATTTTCATCGTTATCGTAACGATTCTCATCATAATCACCAGAATATGCATCATCACTTCCTTCATCATAAGATGAGGACGAAGAAGATGATGATGAGTTTGAACTTTGCCCCTCTTTCTTTTTACGCTTCTCTTCCCTTACCTTAAACTCATTTTGTTCAGATTTCCGCCTACTCTCAATACGATACTGCTTCTGTGCCATATCCCATTCTGCCTCTTCCTTTTTCAAAGAAATATATCCATATCCAAACAGAAGTCCAATAATGATCAAGAAAATAATTCCACCCTTACCATTTGATGTTTCCTCCTGTTTAATAGCTACTGAAGCCCTGGCTTGATTTACATTTCTAGAAGATTGACTCACATGCTCACTGCGAATCTTTGGGGATCTCGTCACACTTTTATTAGATGAGGTGCCACCCTGATTTACCTTACGAACCTTTGAAGATTGTACTTTAGGTGGAGTTATCTTCACCATTTTAGGTGGTTCACCCATCACTTTCATATGTATATCAAGCAATCTTATAAATATAAAATGAGCTAACCAATTAATAAAGACATTCTCAAAATCAAAACTCATACATGTTAATACGCTAAGAAACGCAAGTAAATCATCATCAAAATATTCATCCTCGCACCAAGGCTCCTCATAAAGCATTTCTTGAACCTCATCCTCTGACTTACCATCATAACGAGATATAAGCTCCTCATCACTCATATCTAAGATTTTCTTAACGCCATCCCCTACAATCTTTTTACGCGTTTCTATATCTAATTTTGACTTTTTCGGTGTTTCTTTCTTCTTTACAGAAGCAGGTACCTGCAGCTGCTTTGTCACCTTCTTTTTTGAAACAGGTACATTCACACCATACTGCTGCATTACCTGTATTAATTCTTTTGAAAGCAATCCCTTTTCATTTGCTTGGATATAAATTTCTTCATAGATTGGACAAAAACTACAAGCTTCACTAAACTTATCTTCTTCAATTAAAGAATCAACAGATTGAACAAACTCATACGAACTATATCCCTTAATACACTCTTCACAAATAGACGCATAAAAATGTCTTAAATAAACAGGAATAAATACAGAAGTATAAAAATCATTTTCTTTACATCGCTTTGAAACATCCTCAATATGTTTCTTAACCCGACTCGAATCCAAAATCATACGATATAGCGTACTCGCCAAAGGATTGCACAATATGCCAAAGTTCACATTCCAACAAGATTCAAACATCTTCTCCTTTACAAGCTCTATTTCTACATTAATCTGACTTGTACTCCCCTGCATCATAAGCACTTGAATCTTTTCTAAGCTCGATATATCACGATTCAAATTATTCGTGTTCATATTTGAAAAAGGAAGTTCAATATCTTTATATTCACCACAAATCAATTTATCCTCTACATCATTTACTAAACCTGAATACTTTTCTTTACACTCATTATAATATTCATACCAATCTAGAAACTCTTTTGAAATTATTATATTTTCCATTCCCTATACCTCTAGTCTTATACAAATTTTTATACTGTTATTATAACCTTTTCAATCTATGATTTCATTTTAATGCTGGTATAATGTTAGGTATGAACTATCAAAATATACAAAGCGGATTATCCACCGCATTTCTAGACAAAAATATATCTTCCAACGTATTATATCGACCTCAATTTATTTCAAACGATTATAGGAATGGAAGAAAAGTATTAAGCACCATTGAAGATGAACTATTACACTGCGACTCCTTTTTAATCAGTGTAGCCTTCATTACGATGGGAGGTATTACCCCCTTACTTCAAACGCTTCGTACTTTAGAAGATAAAGGCATCAAAGGTAAAATTCTAACAACGGACTATTTGGCATTTAGTGATCCAAAAGCATTAGATAAACTCGCTACATTTTCAAATATTGAACTTAAAATGTACCTAGTACCCGACTCAAAGAATGGCTTTCATACCAAGGGATATATCTTTCAATCAAATGAAATCTATAAGATCCTTATAGGTTCTAGTAATATGACAAATACAGCACTTACTACAAATCGTGAATGGAATACAAAAATTGTGTCCACAAAATCCGGAGAATTCGTTTCCGAAATGTTAGATGAATTTGAAGAATTATGGAATCATCCAAATACATATTCCTACAATGCATTTATTGGTGCTTATAGAGTGCATTATGAAGAATACAAAAAAGTGAAACAAAAAGAAGAAATTAAATTACCTTCTAAACAACTGATCCCAAATTCTATGCAACAGGCTTTTATTTCAAGTCTTAGAAACATTCGCAATTCAAATGAATCGAAAGCACTTTTAATCTCAGCTACCGGAACCGGAAGACCTATGCCTCTGCCTTTGCACTTCAAGACCAAAATCCAAAGAAAGCCCTATTTTTAGTGCATAGAGAACAAATTGCCAAACAAGCTCTTCAAAGCTACAAAAATGTATTTAAAGATACAAAAACATTTGGCCTTTTATCTGGAAATAGTAAAGATACCAATGTAGACTACTTGTTCGCAACGATGCAAACGATGTCTAAAAAAGAAGTGTATTCTAGTTTTGCCCCTGATACATTTGATACCATCATCATTGATGAAGCACACCGCATTGGAGCTAAAAGCTACCAAGAAATCATGGAATACTTTAAGCCAAAATTCTGGTTAGGAATGAGCGCAAGCCCAGAAAGAACCGATGACTTTGATGTATATGCAGCCTTCGACCATAATATCGCATATGAAATACGTCTTCAACAAGCTCTAGAAGAAAACTTATTATGTCCATTCCACTATTTTGGCATTACCGACTTTTTAACAGACGGAAATGAAACGGATTTTACGGATTTTAACTATTTAACATCCAATCAAAGAGTTGACTACATTATCAAACAAACTAATTATTATGGCTATAGCGGAGAAAGAGTCAAAGGACTCATGTTTTGCAGCTCCAAAAAAGAAGCGGCTGCCCTTAGTGAAAGATTAAATTTGAGAGGCTATAGAACCCTAGCTCTAAGTGGAGAGGATTCTCAAGAAAAAAGAGAAGATGCGATTGATCGCTTAGTATCCAATACAAGAAGTGACTATCTACAATACATATTAACTGTAGACATTTTTAATGAAGGTGTCGACATTCCTGAAATTAATCAAGTTGTGTTATTAAGACCCACACAATCGCCTATCGTTTTCGTGCAACAATTAGGTCGAGGATTAAGAAAATCACAAGACAAAGAATATGTTGTCATTCTAGACTTCATTGGAAACTACAAAAACAACTTTATGATTCCAATCGCCCTATCTGGAGATCGTTCTTACAATAAAGACAATATAAGACGCTATGTATTAGAAGGTGAAAGAATCATTCCAGGATCAAGTACGATTCACTTTGATGAAATCAGTAAAAAACAAATCTTTGCGTCGATTGATACAGCCAACTTTGCGGATATCAAACTCATTAAGGACAGTTATAAAAATCTAAAGAATAAACTTGGAAGAATACCTACCTTAATGGATTTTGAAACTTATGGAGAAATTGACGTACAAAGAATTTTCGACAACAAATCATTAGGATCTTACTATGCCTTTTTAAAGAAATACGAAAAGGATTATAAAGTACGATTGAATGGACTTGAAGAAAGTTTTATTAAATTTATTTGTACAAAACTAGCCAATGGAAAAAGAAAGATTGAACTCGAAATATTAAACGATTTAATCGATGATAAAGATTATATATTCCCAAATGACATATCTCAAACAAATATATTCAATATCTTCACCAACGAATTTCCAACGGGATCTGGAAAGAATACTTTTAAAGATTGTATTTTTATTGAAGATACGAAAATTTCAAAACCATTTAAGACATGTCTAGAAAACAACGAATTTAAATCCATGGTAAAAGAAATCATTGAATATGCATTGGATCAATATAATAAACATTTTAAGAATACATATAAAGATACAAACTTTGTACTCTACCAAAAATATACATATGAAGATGCATGTCGCTTATTAAATTGGCAACACAATGAAGTTCCATTAAATATTGGCGGATACAAATATGATCAAACAACCAAAACATTCCCTGTCTTTATCAATTATGACAAGGCAAATGACATTCAAGATACAATCAAATATGAAGATCATTTTATCAATGAAAGTCAATTGATTGCGATATCCAAATCTGGAAGAACCACTAGTAGTGATGACGTACAAAACTTCTTATATGCCAAAGATAGAGGTATTGAAGTTCATTTGTTTGTGCGAAAGAACAAAGATGATAAGACAAGTAAAGAATTCTATTATCTAGGAAGCATGCAAGCAGAAATTGATAAGACAAAACAGTTTATAATGCCAAACACACAAAAAACAGCTGTTGAAATCTTATGGCAATTGGATACACCCGTAAGAGAAGACATTTATCGATATATTGTAGAGGAGTGATTTTTTGAAAACGATACACGTAGTAGCCGCCATTATTAAAGATGGTAATAAAATATTCGCCACCCAAAGAGGCTATGGCGAATTCAAAGACGGATGGGAATTTCCAGGCGGAAAAGTAGAACCCAATGAAACAAGTAGACAAGCGATTATCCGTGAAATCAAAGAAGAATTAGATACAACCATTCAAGTCGAAGAATACTTTGATACAGTCGAATACGACTATCCAAACTTCCACCTATCCATGGAATGTTTCATTTGTACAATTCTTGAAGGAAAGCTAACACTATTAGAACACGAATCTGCCAAATGGCTTACAAAAGACACATTAGACTTAGTAGATTGGTTACCTGCAGATTTAGGATTAATCGCCAAATTAAAAGAAAGATTATAATTCCATACAACATTTTAAAGCGCAAAAAAGCGAGCATTTCATATTTACATAAAGAACAAATGCTCGTTTTTCTTTTATCCAACTGTCAAATAATCAACAAATTTATAGGAATTCACAATGTTTTCACATTGGACCTTTATAATGGAAATTGGCTACTGGATGTGGTTGGTGGTTACCTCTTGTTAAGAAGATTTAAAGCCTTGAATCTTGAGTTCCGGGTAAGTAGATCCTTCTATTTTTTTTAAAGGAAGAAAGCTTATGTATATATATCTATATATGGATGTTGCTTTTGTGTTATTTGCCATAGTAGAAATACTAAAAGTAACATTTATAATTATAGAAAAATGCAAAAAGCACTAATCACCACTAGCAATGGAACAAGATTAGTGCTTCAGCATTAATTTTATTTCAGAGTAACCACTGCTTTTCCAGTAGTCGTTCTCTATATGTATTATACAGATAAACCAAATGAATTGCCACAAAAAAATCAAAATCCCATACAACATTTTATCAATGTCAAAAGCATCTATTATTACTTTATTTAAAGGAAATATTGAGATTTTCATGTGATTCAACTGTCAAATAATCAACAAATTTACAAGAATTCACAATGTTTTCACATTGGACCTTTATAATGGAAATTGGCTACTGGATGTGGTTGGTGGTTACCTCTTGTTAAGGAGATTTGAAGCCTTGAATCTTGAATTCCAGGTAAGTAGATCCTTCTATTTTTTTACAGGAGGAAAGCTTATGTATATATATCTACATATTGATGTTGCTATGTGCTTATTTGCCATAGTAGAAATACTAAAAGTAACATTGATTATTATAGAAAAATGCAAAAAGCACTAATCACCAGTAACGATGGAAAAAGATTAGTGCTTCAGCATTAATTTAATTTCAGAGTAACCACTGCTTTTCCAGTAGTCGTTCTCTATATGTATTATACAGATAAACCAAATGAATTGCCACAAAAAAAATCAAAATCCCATACAACATTTTAAAACATCAAAAAATGAGCATTTCATCTTTACATAAAAGAACAAATGCTCATTTTTATTTCATCCAACTGTCAAATAAATCTTATAATCCATATTATTTTTTAACTCTTCCATTACAGTTTCACCATCAACCATTTCACCAGAATACATTTGTTGTAAGCCTTTATATATTGCTTTAGCTTCTTCTAATTCTTCTAAAACATTCATTTGGGCACCTCCCTATTCTAAGAAAAAATCGAATTATCATAATAAGAATAATTCGATTTAGATTCGCAATGAGTTTTATTGTTGGAATCACAACTGGATATAGTAATGGTTACTCCTCTGAATTAAACGGATGACATCTTGAGTTCTCTACAGATTTATATTAGGACGTGTTCTATGTATATTTATCTATATATTGATGTTGCCATGTGTTTAATGGCCATAGCAGAAATACTAGTTAACTTTCCTACACCCAGTTGATTTCCTCTATCTGTATTATACAGATAAACTAGATATATTCCCATAAGAAAAAGCAAAATTCCCATACAACATTTTATCAATGTCAAAAGCATCTATTATTACTTTATTTAAAGGAAATATTGAGATTTTCATGTGATTCAACTGTAAAATAAATTTCAAATCGATTAAAATTCCATACAACATTTAATTAGTTTTAAAAACATCTATTTTCACTTTATATAAAACATACATCAAGGCTTTCACTTAATTTAACTGTCAAAAAAAAGAATAATTCAAACGAACTATCCTTTCTTTGGTTGAATCCAATATACACTTTCTGCAACACGAACTTTCAAACCATCCATTATCATTTCTTTTTGTTGAAAGTTTGCCAAAACATTCAAGCGATTCCAGAAAGTTCTTTCGCAAGTGGATTTTCCATCAATAAAACATTCCATTTTGCGTCTCCCTCGACGTCTATCATAGAATATTCTGAATCCGCTTACAAGTCTTGACTTTTTTTATTTTTATGATTCTTTATTTCACAGAAATGACTGTATATCCTGCATTTGTCACGGCATCACTCAACATCTGATCTGTGACATTCTCTGTACAATTTAATGTAGCTGTTTTTTCATCTAAACTAACCACTACATCACTTACACCTTCCACTTTACTTAATGCATCCTTTACATGTGCCACACAATGCATGCACATCATACCATCAACTGTTACTATTTTTTTCATTTTCTTTTCCTCCTTATATTCAACGGGAATATAACCCGCATCTTTAACTGCTTGTTTTAAAGCCACCATATTTACTTGTTGCACATAATCAATATCGGCCTTACCCAAATTATAATCCACACGAACCTCTTTTACATTTGGAATTTTCTTTAAAGCATCCTCAACCAACCATGCACAATGTCCACAAGACATACCATCAATATGCATTGTGAATGTTTTGACTTCTTCCATTTCAATTCTAGGTTTAAAATAACGAAGTCGTAAAGCGTTTGTAACAACACAAACACTACTCAAAGACATACATGCCGAACCAATCATTGGTGATAATCGAAGTCCAAATGCTGGATACAATAAACCTGCCGCAACTGGAATTCCTAGAATATTGTAGAAGAAAGCCCAGAATAGATTCATCTTAATATTTTTAATAACATTACTTGATAAATCAATTGCCGTCACTACATCTAATAATGAACTCTTCATCAAAATCACATCTGCACTATCCATGGCAATATCGGTTCCAGCACCAATCGCAACTCCAATATCAGCACGCATTAAAGCAGGTGCATCATTAATTCCATCACCCACCATCATAACCTTCTTACCTTGTTCTTGAAGCTTACGAATCACACTCTCTTTATCTTGTGGTAACACATCACTGATGACTTCATCCACACTTAAAGATTTACCTATTGCTTCAGCCGTCTTTTGATTATCTCCAGTCAACATAACCACATGCATATTTTTTTGTTTAAACTGCTCTAATGCAACCTGACTTGTGCTACGCACTGTATCCGCCACACTAATTAAGCCAATCACATTTTGATTTTCCACAAAAATCAATGGGGTTTGACCTAAACTTGCATAAGCATCTAAATCATTTAATACTGTTTCGTTGAGTTCAATTTTATTTTCTTCAACCAATCTCTTATTTCCAGCCAAATACACATGACCATTTAGCTTAGCCTGAATACCACGACCCGAAATATTTGTGAAGTTTCCAGGTTGTTCTAGATTCATATTTTTATCTTTCGCATATTCCACAATAGCCTGTCCTAAAGGATGTAAAGAACCACTCTCTAAGCTTGCCGCCATTGAAATAAAATCATTTTCGCTTAGATTTGTATAAACCTTAATGCCTTGCACACTTGGCTTTCCTGAAGTAATTGTACCCGTCTTATCCAATACAATCGTATCAATCGAATGTAGCTGTTCTAATGTGGCAGCCGACTTAATTAAGATACCATTCTCTGCAGCTTTACCTGTACCTACCATGATTGCAACTGGCGTAGCTAAGCCCAATGCACAAGGACAAGAAATAACCAATACACTAATCGCATTGGAAAGTGCAAATTGAATGGTTTGACCACAAACTAACCAAGCAACAAATGTAATCAATGCGATCAAAATCACAACTGGAACAAATACACCACTGACTTTATCTGCCAAACGAGCAATAGGTGCCTTCGAATTTCCTGCATCATCAACTAGCTGAATAATCTTAGCCAAAGTTGTATCTTCACCTACTTTTTCAGCCTCAAACTGAAAAGTGCCATTCTCATTCATGGTAGCTGAAATAACAGAATCCCCTACATTCTTTTCTACCGGAAGACTCTCACCCGTAATCGCCGACTGATCCACATAACCTGTACCAGAAACAACTTTACCATCCACAGGAATTCTTTGTCCTGGACGAATCACAACTATATCATGAATTCGAATACTCTCACTTGAAACAACGACTTCTTTACCATCCCTTAAAATTGTCGCATTCTTTGGTGCCAAATCCACCAATTTATCTAGCGCATCACTCGTTTTTGCCTTGGATCTAGACTCCAAATACTTTCCGACGCTGACCAAAGTCACAATTGTTGCAGCCGACTCAAAATACAAAGAGTGCATAGCCCTATGCGCCATTTCTATATTCTGTACACCAAAATAATAAGCCATTTGATATATACCGACTAAGCCATACACAAAGCTTGCACCTGAACCCATCGCAACCAAAGAATCCATATTGGCCGACTTTTTCATTAAAACTTTAAATCCCGTAATAAAGAAATGTCTTTGAATAAATAATATAAATAGACATAGAATCAACTGTGTTAAAGCGGAAACCATCATCCATTCCATACCCTCTAAAATCGGAAGGCCTACCATAGGTCCCATCGCAATCACAAGTAATGGAATCAATAAAACTAAACTTAAAATCAATCTTTGTTTAGCACTTCTTTGATCCGATTCAACAAGGTCCTGACGATTCTGCCATTCCTTTTTAACTTCACCCTTTTCACCATGCACACTAGCTCCATAGCCAATTTGTTTTACAGCTTCACAAATCACTTGTTCATTCACCTTATCTTGATCAAATTCAACCTTCATTGAATTCGATAATAAAGAAACATCACAATGACTCACACCATCTAATTTACTCACAACACGAGTTACATTAGCCTGACAAGCTGCACAAGTCATGCCTGTCACATCAAATTTTTCTTCCATTAAAACCACCTACTTTAACTTCTTTACTAAATCCATAACCTCACTCATAATTTCTGTATTTCCATTTTGCACATCCTCAACGACACACGTATTCAAGTGTTCCTGCAAAACAATATATCCAAACGCCTGCAAAGCACTCTCTACTGCCGCTACCTGCACCAAGATATCGCCGCAATACCGATTCTCCTTTAACATATTTTCAATTCCATTTAATTGTCCTACCATACGATGAAGACGATTCGTCAACTGTTTGATTTCTTTCTCATCTCTAGGCTGATGCTTTTTATGACAACAATCTCTCATATATTTCACCCCGATACAATGATATACCCCCTACAGGTATATTTCAAGTAATCTGATTATGGCATAATAAAAGAAAGGAAAAAACAATATGAAATATAATTATTACGTGTATCTGCCAAGAATTGGAACCATTCTTGTCATGTTTTTAACGTGCAGTGCACTCTTCTCAAAAGAAATCTTTTTTAATCTCATATACCTCGTTTTTGTCGTGCTCTTTAGTCAAATTCTATTTATATATGAAAAAAAACTATTAAAAAACAATGAACCACAATACGAAAAAATTAGTTTTCGCGATTCATTGTTGATGTATCCCATTCTATTAAAAATTGAAATCTTCCTATTTGCGATTGTCAGCCTATTTAGTATATTGATCCTTCTATGCATCAATAAAACCATTATGGCACTCATCACAATTGGAGTTATCACAATTATTATTTCACTCTATCTAAACATGCGAAGACACTAGCAAACGTCATTAAAGATGATTTCAGAACCTGAATAGTATTGTAATATTTTTAACAAAATGATCAAAAATGCTTATAATCCTCTAAAGTTACATTAAATCTATGCATTTTAGAGAATTATAAGCATTATTTTATCTATAATGCTCTAAAATAATAGCGAACCCTACCATTATTATGATAGTGATTCGTTTGTTTGACCTGCTTTTTCTGTCTGATTCAACATACGATATCCAACACCCACATGCGTCTGAATATATTTAGGATTTGAAGTATCCGGCTCAATCTTTTTACGCAAAGTAGCCATAAACACTCTTAGACTCGGCGTTTCTGTACCTTGAACACTTCCCCATACTTCTTGCATGATATAATTATGTGTTAAAACCTTATCGGTGTTTTTAGCTAAAACACACAATAATTTATATTCAATCGGCGTTAAATGGATTTCATGCCCATTCTCATATACACAACCCTGCGCATAATTGATTGTCAAATCTCCATTTTCATATACACTCTCATTTACACTTATGGTCTGACTATTATTTAATCTTCGAATCGTTACACGAAGTCTAGCCAACAATTCATCCACTGAAAATGGTTTTGTCAAATAGTCATCGGCCCCTAAATCTAAAGCTTGTACTTTATCTTGATCTTCACTTCTTGCCGAAACCACAATAATTGGAATATTTGACCAAGAACGAACCTTCTTTATAACTTCCAAACCATCCATATCCGGTAAACCTAAGTCTAGAAGCATAATGTCAGGATTATAAGAAAGAACATTCATAATACCTTGTTTCGCTGTTTTTGCCAGACGAAACTGATAGTTTTCCATCTCAAGTGTTGTCGTAATCAAATTTCCTACCGCAACATCATCTTCAATAACTAATATTTGTACTTTATTCATAAAGATTCACCTCCACTGCGTCCAATAAAAATTTAAAACAAGCACCATGAGGATTTACATTTTCTACCCAAATCTTACCACCATGCGCTAAAACAATCGACTTACACAAAGATAAACCTAAACCCATACCTCGTCTTGTATCTCCACTATGATTATTTTCCGTATAGAACATTTCAAACAGTTGATCTGGATGTAAAACACCATTTCCATCATCTTGAACTTCAATTAATATCTTATTCTCAATTCGTTTTGCGCTCAAAACAATTTTAGAATTCTCTGGCGTATATTTAATCGCGTTATTCATTAAATTCACTAATACTTGAATAATCAAACGCGCATCCATATTGGCCATCAACAAATCATCCTCTAAATGCATAGAAATATTATGATTACGCTTATTGCGCCCCAAATGATGAATGGCCTCTCTAAAAATATCCTCAATCATTTCTGGTTGTAGGTTCAACTGCATCGTACCATTTTCAATTCTCGTTATAAACAATAAGTTTTCCACCAAATCATAAAGCCACATCGCATCATTATAAATATCCTGATACAATTCCTTCTTCTTTTCTAAAGAAAACGCATTCTCGTTTTCCAACAATAAACCTGCATTACCAGATATAGATGTTAATGGCGTTCTTAAATCATGCGAAATCATACGCAATAAATCGGCTCGCAACGCTTCTTGTTTAGCTTGCTGCTCAATCTTTAGATTTTCTAGACGAATCCTTTCCTTTTCTAAAGCCATACCACACTCATCCAATATCGCAAGCCACAAATTCTTTTCAAAAGAATCCATCTTATCTTTTAAAACAATTCCAACCACACCTAATACTTCGTGCATTCCATTTATAGGCAAATATAAACACATCGAATCCGAATGATAACTTGTTGTTTTACCAGCTTCATGTTTATTTTCATATACCCAAGCCACAACATTTGTCTCGATCGGACATTGTCCAAGTAAAATAGGCTCATCATTATGTGGATACAAAACTAAATCTGTATCCAACAATTTATGCAGCTGTTTTAACATGGACGCATAAATCGCATTCATATCATTCGCCTTTTGAAGCATCTGGCTCATCTCCAATAAGACTTGCGTACGATATACTTGTTTGGCATTCTCAAAAGACTGTTTCTTTAACCTTGTCATTAATGAACTTGAAGACATAGCTACCACAAACATCACAATATATGTCGTAATATAGCTTGGATCACTCAACAAAGAAAAATAGGGGTATGTAAAGAAAAAGTTAAAACATAATACTGAAAATAAAGATGCCAATAAACTATAGATATATCCACTTGTCCAAATAGATACAAATACAATCCCCAAGATATAAATCATAATGGGTGTCGTAATCAAGAATTGAAAGTGCATAAATCCCTTGCCAATCAGCGTACAAAGAATAAGAATCAAAATCATCTTTAACAGATCTTTAAAGGAAAAACGAAAAGAACTAAAGTCAAAATAAAACAAACGCCGATAGTCATGAGGATAATTCACAGAATATACATCAATGTCACGCAATCTAAATAAAGCCTGTGAGGCAAGACTCTTTTCTATAACTACGCAATCCACTTGTGAAACATCCACATATTCAACAATCTGTCGAATCTTATTGTGCCCATAAAGAATTGTAACTTTAGCTCCCTTACTCTCCGCAAACTTAATATTTTCACGCAAACAACTCTTTGATGCCGCACTCATACTTTCATCTTTTGGGGTCTGCACATAAACAGCACTTAACGTCGCATGATTGTTCTTCGCAATTTGAGCCTCTTTTTCAATCACTCTTGAATTATATTTTGAAGTCGATAAACATAATAATACACTAGCCATACGACAAGTATAACACAAGCCCACAAAACAAGCCCACAAAGAACCAAGTATCTTAACATTGTCTTAATATAGTGTTAGAATATTTTTATAAAATCTTAATGCAGACTAGTGTAGAATGTGTTGAGATATTAGGATAGGTGGTTTTATGTTTAAAAAACGTATGAATCGCATTACCCCAGGACAAATGATCATCCTCAGTTTTGCGACTATGATATTTATTGGTGCCTGTTTGCTTATGCTTCCATTTTCCACAAACGATGGAAGGGGCGCTCCCTTTTTAGATGCATTATTCACTTCAACCAGTGCCTCATGTGTAACTGGACTGATTGTGCATGACACAGCTCAATATTGGTCCCCATTTGGACAACTTGTCATTTTAACACTTATTCAAACTGGAGGTATGGGCGTTATTACTATGGCAATAATCCTATCTGTTCTAGGTGGTAAAAAAATTGGTTTTAAACAAAGATACTTTATGCAACAATCTATTTCCGCACCAAAACTAGGCGGTATTATTCGAAACACAAAATGGATTCTTAAAGCTACCTTATGTGTAGAAGCATTAGGAGCCATTTTATTAGGCATTCGCTTTCTGCCTCGCTTTGGCCTAGTCAAAGGCATATGGTATTCCATATTCCATTCTATTTCCGCCTTCTGTAATGCTGGATTTGACTTAATGGGCACCCAACAAGCCTATTCATCCCTAACTAGCTATTATGGCGACATACTTATATCCAATGTTATCGCAGCACTAATTGTACTTGGCGGCTTAGGTTTCTTTGTCTGGAAAGATGTGGTTCAATACAAACGTCATTTGCACAAATATTCCTTACAATCTAAAGTCGTGCTATTTACGACAGCCGCTTTATTGATTATTAGTACGCTCTACTTTTACATCAATGACTTTAGCCATTGGAATATGAGCTTAGCCGATCAAATCAATGTTTCAATCTTCCAAGCCGTATCCCCAAGAACAGCCGGCTTTAATACGATTGATTTAAACAAAATGAATCAAAGCAGCATCCTCTTTATGACACTACTTATGTTGATAGGAGGAAGTCCACAAGGTACGGCCGGAGGTTTTAAAACTACAACACTTGCCGTATTGATACTAAGTATTCGTGCTGTATTCAATCATAAACAAAACCCACAATGTTTCGGAAGACGCATTTCCATAGACTCATTAAACAATGCCACAGCCTTATTTATGTTATTTATGGTATTATTCTTTACAGGCGCACTCCTTATTTCAGCCTTCGATCAACTACCCATTCTAGACGCCCTATTTGAAGCGGCCTCTGCCATTGGAACTGTTGGACTTACATTAGGAATCACACCCACACTATCAAGTGCATCCCACTGCATTTTAATTTTCTTGATGTTCTTTGGAAGAGTTGGAGGATTAACTTTACTGTTAGCTATTTCTAAACATCAAGTTGTCGCAAACGCAAATTTACCACAAGAAAATATCACAATTGGATAAAGGAGAAAATATGAAATCAGTATTAATTATTGGAATGGGACGTTTTGGACGTCACATGGCACAAAAACTATATGATTTAGGACATGACGTTTTAGCTATTGATAAAAGTGAAGCTAAAATCAACAAAGTATTATCTTATGTCACAAATGCACAAATTGGAGATTCCACCGACGAAAGTTTTGTTGACTCACTAGGCGTATCCAATTTTGACCTTTGCGTTGTAGCCATTGGAGATGACTTTCAAAGCTCACTAGAAACAACCGCCTTATTAAAAGATTATGGCGCTAAACTTGTTGTCGCAAGAGCCGTACGTGATGTGCACGCTAAATTCTTATTGCGTAATGGAGCCGATGAAGTCGTATATCCTGAAAAACAAATTGGTAATTGGGCAGCCGTACGTTTCTCAAGTGAAAATATCTTTGACTATGTACAACTTACTCCAGACTACTCAATTTATGAAATTTCTGTGCCAAATTCATGGATAGGAAAAAGTATGTTAGAACTTGATATTCGAAGAAAGTACCACATCAATATTTTAGCCACTAAAATCAATGGAATTCTTGACCCACTACCTAGTGCGGAACACACTTTTGAAGAATCGGAAAACATTCTGATTCTTGCACAAAATTCAGACCTACAAAAATTCCTTCGCTTTTAATGAAATCTTAATATGTCGCCTCATTCTTTAACACCATTTAAACATTGAAAATTCTACAATAAAGGTGTAAGAAAGAGGCGATTATTTATGTTAGGTATTTTATCAATAGGATCCGTAATCTACATTTCTTTCTTAGTCCCACGACTTTTAAATCACATCTTAAATATCACACACCATTAATGTATGCCACAAGCATACCAATTATCCCCATTTCTTAGTTTAAAATATACTTAAGAAAGGGGATTTTATCATTATGAAAACATGGAAATTAGTCAGTGGAATCATTTCCACTGTATTAAGTGTATTTGTCGTATTCCAAAGTATGATGGCAGGCCTTGCCAACGCACTAGAAGAAAGTGGACAATCCAGTGGCAGTGCAGGACTTGTTGTTAGTATATGCATGCTTTGTGGAGGAATTGTATCGATTGTATCTAGGAAGAACAACTCTAAAGGCACAAACATTGCACTTATTATTCTGTTTGGTTTAGCTACATTCACAGGCTTTGTACTTGCAGGTAACTATTCAGACCTATATATGGTCTTCTTGGTGTTTAATCAATACAATACTCGCAATTATCTCATTAAGAAAAGGTATCAGAAATTAAAACTGATACCTTTTAAATTATAATAAATCCTTTGTTTTTCGAACCAAGTATAACGGAAGATTTGTAAAATCACCATCCTTACGATACCCACGTTTAGAAAAACGATATGCATGTTGAGGTGAATTATTTGCGACATATGTCTTAAAGGAATTGGCAGACCTATCCTCCCCACCCTTTACTTCAATTGGAATAATTTCCATTTTATTTTGAACCACAAAATCAATCTCACCATTTTTATCCGAATAGTATCGTGGTTCTACTTCAAACTGTCCTTTTAATTGTTGTAAAACATAGTTTTCTGTCATTGGTCCTTTAAATTGGTAATCCGTTTTCAATAATATGGCGCTATTATCCACACCCGCCATTTGTTTAAGAAGCCCAGTATCAAACATAAACAATTTAAATTGATCCAATTTATCAAAAGCAGACAATGGATGTTCCATCTTAGACACATTATATACACGATTCAACATACCAGCGGATACTAGCCATTCAATAGCTTCTTCAAAATCTCTAGCTCTAGCCCCTTCACGGACAGCACCATACATAAACTTCTCATTCGGTTTTGCAAGTTGAGAAACAATACTTCTGAATACCATTAAAATACGTCCACTATTCACTTTTCCATTATGCTTAGAAAAGTCATTTTCATAAACCTCAATCAATTCTCTTTGTATCTTAGATACCATGGCAGGATCTTTATACTTGATCCATGAAGATACACATTCAGGCATACCACCAATAATAAGATAATAATTATAAGCATCTAATAAACGTTGATGGAAAATTTGTTCAATAACTTGTTCTTTTTGAATACTTTCATAATATGCATATAACCCAGAATCTATCGCATTTAAAAACTCATCAAACGTCAATGGATAAATATCCAAAAGATTAACCATACCTACAGGATATGATTTTGGCTTAGCCAATAATGTGCCTAAAAGACTACCTGCCGTTATCACATGATATTCATTCGCTTTTTCTTTAAAATATTTAAGGGTATTTAATGCTTCAGGACACTCCTGAATTTCATCAAATATAATCAAAGTTTTTTCAGGCTCAATTTTTTCATCACTGATCATAGAAAGAAGTTCAATAATACGATGTGGATTTTTATTGGTTTCAAAAATAGATTTTAATTCATCTTCTTCATCAAAGTTAAAATAAACATAATTATCATAATAATTCTTACCAAATTCCTTCATCAACCAAGTCTTACCAACCTGTCTTGCACCTCTTAATACCATAGGTTTTCTCTCAGGACTATTTTTCCATTGAACTAGCTTTAAAATCGCATTTCGCTTCATGAAACCACCTCTTGAATTTAAGTTAACACATTTTTCCACGATTTTCTATACCTATTTAACACATTTTTCCAGTCTTTTTATAATTGATTTAACACATTTTTCTGTAATTTTAGATACCTTTTTTACACATTTTTCTGAAGCATCAAAAAAAGACAGCATTTAAGCTGCCTATCTTACCATATCACGAGTGATGTCTTTTAAGCTTTTAGCTCCACACATCTCCATTGTATCTTGAAGTTCACTACCAAGTTTATCTACTAAAACTTGAATACCTTCTTCTTTTGCTCCATAGATCGCATTCACAAATGGACGAGCTACAATGACGGCATCTGCACCTAATGCCAAAGCCTTAAAGATATCGACGCCATTACGAAGTCCACCATCGACAAAAATTTTCATACTTCCATCAACCGCTTTTACAATATCTTCAAGCACTTCAGCTGTCGCAAAAGTCTGATCTTGAACTCGACCACCATGATTCGAAACTACGATTGCGCTAGCTCCTGCTTCTTTTGCCTTTAAAGCACCCTTCACACTCATGACACCTTTCACAATAAATGGTACTGGTGTATTTGAAATGATAGCCTTTAATTGCTCTGTATTCATTCTTCCTGCAGGAGGCTGACACCCCTTTAAGAAAGGAAGTCCAGCTGCATCTACATCCATAGCTACCGCAAAGGCATTACTATGTAAAGCTAAGTCTAGTTTTTCTAAATAGGTTTCTAAACTCCAAGGTTTAATGGTTGGAATACCATACCCATTATTTTCTTTAATAATACGCGTCGCATTGATCATAATATTTGGATCTTTTCCATCTCCTGTAAATGCACAAATACCAGCATCCATACAACCTCGAACCAAAATATCATTATATCCATTATCATCGTATGCATCTGAATAGTGCATTCCTACAGCTCCAACAGGCCCTGCAAAAATTGGATATTTAAATGTTTTGCCAAACAATTCAAGCTCTGTACTTACAGGCTCATTATCTGTAATTGTATCCATATTTACACGAATGTTTTTCCAAGCATCATAGTTACGCATCGCAACATCCCCAATCCCTTTAGCCCCAGGACCTGGAATCGTATTTCGACATGCCTTTCCATCACATATAGGACAAGACTTACACAGCTTTGTCCCCATCACTTCGCGACTTTTTTCCATCAATTCCATATAATTCATAATCATTCCTCCATTACATTCGCTATAACCAAGCCTAATATTCCAGCTAAAAGCTTTACAACCACAAACCAAGTCACACTTGTTGAATTGACTGAGGCAATAAAGCCGAGTTGTCCACCAAACACAAATGCCCCACTCAATGAAAAAGCAGCATTTAAAATCTTACCCTTCCTGTTCATTTTACTAAATAATGGTAACATCGCAATACTTGTTCCAAAAGATAAGATAATTCCCATTACCGAATATTTATCAATATTTAGTATTTGACCTACTTTTTCAATCTGATTCGAAAACTTCCTTAATATAATTTCACAAAATACCAAAGATCCACAGACAATAATACTCATTTGAAATACAATGCGCAAAGCTTCATTGATCAATGTTGCGTTTGTGAAGTTCATATTGAAAAAGAATGTCAAACAAACTAGAAAAAAGAAGATATATCCTACGAATTGCACAAGCTTAGAAAATAATGTCAATACGACAATCAACGTTTGAAAAGAAATAAAGAATAATCCTATCAAAATTGCACAAATAAGAATGACGGGTAAAAACGCAATCAAAAAATGATCAATATGCAATAAAAAGCCACAACCAATAAGAATAGGTAATAATCCTAAAATACCATACACAACTCCTTTTAAATAGTGACTCAAATCATCTGTATCCAGCTCATTTAAAAAGATTGGCAATTGAAAACTAATTAAGCATCCTAAAGTGGACGTTAATAATACACCACAGAAAATCAAGATATTATCTGCATGTGTCATCGACTCTATAATGGAATAGCCTCCAAGATCTGGCGCCAACAAACTTGAAATAATCATTTCTTTATTTTTGAAAAGAGTGGCATGTCCATTTAAAAACGCAATCGCAATACAATAAAAGCCTCCTACGCTCATCATAAAATCGCCCATTGTGATAATGCCTCGATCAAAAGAAGTGGCTAATCCAAGTCGATTCTTAAACATCTTGTCAAATAAGCCTAAAGCGGCAAAGCATAATAAAATAAAAATAATCGGATTCATGCATTCATTCTATTATAATAATAAAAAAAAGTCGAAGAAATTTTCTTCGACTAATGTGCATTACTTGCTGCAACCTTAACTCTAGACCACAAATCCGCAATGATCTTACGTGTGGCTTCATCATATTGGAACACTTCATCCTTGTCATAACCTGAACGAGGTGTATATGCGTTAATACCATCATAATCTCCACCTTTGCCACCAAGTTCTTCCGTAACTTCTTTATTTGGTGAAGTATATCCAACATAACTTGAATTATCCATGGCTGCATCATAACTTGTAATATAACGAATAAACTCATTCGCAAGCTTAGGATTCTTCGCATTTTTAGGAATAACCATCGCATCTGACCAAAGGTTTGTTCCACTTGTTGGCATATAGAATCCCATATTTTCATTTTCTGACATGACATAAGCCGCATCTCCAGAATAAATAAGTCCAAGAGCTTTTCTAGCCTGTGCCATATTATCAATGATTTCATCCGTAACAATTTCTGGATCCATTGTCTGAACGCATTGTACTAACCAGTTAAACGCAACATTCAATTCATCCGCACTTGTCGTATTCATTGAATATCCAAGTGCTTTTAATGCCATCATAAATGAATCTCTTTCAGAATCATATAGATAGATATCCCCTTTATATTTCTGATCTAAGAAAATATTCCAACCTTCATTTTCCAAGTCCTCTTCCGATACTTTTGTCTTATCATACACAATACCAACAGTACCCCAGAAATAAGGAATTGAATATTCATTCTTTGGATCATAAGGAAGCCCCTTGATTGCTTCCATCAATTCACTTAAGCACTCTTTACGTGTTTCTGGTTCTAATTTTTGAAGCATATCTTCCTGCATCATTCTTTGAATCATATAATCACTAGGAACCAATACATCATATGCATCCCCATTGGCAACCTTGATATACATTTGTTCGTTTGAATCAAAGTTATCCATAATAACTTTGGCACCTGTTAATTCTTCAAAACCAGAAATAATATTTTCTCCAGTATATTCACCCCAGTTATATACATGTAAAGTCTGTCCAGCATAAGGTAAAGTACTTGCTGATTTATTTAAACCAAATAAAGAAGCCACTAAGCCAACGACTACAACACCTGCAACTGCCCATTTCCAAGGTTTATTTTGTTTTGAAGGACTCGTCTTTTTTCGAATCATTGGCAAAACATTCACAATTGTTAATGTGATTGTGATCAACAATACGACTAATGTACTAATCGCATTTACACTTGGATTAATACGCTTAGACATTGTATACACCATAATACTCAAGTTTTTCACGCCTTGACCTGTTACAAAATATGAAATAACGAAATCATCAAAAGACATTGTAAACGCAATTAAAGCACCTGAAACAATACCTGGCATAATTTGTGGCACAATGACTTTTACTAAAGCCTGCCAAGGTGTAGCTCCAAGATCCATTGCGGCATCTGCCAAGTTTGGATCTAATGATTTAATTTTTGGCATAATACTCAAAATCACATATGGAATACAGAAAGCGATGTGCGCAAGTAATAATGTCACAAATCCCTTTTCAATTTGGAATGTGATAAATAAAAGCATCAATCCAATGGCTGTAACAATTTCAGGGTTCATGATTGGAAAATCATTGACCTGACTTATAAAAGTACGCAATACTTTCTTTGATTTTGATAAACCAATCGCTGTAATCGTACCAATGATTGTAGAAATAATCGTTGCCAATAAGGCAATCACAATTGTGACATATAAAGATTCCATCATGCCATGGTTTTTAAGCATAGCCTCATACCAACATAATGAGAATCCTGTAAAATGTGTTAATGATTTTGAACTGTTGAAGGAAAAAATAATCATGAATAATATTGGTGCATAAAAGAACACCAATAATAAAGCCATGCCTACTTTACCTAATACTCTCTTATCTTTCGACATGTCTATTTTTCCTCCTTATTACGCTCTTCCAATTTTCTTACAAGCATCATTAGAAGCATCATGATCATAGCCATGATCATTGAGATTGCAGAACCAAAGTTCCATTCTCCAACGGTAATGAATTGATTTTCAATCACGTTACCAATCAAGAAGAATTGTCCTCCACCCAATAATTTAGGAATGAAGAATGAGCTTACGGCAGGTAAGAATACAAGTGTAATACCTGAAACAACACCAGGTAAAGAAAGTGGGAAAATAACTTTCCAGAAAGTTTGAAATTTATTGGCTCCCAAATCCTGTGCAGCTTCTAATAAAGATTTATCCATCTTCGTCAAAGCTGTATTGATCTGTAGAATCATAAATGGCAAGAAGTTATATACCATACCAATCAACACGGCAGCTTCTGTATATAAAAGTTCAGTGTGTATTCCAAACAAACCTAAAAAGCTACTAATAATTCCATCGCTTGATAAAATTCCAATCCATGCGTATGTTCTTACAAGCATATTGATCCAAGTAGGAAGTGTAATCGCAAGAACTAAGATTTGTTGAATCTTAGGACTATTTTTTGAAATAAAATATGCGATAGGATAACCAATCAACAAACAAATAATGGTTGTCTTAATGGCAATCCATAAAGAGCGCCATAAAATCAACAAGAAATCTTTGTCTGTAAAGAAACGAACATAGTTATCCAATGTTAGCTTAAAGTGCACAATACTGTTGCCTTGCTGAATGACTGAATAAAACGCAATCAGCAACATCGGAAGCAACAACATAATACAAGCCCACACAATATAAGGGATTGCTAATTGTTGAAATTTTTTCATTTTCTAGAATCCCATTTTCTCCATAACATGAATATCTTCTGCAAAGAAAGTAAGTCCGACTTCTTTTCCTTCCTCTACATAATCCGTTGTATGAATCTTAAATTCACGTCCTGTTGTCCAGAAAGTAACCTTATAAATTCCTTCCTCGATTGTTTCAGGATCAAAATCATAATCTACATCTAGATCTACTGTTTCGTTTTCATCATCCAACTTCCAACCTTGCGCATTCGCCCAAGTCTTCAAATCTGTATCAATAGCCATAGATTCCTTGATTTCATCGACTGTTTTAAAGAAGTTAAATGCGGATACGGCTTCATTTGCCTTCTTGTTTTCAACAACTCTTTGATCTACAACCCAAATCTTACGAGTGATCGAAGTCTTGTTGTTTGTTGAGAAAGTAACAGTATATTCTCCAACTTCTTGTTTTAAATCTGTATCAATATCATGAATAGAAATGAATTCATCCGTTTCTGGATTCCAAGCCTGTGCATCGGCACGCGCAATGATTTCCTTATCATCAATATCTTTCATATCTTCTAAGTCTAGATAGAAGTCATTGGCAGAAATCTTTTCTTTTCCATCCTCACTTGTGATCGCATAGTTCTTATTTACGTGCATATTTACCGTAACATGCGTACCAGGAACTGTTTCCACCATAATTTCATAGTGAACACCCTTAAATAATACACTTTCAACTTCCCCAGTCATCTTGCCATCTTTTACATCCACAATATCAATATCTTCTGGACGAATCACAACATCCACTGGTTCATTTTCTTTATATCCAACATCCACACAGTCAAATGTAATGTCATCAAAACGTACTTTTTTATCGCAAATCATACGAGCCGGAATAATATTACTTTCCCCAATGAACTTAGCAACATATTGATTGACTGGCTCATTATAAATATCTTCTGGACTACCAACCTGTTGAATCTCGCCATCTTTCATAATAACGATCTTATCTGACATTGTTAGTGCTTCTTCTTGATCATGTGTAACGAAAATAAATGTGATTCCTACTTCTTGTTGAATCTTTTTCAATTCATACTGCATCTCTTTACGAAGTTTCAAATCTAGTGCACTAAGTGGCTCATCTAACAATAATACGCTTGGCTCATTAACTAGGGCACGCGCAATCGCAACACGTTGCTGCTGACCACCAGATAGTAAAGTAACATCTTTATTTTCAAAACCTTCAAGACCAATCAGCTTCAACATTTTCATAACTTTTTGATCAATGACATCCTTACTCATCTTCTTGATTTTTAAACCAAACGCAATATTGTCATATACATTCATATGAGGGAATAATGCATATTTTTGGAAAACTGTATTCAACTCACGCTTATAAGCCGGAACCTCACAGATATCTTCTCCATTTAAGATGACTTGTCCTTCACTTGGTTCTAAAAAACCACCTAAAATACGTAATAAAGTTGTTTTTCCACATCCACTAGGCCCTAACAGAGTGACAAACTCATTTTCATATATATCTAAATCAATACCCTTTAATACAACTTGTCCATCAAATTCTTTCACAATGTGACGAAATTGAATTAATTTATTCTTTTCCTGTTCCATCTATACTCTCTCCTTGTCCATTAAAATACAGGTGGTGTAGATAGCCACAATACTTTGGCATCCGCACTCGATACGTTTTCTAAATAATGCCCTTCCTTACCTGTAATATAGAAGGTTTCTTTTGATTTAACTTTTAACCTTTTATTACCAACAACTAAAACAATACTACCCTTTAAAACATAGCCAAATTCTTCACCTTCATGCGCCTTGACTTCTTGTGATTTTGCCCCTGGCTTCAAAGTCAATAGAATTGGTTCCATTTGATTCTTTTGTGCATTTGGAACAATATATTCTGTAACAAAATCTTCTTGTTCATTCACAAAAAAATCCTGAGTATGAAAAACAATTTGTTCTTCTTTACTCGACTGAAAGAAATCCGCTAAATTCGTTCCTAGAGCTTCCAAAATATTTTCTAATGCAGAAACATTTGGACTTGTTAAATCGCGCTCTAATTGGGATAAAAAGCCTTTTGTTAATTCACTACGATTCGCAAGTTCTTCCAAAGTCAACCCATTCTGGGTTCGAAGCTCTTTTAGCTTTTTGCCTATTTTCATTCAATCACCCCTAATTTGTTTTTTATACTAAACTTTTTGTTTCATTAAAAGAACAAATCTATTATATAGGAAACCTTCAATTATGCAAGAAAAAAAAGAGCAATTCTTCTTGCTCCTAAGTTAAAACTATTTAACACTTCCTGCATTGCGCAAACGATACAACACACAACTCGTCATAACAGCTAAATAAAGGGCTTCACTCATACCATGCGTCTGCAATGTTAAGGGATAATGATCGCGTATGATAAAGTCCATACTAATATTTGTACTTTGCGATATTTTAAAGATCTTATCCACATTGATTTGTCCTTCATCCCAATACTTTGATGTATTCCTTGACACTTCCATATACTTACCGAATTCAGTTTGTGAAAGAGAAAACACAACTTCACGTATAAAGCGCATGCGATCACCCATATCGGTTTCTAAATTATAATTATAATCTTTAATTTTTTTACTTCGCGTAACACCCATAAATAGTTCGGGATGTACTAATTTTATAATATCTTGAATCTGATTTATCGTTAATCCTTCTAAACTAATTGGCTGATTATTCATTTCATCAAAGAAAATAGAATCAATCGACTGGTTTTGTTTATCTGCAAGAAGCAAGACAATCCTTACTTGTGTACGATTTTTTGAGTGAATCTGCCTTCTTAAATTACGCAAAGACATATGGGCTGCTTGGGCAACTTCTTCTTCAGATATATTATGATCTTCAATATATTGAATAATTTGTTTCATAAAAAAACACCCCCACGTTAAACATAGAGATGTTTGCTTTGTTTGTACTCGACCATATTTTAAAAATCAGTCGATGAAAATGTTTTTTAAGCCTTAGTTGTATTATCACTTTGAATATTCTTGATAATATCCGTTAGATCCGCTTCATTGATAGCTCCATCATAGAAATCATTTAAAGTTTCAATCAATCCTTTATTGTCTGGTAAAACCGTTTCAAATACATCTTTCATATGCTCAGCTTCCATACTTGAACCTGCATACTTAACAGTCGCATGAATCAAAGATGTATAAATCACATTCACCAACATTAAATGATATTTATTATTATAACCATCATTACGATTATCAATAACTGTGTGTGGACTAATTAGAGCTGTGCCTTGATATTTAGCTAAAGTAGGAAACTCTAAATACAAACCCTTTATTGTTTTATAGGTCATTAATTTTAATACATATACACACGCGAATTGTTCTAAATCACCTAACATATTTAAACGATTCTCACTGTCACAAACCTTTTTAAAGTTAATATCTAACAATCGAGCAATTACATCACTCACACATTCTAGATTGGTCTTACAAACCACTTCTTGACGACCATCTAGATCGGTTGTGATCACAAATAAATCGCCTTCTCGATCATAAAATATATTATCTGAATGTCTTAAATTCACCATACAATCACCTTTAACGAATAAAATTCGTACCCTTTCTTACTTCTTTTTCAGGCAAACCATATGCCTCTTTACCTAAAGCAATACTTTTCATTAAGAAAATCATATTACGAGCTAAAGTACGCATTGTCTGTTTTCCCTCTTCATCTTGATTGGCTTCAAGCGCATTATTTCCATGAATCGAATTCCAATATTGACTTGATACAACGGGCATACCACTAATCGTGAAATATTTATTTAATTCATCAAAAGTAGCACTAGCCCCTCCTCTTCGACAAGATACAACACTTGCGCCAACTTTCATTGTCTTATCAAAACAAGTACTATAGAATAGACGATCTAATACGGCAATCAAAGTTGCATTCGCACTGGCATAATATACTGGACTTGAAACAACAATTCCATCTGCCTTTTCAAATTTAGGGGCAATTTCATTCACAATATCATCAAATACGCATTTACCTAAATTCGTGCATGCACCACAAGCCATACAACCACGAACAGCTACATTTCCAACTTGTACAATTTCAGTTTCAATACCATTTTCTTTAAATACAGCTTCCATTTCACATAAAGCCAAATCATTTACTCCACTTGGATGTGGACTTCCATTCAACATTAAGACTTTCATATTTTCCTCCGAAAAAAACTATCTCTATTTTATCATTTGCGTCAACATGATAAAATAGTTTTTATGAAACATATAGTAACTGGAATATTAGCACATGTCGATGCTGGAAAAACCACATGTATCGAAAGTATGCTTTATACATCAAAAACAATTCGAAAATTAGGTCGTGTTGATCATCAAGATGCTTATCTAGATTATGATAGTCAAGAACGAGAAAGAGGTATTACAATTTATTCAAAGGAAGCTCATTTTCATTGGAAAAATAGTGAAATCTACCTGATAGATACACCCGGCCATGTCGATTTTTCAAGCGAAATGGAAAGAAGTCTTCAAGTATTAGATTTAGCCATTCTCTTGATCAATGGACAAGATGGTATTCAATCTCATACTTCAACGATTTGGAAATGCTTAAAACACTATAACATTCCTACATTGATTTTTATCAATAAAATGGACATTAGTTATAAGACAAAAGAAGAGCTCATGAATGATCTAAAAACACATTTTTCATCCAACTGCATTGATTTTAAAACCACAGATGCTGAAGATGAATTATCTATGTTGAATGAAGATATCATGAATCATTATCTGGAAACAGAAACAATTGATACTTCACTTCTTCAACAAGCCATCTTCAAAAGAGAATGCTTCCCTGTATTCTTTGGTTCGGCCTTAAAAATTCAAGGCATTGAAGATCTAATGGATGCGATCATTGATTTATCATTTATCAAAGAATATCCAAAAGAATTTGGTGCTCGTGTATATAAAATATCAAGTGATGACCAAGGCAATCGCTTAACTCATGTAAAAATCACAGGTGGTGTCTTAAATGCCAAAGATAAAATTGGCGCAGATGAAAAAGTGGATCAGATTCGTTTGTATAATGGAAAACAATTTGAAATGGTGCAAACCGCCTATCCAGGTATGATTTGTGCTTTAAAAGGATTAAACAACTATGAAGTAGGCCAAGGTTTAGGCTTTGAATCCGACATGACAAAACCACTTTTAAATGCCTACATGAACTATCAATTATTACTTCCTGAAGGTGTAGATGCACTTACTATGATGCGCTATTGTAGCGTACTTGCTCAAGAAGATCCACAGCTTCAAATCGAATATGATGAACAAACGAAACAAATTTTCTTGCGTTTGATGGGATCCATTCAAATGGAGATTCTTCAAAAAGAAATTGAGAAAAGATCTAAAGTGAAAGTTGGTTTTACAACGGGTAAAGTTTTATTTAAAGAAACCATTCAAAATAGTGTGATTGGTGTAGGGCACTTTGAACCTTTAAGACACTATGCCGAAGTCCATTTAAAACTTGAACCATTACCTAGAGGTAAAGGCCTTGTATTTGAATCCAATTGTTCCAATGATGATTTGGCTTTAAATTGGCAAAATCTGATTTTAACACATTTAAAAGAGAAACAACACAAAGGTGTATTAACTGGATCGCCAATTACCGATATAAAAATCACTTTAGTGGCCGGTAAAGCTCATTTAAAACATACAGAAGGTGGAGACTTTAGACAAGCAACCTATCGTGCTATAAGGCAAGGTTTAAAAGAGGCTGAGTCTATATTATTAGAGCCATATTATAGTTTTGAACTGATTATAGAAAATCAATATGTCTCAAAAGCATTATTTGATTTAGAAAATAAGCATTGCACCTTCAAAATTGAAGAGGATATGAACAGCCTTGTCCACATTAAAGGTCAAGGCCCTGTGCGTAAATTAATGGATTATCCAAAAGATGTCATTGCGTATACAAAAGGTAAAGGTCAATTTATTTGTGAATTAGAAGATTATCACGAGTGTTTTGATCAAGATAAAATCATCGAAGAATCTAATTATGACAGTGAAGCTGATTTAAACAATCCAACCGGATCTATTTTCTGTGAACATGGAGCTGGATATTTTGTTCCTTGGGATGAAGTTAAAGAACATATGCACCTACAAATCAAAGAAGCCAATAGTTCTTCTTATACTTCTTATGTGAAGCATACAGTTCATGAAGAGGAGTTAAAGAAAGTATTTAACTCGCTTGGTGGAAACAACAAGAAAGCTGAAAAGCCAATCAAGAAAAAAACAAAAGTAGATTTAAATTTAAATCAGATTCATATTGAAGATAAAAAGCCAGAATGCTTAATGATTGATGGATACAATATGATTTATGATTGGCAAGATTTAAAAGATATTGCCAAAGTCAATATCGAATCGGCTCGCGATGAATTGATTAATCGAATCTCAAATTACCAAGGCTATAAACGAATCAAAGTGATTTTAGTATTTGATGGTTATCGCGTTAAAAATAATGCGGGATCTCATTTTAATCAAGGAAATCTAGATATTATTTATACAAAATACAATCAGACAGCCGATAGTTATATTGAAAAAGCTGTACATGATTTGAAAAAGAAATATGAATTATCCGTTGCGACAAGTGATGGTTTGATTCAAAATGCGATTCTTGCGAATGGTGCAAAAAGAATCTCAGCTCGTGAACTTGAGATTGCCGTAAAAAACGTAAATAAACGTGCACTTTCATACCTAAAGAAGTAGTTTATGATATAATAGCGAAAAAGATGGAGGAATTTAATTATGACAAGAAAGATTGCCATTATCGGAGCCGGCCCTGCTGGCTATACATTAGCTCAAGAGCTTGTTAAAGCAGAAAATGAGTATCAAATCGACATTTTCGATAAGGAAGCTGAAATAGGTGGAGCCATTTATACTGGTATTCCTGAATATCGTATGCCCAAAACATTCTTAGAAAAAGCCTACAATGGACTCGTTGAAGCTGGTGTTAAATTCCATTTTAATACTTTTGTAGATCAAACTATGTTTAAAGAACTACAAGCAGACTATGATTATGTGGTTGTAGCCATTGGTGCTCAAATTGAAAATACTTTTGGCTTTGAAACCGGAAATGGTGTCGTTGCCGGATTAACACTACTTTATGATTTAAACATCAACCACAAACAAGCAGACTTTAAAAAATATAAAAAAGCTATTGTTTGGGGTGGAGGAAACGTTGCGATGGATTGCGCAAGATCTTTAGTTCGTATTATTGATGATGTAACTATCGTATACCGTAGATCTTTACAAGAAATGCCTGCAAGCCCTGCAGAAATCAAAGCCTGTGAAAAAGAAGGCGTTAAGATTGCTTTCTTAAACAACATCAAAGACATTTTAAAAGATGAAAATGGAAAGGTTTGCGGTGTTCAAGTTGCGAAAATGGAACTTGGAGAAATGGATGAATCTGGAAGAGCTAGCTGCCATGAAGTAAAAGACTCACTATTCACTATGGATTGTGATCTAGTTGCGATGGCTATTGGTCAAAAAGTTGATTTCACACCATTAAATAACGATTTAAAGACAACCGATACACATGCATCTTCATTAGAGAATGTATACATTATTGGAGATGCCTTTACAGGGCCAAAAACAATTGGTAGTGCTGTAATGGAAGGCAAAAAGATTGCCAAAGAAATCGAAGCTAAATACAATGAAGAAGCGAACTAATCGTTCCTTTTTCTTTGGAAAACAAAAAAGCTACCTACACCAACTCTTGCAGGGTTTGTAGGTAGTTTTTCTTATATCATAATCTCTTTTCAAATCCGCCATCAATTTCTTGATCTTCGCTGATTGTCACAAATGCCTTTGGATCAATTTCATTGACTATTTTTTTGAAGTTACGAATCTCATATTTATTGACAGCACAAAATAAAATATACTGTTCTGTATCTGTATACGCACCTTTACCCATCCAATACGTTACACCACGACCGGTTCTTTCCATAATCACATTCTTCATATTTTCTTTCTTTGTGAAAATCAATACGGTCATGTTGATATTTTGATAGTGGATACGATCACTAATAAAATAAAGTATAGCTACAAAAATAATAGAATAGAGCGATGTCTGTAAATCAAAAATAAAGGCACAAATTGTAAATAAGATTGAATTAATAATAATCGATAGCTTGCCTACAGAAAAGCCTGGTTTTGTCTTCGATAAACATACACCGGCAATATCCATACCACCGCAACATCCACTACTTTGTAAAGCAAGTCCTACTCCAATACCACACATTAAGGCTCCAAAGATACAATTTGAAAGCATGTCTGGCATAATCACAAAAGATTGTTTTGGCAAAATAGATAATGTAATGGTTTGAACCACTAAACTAATGACAGTCTTTATACAAAATTCTTTATTCATAATTTTAAAGCCCATAATGAACAAAGGAATATTGATCATAAAGTTAATGATACCCACCAAATTCATATGTCCAAGACTTGGCACCATCTTTACAATAAAATACTCAATAATCTGTGCAATACCAATGGCACCACCAAAGTTGATTCCATTAGGTGTCACAAACAAATAAATCCCTAACGAAAGTAAGATACTTCCTATAATTAACTCAATATACTTTTCAATATTTTCTCTCATTCTAAAATCCTCTAAACACTAGGCATTATATCATTTTTACATATGTTTCGATAACACTTTTATCGATTGCACATCAGAAAAGGCCAGAAAATTAATTCTGACCTATGTGCTTATTTAATTTTTACGGGAAGAGTCAGAACGCTCGTGACTTTAGTCATGAGATGAATGACGTATGTAACTGGTTTTCAGCTGTTTCTATACGTGAACCATGATATAATCCCGTTTTCGACAGTTATATAACGCAACAATGAGCGCAAACCTTTAGTTTAAAGGCTTTACACTCATTTTTTACTTTTATGAAATGTTGTATGGGAATTTTATTTTTCAGATTTTTTTAAATTTATTTAATGTTTTTGGTTGATAGTATTTTCGGCTCAGTTTTAAATCGAACAGTTGTTCAAGTGAATCCAGTACATCGGAGCCTGTGTAACAGGCCTGGTAGTACATATCGGAGCAGTTAACCACATTCATGTTCTGCAATGTTTCGATGATCTGTTCTGTTGTGAAATGAGTTTTATTTCTGTCTAATTTGACTTCGAGTAAGCGATAGATCAATAAGGCTGTGTAACAGATAAGGAAATGAGCTTTTATTCTGTTTTCTTTGCGATGATATACGGGTCTTGAGCTGAAATTTGTTTTCAGGACACGGAAACAATCTTCGATTTTATATCTTCTTGACTGGATATCCAGAACTTCTGTTTCCTTCATATCAAATATATTTGTGGCAACAGCGTAGAATCCATCATATTTAGCTTCTTCTTCAATACGAGCCTCATCTAAATAGTAATTCTTCTTTTCTTTATCACTCTTAATAAATCTGGTCACATCGTTTGGTCCTTTTTTGAAGTTGTCAGGATCCATGTTGGCCAGTATTTTTTTAGCACGCTCGATCTGTCTGTTTCGTACTGTTTTCTGGTATTCGGCCATCTTTCTTGAATAGGTTACGATAATTCGTTGTTTTAGATTTCCTTTTGATTTTACCTTCTTTGTTTTTCCGTTCTTGTATTGTTTGACTTCGAATAGACCTAAGTCCACAAGCTTATCAACTGGTATAGATTTATAAATGTATCCATCGTAATACTTTCTGTTTTCTTTTAATGTGCGATCAAATGTCTTCATTGTTTCTAAAGAGGCAGGCTTTCCGTCTTGAGAAAAACGGTAATCGTAATCATTGAACACGGCCTGTTTTAGAATACTGTTCAATTTCTTGATGGATTGTGTTACTACAAACTTTCTTCCACAAAAGTCATTAAATAATCTTGTGTCATTATAGCCTAGTCCGGCATCTGAACAGTAGATGATATCCTTGTTCTCAAACATTTTAAGCATCTTCTTTTCAGCTGGAACAGCACAAAGGGACTCATTGTCACTTCCTGGATTGATACACATACTTAAAGGAATTCCATCGGCATCCATGAAAAGTCCCATCTGAACGATTGGATTTGGACGATGTTCTTTAGATACACCATATTTTAAAAGTCCTTTGATCAGTTCACCTGTGATTTCATCATAGACGTCTTCATCTTCTGATTCTTTTTCAAAATAGAAATTAGTGCAGTCAAAATAACATACATTCGTATTCCTTTTGATTACTTTATTACTTGATTCAAATAAATGAGAAAGATACTCATCATAATTTTCTTCCAGTATATCCATGAAGCGAAGGATATCCTGGTGTGAGAAATCAAAATCACCATAGAAACCAGTAAGATTCTTTAAAG
>ERZ857745.757-NODE-757-length-45166-cov-5.117510_pt1 | contig 45166 bp, 39 predicted proteins | sample MGYA00519699_ERZ857745 | MGnify/ENA primary metagenome ERZ857745 (study PRJEB31778, sample SAMEA3449357) | human gut metagenome | biome: human gut; feature: human-associated habitat; material: faeces | place: United Kingdom | collected 2010/2012 ... | reverse complement strand
ACTGACATTGACAGCGAGACCGTCGAGAAATTGGTGGATTGCGGAAACGTCTATACTATTTCACCAGAAGAATGCCGTGATCTTATGAAAGGGGACTCGAATGACTAAAATCGGAAAACTTTATATTTGCGACCGATGTGAGAATACTGGATTTGCCGGATATGTCGGTGGAATTGATCGGTCGGGGTGGATTGATCCTTTTGGTAAATTTGAAAAACTCGAAGGCTGGGAGATCTGGGAAGGGAAAACCCTGTGCCCGGATTGTGCCAAAAAGTATCATCAGAGGCTCAAAGGTTTTTGGAAGGAGGAAAAGTAATGACTGTACGTGAATTTATGGAGATGGGTCTTCCTGGAGCGAATTGGGTTAAACTTGCGAAGCCGATATTTGATGAAGATGGAAAGCAACTTAGATTTGAGGCATACACTAATTGGATTCGGACGGATGGAGATGATAAAATTCCTTTCACGGACCTCAATCGACTGATTGTTAAGTGGATAATACAAAGCAGATCGACGAGCTTTAATGATGCCGGAATTCTCTTATATACTGTGAAAGGAGAATGATATTTATGCCTTTGGATGAGGAAGTCAAGAAGATTGTTGATGAGGCGGAGACGAAATGCCCTATTTGTGGGCAGAAAGTCGTAACCGAAATCAAGGGTGATGCAAAACACGGATGGTATTTGTGCCGTAAATGTGTGTTTTGTGGCTGGGTAAACGACGGAGAAAAGTATGCCTAAGGAGGGCTGAGTATGATTGATTTAAAGTTTGATAAGAGGGATCTTGATATGGTTCTCGATTGCCTTGAGGATCTTAAATATGAGGACTGTAAGAGAGCGGTAAGTGATCCATATTGGGAAGGGCCAAAAGGAACTGCGGAAAGTGTTCATGAACTGATTTCGGGTTACAGCCGCAAAAAGAAACGCGTTCAAAATACAACGAATATCAATTTTATGTGTTCCGACAGCCCGTGTTCCGGTTCAGTACATACACGACTGGTCAGGAACAAAAATTTTAATACATAATAGAACAAATGTTCAGAACAAAAGTTTGAAAAGTGGAGGACAAGCAATGAACAACAGGGAATATGACTTCGGAGCAAATGATGAAAACGACGGACTTGATGAGCTTGCGCAGTATACCGACGAATACTGCGGCTGTTCGGTGTGCGCGCAGTGCGGATATAGGTTTGCGGTCGGCGACGATGTGATAAAGGTAAACGCGACGGGCGACGTTATACACCGCGACTGCTTTATCGACTATGCAGACGACAATGCGGATCTGCTTACAAAAAGCGTAACGCTTATAAACTAAGGAGGAGCTTTAAGATGGCAAGAACAATGTTGAAGTATGCGGACATCGAAAAGAAAATTCAAAAGTATTTTGACGAGTGCGACGCGCTGAACAGCGGCGAAAAAAAGCTTGTAAAGCCGTACACGCTTTCGGGACTTATATGCAGCATGGGAGTAACGCGAACCGAGTTTGAAAAACTCATGAGAAACAAAAAGTATGCTCAAAAGCTGTACGGCGCAAAGGCAAAGATTGAGGCGTTTATCGAGGAAAACGCGCTTATCGGCGGACTTTCGGCAAATGCCGCGGCAAACAGCTTAAAGTACAATTTCGGCTGGGGTGAAAAGACAAGTACCGAGGAAATAAGCACGTCGGCGCGCAGTCTTATTATTTCGCTTGACAGGGACGCCGAAATTCTTGCAAGATAAAAAGCCGGGCGGCGGATATATTTGAAGAATACGGATAAATCAAAACGTGGGAAAGAGATCATAAAGCTTTCGGGTGCGCCGCAGAAAAAGCAGGAGGAGTTTTTTCTTGCCGATACAAGATACATTGCCTACGGCGGTGCGAGAGGCGGGGGAAAAAGCTGGGCGCTGAGAAGAAAGCTTGTGCTTATGTGCTTAAAATATCCGGGAATTTCGGTTCTGCTCATAAGAAGAACATATGCGCAGCTGCGTGACAATCACATACGTGTGCTTATCGGAGAACTGAAAGAAATAGCGCAGTATACCGACACGAGAAAGAGCTTTGAATTTCCCAACGGTTCGGTGCTCAGGATGGGATACCTTGACAGCGAAAGCGACGCTGCCCAGTATCAGGGACAGGAGTACGACGTAATCGCGCTTGACGAGGCGACGCAGCTCAGCGAATATCAGTTTCAGAAGCTCAAAGGCTCTCTGCGCGGCGCAAACGACTTTCCCAAACGCTTTTATCTTACCTGCAACCCCGGAGGCGTCGGACACGCATGGGTAAAAAGGCTGTTTATAGACAGAAATTACCGCGCCGGAGAAAAAGCTGAAGATTATACATTTATTCCGGCTAAGGTTTACGACAATGAGATACTTCTCAAGAAAGATCCCGGGTATCTCGAACAGCTTGAAAGTCTTCCGGGTACGCTGAAAAACGCATGGCTCGGCGGAAGCTGGGACGAATTTGAAGGGCAGTTCTTTCCCGAATTTGATGTTGCGCTGCACACGTCGGAGATGCACGAACCCGATCCGCACGGCGTAAGGTACTGCGCGATGGACTATGGGCTCGATATGCTTGCGTGCGTATTTGTCTGCGTAAGTCCCGACGGGAGTGCAGAGGTCTATGACGAAATAAACGTGCCGGGAAAGATAGTAAGCGAGGCGGCAAAGATGATAAAGCTCAAAAACCGCGGCGTTGTGCAGTATATAGCGCCGTCGGATCTCTGGTCAAGGCAGAAGGATTCGGGAAAAAGCATAGCGGAACTTTTCGGCGAGAACGGCATTTATCTTACAAAGCTTACCTGCGACAGAATAAGCGGGTGGCTGGCGCTCAGAGAAATGTTAAAGCCTGTTATAAACGGCGACGGCACAAAGACGGCGAAACTTAAAATAATGCAAAACTGCACCGAGCTTATACGCTGTATGGGACTTTTGCTGCACGACACAATGCGTCCGGGAGACGCTGCGGTAAAGCCGCACTCGATCACGCATCTTCCCGACGCGCTGAGGTATTTTGCCGTTTCAAAGAGCGTATACTCACCGTCGGAGAGCAAAGACGGCCACATAAAGCTGACAGAAAAACTAAAATCAAAAAACAAACGAAAGGCGGCAGATTGAATGGCATTAAATACAAAACGTAAGTCCGTAAAGCTTAACGGATACGACTATTCGGATCATTACAGACGAGAGGAAACGGCGGCTGCGCTGCTTGAGGAGGCAAGCCTGTCAAAGGACAGAATAAGCGCGTATTGGAAACGCATGAGACGCTATTACGACGGCGTGCATGATATAAATTCTTCGACAAGTTCATTTTACGAGGAAAACAAAATCCCGTGGCGCGCTGCACAGTCCACCGACGGATATATTCACGTCGAAACGCAGATAGAGCCGGATATTCCGGATTTTGAATTCAGTCCGAGATGTTCCGACGACGCAGCGAAATCAAAACAGCGCGAAAGAATAGTAAAATACGTCCTTGATAACAACGATATGGAGTACAAGAACAGCCGCAACGAAAGAACGCTCGGAATAGACGGGAGCGCTGTGTGGAAAGTGTGCTGGGACAGCGCAAAAAGGGACGGATTTGACGGAGATGTTTGTGTCGAGGCGCCTATGCCCGAACAGATATATCCCGATTCTGCCGCGGCGGACGTCGATTCCTGCGAATACATAGGCTATGTTTACAAAATGCATACCGAGAGGGCAAAACGCGTTTTTGCGGACGATTTCAAACTGTACGGAACAAACATTTCCGAGTGCAGGGAGGCTTATTCCGACTGTGCGGTAATGTCGGGATTCTGCGGTGCGTCCGACGGTTACAGAGACGACACCGTGACGGTTACGGAATGGTGGTTCAGACAGCCGAAAGCGGGCAAGCTTACCAAAAAGATAATATCGGACGGCAGGGAAAAGAGCATAAATTATTCATGGAAAAGCGGAGATATTGCGCTCTGTGTGTTTATTAACGGCAGAGAGGTTAGATACGTTCCGAAATACTGGACAAGCACTTCTTTCAATTATTATCCTTTTGTAATATACAACAGAATTCCCGGCGACAAGAGCATATGGGGCAAGAGCGAGCTTGAACAGATAATTCCGCTTATAGACGCAAAAGACCGCGAGCTTGCATATGCGCAGCTCAACCTTGCCTATAATGCAAACGATATTATATTGGCCGAGGAAAACGCCTTTTCTGACGGAGAAATGCCGGATAACACGCCCGGTGCCGTCTGGAAACTGCGACCGGGAATGATGGGAAAGGTTCAGCGGCTCGGAAATACCGCGGCGTATGCAAATTCGCTGTACAACGGATGCAGCTACTGGAAGAGCCTTATCGAGGACACGACGGGAAACTTTGAGATAAGCCAGGGCAAAGAGCCTACAAGCGTAACCACCGCAACCGGAATAGCGCTGCTCAACGAACGTTCGCAGACAAGAAAATCGCTCAAAAACATTGACCGTTCGGCAGGCTTTAAGCGCCTTTTCGCACTTATCGACGCCACGGCTCTCGAATACTATTCCGACGGCAGAGTTATCTCGCTTTCGGAGGATAAGGACGGCATTGTTTTCAGATATTCCGACTTTACAAAGAGAAATCCCGACAGTCCCGACGCGTATATCCCGGCGGTTGACGTGATAATACATACAGGAAGCACGGCGGCAAATTCAAGGGCGCTTACCGTTTCCGCACTCAATACGCTTATGAGCATGAATATCACAAAGGATAACTATATACTTGCAAAGGCATACGTAAACGCGATAAATATTCCCGAAAGGGCGCAAATCTGCGAATTTCTCGACGAAAGATTTGAGGATAACGCACAATTTCTTACGGAGGAAAATATATGACGGAAAATACAGCTATGGATGTGACAGAAACGCAGACCGAAAACAAAAATGCGGATAATGAAACTATATCCGAAGATAAAATACACGCGGACGCTGCCGGAAATAACGGCATTGAAAATAAAGATAAAGCCCAAAAGCTTTTTACGCAGGCACAGCTTGAAAATCTGCTTTGCGAACGAATGAAAAGAGAACGCAAAAACGCGCGTTCGCTAAACTCGCTCAAAACTGTACTGAAACAGTTAAGGAGCAACGGAATTCTTGATTCCGGTTCGTATTCGGACATGGCAGACGAGCTTTGCAGGCGGCTCGGCTCACTTACGCAAAAGGAGGATGAACGGCAAAACGGTACGTCGGACGAACAGTCGGAGAATACGGATAAAAACGTACAATCCGTGAAATGTGATGACGCCGTTTTGAACGTGCAGCCTCAGAACACAGGTGAGAACACAGAAAATACAATATACGCACCCGGTGCGGAAAACAGGGAAAATGAAGCTTGTGCTGAAAAAGAACAAGACGCCGCGACTGTTGCTGTCGGACAGAACGCAGGTGAGACTTCGGTAAGCATAAGCGACCTGTTTGAACTGAAGGAGCGCTGCCCGAACGCCGATGTCGGGAAGATATTTACCGATAAAGCGTTTTTTGAATTTTCCAAAGGAAGGAGCGGATCTCTCTGCGAGCGTTACCTCGGCTATCTCGGCTTTATGTCGCTTGTATCGGGCAGAGAAAGCGTGCAGAATGACAGAAGCGACTATTCCGGCGCTGCGTCCACCGCTTTTTCTTCGGACGGAAAGGCATACGCTCATGATTATTCCGAACGCCTTACAAGGCGGCAGATGGATATTGCCAAAAATGCGGGAATGTCCTACCGTGAATACGGCGAGCTTTTGGATTCGATACCGTCTAAAAACAGCTTTAACAACATAAGGTAAAGGAGAAATTTTATGAAATTTGTTTTTTGTGCGTCGGGCGCAGATCAGCCGGCGATAAAGGACTTTGATGTTCAGAACGACAAGGAGATAAACGAGGGCGAGGCAGTCTGCCTTACCGGAGAAAAAATTACAGGCGCTAAAAATGGCGGCACACTTCTCGGAGTTGCTGCGGAAACACATTCGGGAAAAACCGATACTCTCAACGCCCGTGCGGTCGGAAACAAGATAAGAGTAAATATAACTCAGGGCGCGGTCTACGCTGCAAAGGCAAAGGTGCTGACTGCGGATTCGGGCTGTACCGCAACGTCTTTCAAGTGTACGGACTCATATTTCGGCACTTCCGTAAATTCGGGAAAGCTTGTTCTTAAATATAAGGCGCCGACAAGCACGAATACCGAAAAGATAGGCTCGGAAAGAACCGTCAGCGCGTGCGCGGTAACTTCCGGCGCGGTAACTCTTACGGTTTCGTCGGGTACTGCCGCCTGCGAGGGCGATGTATACGAATACTACCCCAAGATAGGTTCCGAAATGTCCCTTGACGCAGACGGAACGGGATTTGCTCCCGTAAATTCCGCAACAGACGTAAAACTCAAGACCGTCGGCATTGACACCCGCAAGTCCGAAGTATATTTCATGCTCAAAAACGCGCTTTTTGCGTAAAACCTTGTACCGATTAAAAGGAGATTTTTTATATGAACGATATATATACCTGGCACAACGACCTCTATCCGCTTGTAAAAAAGAGATTTGACCTCAGATACGCAAAGCGCCTTAACGTCATAAACCGCGTCTGCGACGTAATCTGTCAGGACGATGTTGATTACAGAATCGAAGGCGTCGGCGGCTACGGCGAAATGCCCGTATACGACGGAACAAACGTTATGAGCGCCGATCAGAAACGCACGTTTATCACGACAGTGACTCCCAAGGAGCACGCGATAAAGGTTACCTGTTCCTACAAGAAGGCAAAGCTCGACTATTCGGGAGAGGCAAAGAAGATAGGTTCGCGTCTTGCGGACAGCGCATATATGACGGTGCTCAACGAGTTTTATAAGCTTTTCGGAAACTGCTTTGAAACAAAGGGCGCGGACGGTGTTGCATGGGCGAGCGATAAGCATCCCGTAAGCTGCGACAAGGACGCAGGCACTTTCTCAAACCTCATAAAGTCCAACCTTTCCGTTGCCGCAATAACCGAGGCTCAGGCAAAGGCTGCAAGATTTGTGACGCCCGACGGACTTCCTTTCGCGTGCAATTTTGATCTTTTGCTTATAAGCCCCGAACTTGAATCTAAGGCAAAGGAAATCTGCGGTCCCAATTCCAGACTCTGCCCCGAAAACAATCCCGATGAAAACGCACCCGAAAATGCGGCAAACCCCGTATACGGCATGAAGTATCTTGTTGTGGGCGGCGGAAATACCGGATTTACCGGAAAGCAGTGGGCGGTTGCCGACTCGCTTATGCTGTCCGAGGTGTTAAAGCTTGTCTATATCACAAAGCCTACCGTCCTCGTATCTCCGCAGGATAATCCGCTTATAACCGACTACATAGGCTACGTTGACTTTGCGTTCGGTTTCGGCGACGCAAGACCTATCATCTTCTCCAATCCCACGTGAGAAAAGGAGTGCTTGTATAAATGTGTAAGAGCAGAATACCCGTAAAAACCGCGTGTTTTGAACTCGGAACGTCAAAGGGAGACGTTACCGTCGATACCGCAGGTCTTGACTGCACTCTGAGAGCCGTCGGCGGAAACGTGTACTTCAAAACAGCTCCAGGAGTTTCGGATAACGGCGCGTTTGTCATACCTCAGAACGAGAGTATTGAGTTCTGCGGCAAAGTATATCTTTCCGGTGCGGACGGAACAAGCGCAAGCGCCGTTTTTATGAGCTGAGTTAAAGACGGTTTGACTTAAACAGTATAAAGCCGTGCCGCAGAGTTTGTGTTTATGACGCGGCACGGTGATTTTTATATCAAGGAGGAAAAATGCAAAACAGATATACTCTTAAAACCATAAAAGAGCTTGTCTACAAGGAGCTTGACGAATACTCAAAGAACGGCGAACAGACAGGAGAATACGGCTTTTCAAAATCAGACCTTTCGGAAAGGCTGACAGACGCGCTCAACGGCGCTTTTACCCGCGCGTGCCTGTCATTTCCGCCGTATATCAAGAGTGCCGAGCTCAGGTTTTTCAAACCGCAGGAGCTGTTGTATGATAGAAATATCGAAATAAGTCCGTCTGACGCAGCGAAAGAGTATGCGCTGACCAAAGGTTCAAAGCTTGCGTTCAGTATAAACTGTGCAGGTGAGGGAAACGTGAGCATATACTCTTGCGACGGTGCGGCAAAGCTTTTTTCAAAGGATATAAGCGTAAATGACAGCATATTTACAAGAACCGTGTTCTTTGCCGAAAAGCCGTCGGATACAGATGTAAAGATAAGGATAAAAGCCGCGGGTTCTCATACCTTTGCCGTAAAGGAGCTTTGCGTGTGCGAGGCTGACGGACTTCCGGAGAATACAAGTGTCATAATGCCGCACGGAGTGTCGTTTTCGCCTTTGCCCGAAGATTTTTCAAGTGTATACGAATACTATGTGTCGGGCAAAAGATGTCCGAAGTCCCGGTTCTGCGAGAATGACGGCGTTATTTTGTCGAGAAGCAGCGATCTTTGCGAAGTTACGCTTTACTATATTCCGAAAACTCCGCACACAGATAAAGACACGCCCGAAGATTATGAGATCGAACTGCCGTATATCACGCTTTTGGGCGCAGTTTATCTTGCCGCGGCAGAACTTTGCCGTATAGGCAACGGCGAGCTTTACAGCAGACTTATGTATAAGTACCGCGATCTTGCGCTTAACTGCTATGACAGAAGATATGCGCCGAGAGTGCGCAACCTTTTCTATAACGCTGCCGACAGCGGTATAAGGGGTGAGAATAATGTCCTATATTGACACGTCGCCTCCGTCCTTTTCGTCGAACTCTTTAAAGACGGCATATGCCGGTAACTTTTCATCGGGCGTTTCGTTCTGCGATGACGACAGATTTTCCGCAGATGCTACAAGTCCCATGTCGGTAAATCTCCGCAGCAAAAACGGACATATCTGCAATTTCGGCTCGCAGACAAAACTTGAATCGGAAATTTTCGTTTCGGGGACTTTTCACAGCATGACAAAATACGCTTTTTGCTCAAAGAATATAATCCACGCAGGCACTAAGCTTTATTCGGTAGACGCGTCAAACGCGCAGATCTCGGAAATATATTCCTCCATGCCGGATAAGCCGAGCTTTGCCGTAAATTTTCTTTCAAAGGTGTATTTTTACTGCGGCTGCCGCGTATTTTCCGCGGACAAGGACTTTGCTGTAAAAGAGGAACTTGCATATGCGCCGCTTATGTATAAGGACTGCCTTGCGGGAATAAAATCGGGGACAAAAATTGAGGGCGCAAAGCTCAATATGCTTTCACCGAGAATTTCCGCGTCGTACAGATTCAACGAACTTCGTTCGTGTATATTTCCGTTGTCCTGCGATACGTCGAGAAAAATCGAAGTTTTCAATAAGGGCGTGCCTGTCGATGAAAGCAATTACAGCGTTACCGAAAGCTATGTTCTGCTTGACAATTCCGTGACGGCCGAAAACGATAACGATATTGTCGTAAGCTTTTATCTGAAAAATCCGAAAGAACTCGGATATGATAACTGCTTTGATAGCATGACTCTCGGAACAAGCTATGGCGGTAACGTGGTTTCCGGCACGCGCATATTCGTAACGGGTTCGCCCGAATATCCCGGGCGGTATTATATAAGCTCACTGCTTGATCCGCTGCGCTTTGACGAGGATAATTTTGAAATAATCGGCACGGGCAGCGATATGATAACGGGATTTGAAAGACAGTACGGCTATCTTATGATCTTTACCGAGAGAAGCGTGCTGAGAATGAGCTATACCATGAACGGTTCAGATGCCGTGTTTTCTGTAAAGGAACTCAATTCGTCACTCGGCTGCGACTGTCCCGGAAGTATTGAGCTTATCGACAACAGAATAGTGTTTCTCAACTCAAAAAGCGGCGTGTATATAATTGACACGACCGAAAACTTTGACGAACAGAACATAAAACCCATAAGCCGTAATATTGCATACGGAAACGGCTGCGGACTGCTTGAACTCAGCGCCGGACAGCTTAAAAAAGCAAGCTCCTGCGACTTTGACCGAAAGTATTATCTCTGCGCCGGAGGAAAAATGTATGTCTGGGATTACGGCGAAAAGGCATATTCCGATAACGGCGGCTACGGAGAGGCGCAGAAAAGGCTTGTCTGGTACTATGCCGATAAAGTCTTTGCGGACTGCCTGTTTGAATGTGCCGGAAAGCTCTGTGCATATAATTCGGATTCGTCCAAAGGAATATCGGTGTTCTCGGAGAACGGAGAAAGCTTCGGACAGAAGATATGTGTTCGTTTTTGTTCCGGAAATATCGACTTTTCGTATCCGGCTGACGCCAAAAATGTCGAATCCGTAATATTCGGGCTTGAAGGGAGCAAAGAACAGGTTGAATTTACGGCGTTTGCCGACGGGGAAAGGTATTATTCGGGACATCTTATAAAGCTTCCCGGAACTTTAAGCCGTTACGGTATAAAACTGCCGTATTCAAGGCTTTACACATTCGGCTTTGAGATAAAGACCAAAGGAAAATTCACACTTAAAAACATTACCGTAAATTACAGACTTGCATAAAGCAGGTATGGGAGGATAATAATGGCAAAAAATATGTGGAAATACGCGTCGCTTTCCGAAAAAGAGAGACTCGGCAGGATAAGAAACGGAGATAACGACGTATACAATACCGAAATCGCAAGACTTGACTATTTGTCCGGCGCGAGAAAGAGTCTCGGCTTTGAAACTAAGGATATTGAGGACTGGAGAACGCTTGTAAATCAGGCAAAGTCTGCGTCCTCGGAAAAACAGCCGTATAAGGTAAGTTCTTCAAAGGGACTGCCCAAGTTCTATTCGGGGAATACAGATAAGACGATAGGCGATTTTTACAGCTATATGTCGTCGCTTAACAAAAAGCTGTCGGACGACAGAAACGCCGCGCTTACGGAAGCGGCACAGGCAAAGACAAAGCTTGACGAATGGCTCAGCACAAACGGACTGTCGGCAGACGGCGGCACCGCGGCTAGAAAAAGTGCAGAAATTGAAAATAATCTTTCTGACGAGCTTGAAAAGCTTTATAAAACCTATTCGGAGAATGCAAAGTCCGCAAGAACCTCCGCGCTCAAAAAGCTTGCAAAGTAAAACGGCGGCATAAAATTAAGGAACGGGAAACCGTTCCTTTTTCAGCATATAAAAAACCGAAAACCCGGTCGGTTAAGATGAGTTTTCGGTCTTGTGCTTTTGTTAAGCTGTCAGATGAGTTCTAGACTCAGATCTCGTCAAAGCTCGGAACGTTGAGTTCAACTTCCTTGCCTGCTGCATAGGACTTTGCGATACCGTCGATAATAGCCTGGTTGTAGAGGATCTGGCTGGACGGAACGGGAGCTTTGCCGCCGGTCTTAACTGCGTCGAGGAAGGAACGGATCTTTCTGTCGAACAGATTAAGAGGATTGTTGTCGTGAACAAGCGGAATAACGGTTTCGGTCTGCTGACCTGCTACGTTTTTGTAGATAGTCATGGGGCCGCCGGTAGTGCCGTTCCAGCAGTCGGTGGAGGGGATGCGAAGTCCGCCCTCTGTACCGAGGATTATGGTGTCGCCGGGAGTGTTGATGTTCATAGCCCATGCGATACGGAAGTCAAGGATAATGCCGCCGTCAAGACGAACAAATGCTGCTGCGAAGTCGTCAACACCGAAGATGTCAGCGTATTCTGCAGGTCTGCCGTCTTCTGTGTAGGTCTTGGGGTTCTTGCCGAAGAAATCGGACTTGTAACCGGAAACCGTGAGAGGCTTCGGATAGCCGATAGCGTTGAGAACCATATCGAGAGAGTAGCATCCGATGTCGCCGAGAGCACCGATACCGCCCTTGTCCTTTTCGATAAAGGAGGTGCCGAACGGAGTCGGGATACCGCGTCTTCTTCCGCCGCCGGTCTGAATGTAGTAGATCTTGCCGAGCTCGCCCGATTCAACGATCTTCTTGATCATCTTCATGTTGGCATCAAATCTCGGCTGGAAACCGATTGAAAGGACCTTGCCGCTCTTCTTTTCAGCCTTGATAACTTTGATAGCTTCTTCGGTAGTTACGGTGAAGGGCTTTTCAAGAAGAACGTTTACACCGTGATTGAGAGCGTAGATCGTAGGCTCTGCGTGCTGGCAGTTGTAGGTGCAGACACTTACTGCGTCGAGCTTTTCGTTGTCGATAAGCTCTTTGTGGCTGGGATAGCACTTAACGTTTTCAATGCCGTGCTTCTTGAAGAAAGCTTCAGCCTTGCCGGGGATAAGATCTGCGCCGGCTACGATTTCAACGTCGGGCATCTTCTTGTAGCTGGCCATATGAGCGTCTGCAATCCAGCCTGTTCCTATAATACCTACTCTTAATTTTTTGCTTGTGTCAACGTTTACTTCGCCCGAACCCTGCTTGTTGGGATCGAGTTCGATGTTTGATGTTGCCATGGTATGTACCTCCTTGAAAATAGTGGGATTTTAGTTTAAAAAACTGTTTAATTTCAGCATTTACCACTGTGTCTATAATATAACAGACTTATGTCGGACTTATGTTCAAATGGTTAAAAAAATACTAACTTAACACTGTGAAATTTCTACACTATGACAAAAAATTTATATTGTCACTTTGTAGCTTACTGAATACTGCTTTCCGACGGGCAGAGTGATGAGATACGGCTTGTCGGAGAACTTTCCGGTTTCGTTTACATACGCCGGAAGTCCGTTCCAGGGTTCGATGCAGAGGAAAGGCGCGTGCTTTTTGGGAGGAGTCCATACGACAAGCGTTTCAAAACCGGTAAAATCAAAATCTATGTGCTTTTTGCCGTCTTTTGACACAATGGAAACTTTTTTGCCTTTTACGTCGGTGAAAAAGAGTGCGTCAACGTCGAAATCGTCGTATTTAAGCTCCCATTCTCTGCCATGAAGCTCTTTGTCTGTAATGTAGTCGTCGGAATAGAGCGAATCTTTGTCTGTGTAGTGAATTTTGGAGTTTTCCTCTTTTTCAAAGACGAGTTTGTAGTTTTCGATGCCGTCGGGAAGATAAAAGCCGGGGTGGGCGCCTATGCAGAATTCTATCGGACGCGTGTCGGTGTTCTCAACGGTGTAGGTTGTGGTAAAACCGTCGGAGTTCAGTGTGTGCGTAATTCTGAAAACAAATTTGTAAGGATAATTTGCAAGCGTTTCGGGACTGTCGGAAAGTTCAAATACGGCGCTGCTTTCCGAGGAGCTTACGAGGTTCAGCTCACTTGTGCGTATAAATCCGTGCTTTGGCTTCATGACGCACTCTTTGCCGTCTATTTCAGCCTTTCCGTCCTTGAGCGCGCTGACAAACGGAAAGAGCGCGGGAGCGCGTCCCGTCCAGTATTTTTCGTCGCCCGTCCAGACATATTCTTTGCCGTCTTTTTTGTAGGAAATAAGCTCTCCGCCGAGTGAACGGACAACGGCAAGCGCGCCGTCTTTTTTGAGTATGAGTTCCATTTGGGTGTTCCTTTCATGATTACATATTTTTGTATTATTTTTACATTTTTAATTTCTATGCAACATTATATACCGTGCCTTTCAAAAAAGCAAGAAAAATATATTTTTTTTATTGACAAACACGGATAATTTTAGTAAAATCTACTTATCATATTTGTATGCCGCAAAAACGGCAGAAAGGGAGAAGAATTAATTATGGGAAAATACGACGTAGGCGCATTTATATGGCCCTCCTATACGGGAGATGAACCGAGAACAAAAATATTCTGGCCCGAAGGATACGGAGAATGGCAGACCGTAAAGGCAATGAAACCGTTCTATCCCGGACATCAGTGGCCGAGAAAGCCGCTTTGGGGATATGTAAACGAAGCAGATCCTTATGTAATGGAAATGCAGATAAATGCCGCAGCCGATCACGGAGTAAACGTGTTCATATACGACTGGTACTGGTTTGACAACAGACCTTTTCTCGAACAGTGCCTCGATAACGGCTACCTTAAAGCAAGAAACAACGACAGGGTAAAGTTCTACATAATGTGGGCAAACCACACCGCAACTTCCATCTGGGATAAGCGCACCGCCGAGATGAACTATCCTATCTGGGACGGCAGGGTAAACAGACAGACGTTCGATACCATTGTACGCAGAACCATAGATATGTATTTTTCGCACCCTTCATATTATAAGATAGACGGCAAGCCTGTTTATATGATATATGACCTTGCAAATCTCATCAAAGGACTCGGCGGTATAGAGGAAACCAAAAAGGCGCTCGATTATTTCAGAAATGAAACCGTCAAGGCAGGATTTCCCGGACTTGAGATTCAGCTCACTCTCAGAAGCGAAGGCGCAATGAACGCAACAGGCATAGATCCGAAATTCGAGGGCAATATGGCAAAAGCCGTACACGCGCTTGAATTCGACAGCGTAACACACTATCAGTTCGTGCATATAACGGGGAAAATGGGCAGAGAGTATACCGAGATATTAAAGGATATAATGAAAGAATGGGACTACATAGATTCTACTTATAAAATGCCCTACTATCCGCACGTGTCCGTCGGCTGGGACTCAAATCCGAGATATTACTCAAACCGCGGCAATGTCGTTGTCGGCAACACTCCCGAAAATGTAAAGAAAGGCTTTGAAATGGCAAAGGCATATATCGACAGCCATAAAAACCTCAAAGCTCCGCTTGTCACCGTCAACAGCTGGAACGAATGGACCGAAACCAGCTACCTTGAACCCGATGACCTTTACGGCTACGGGTATCTTGACGCAATAAAGGAAGTTTTCGGAATTTAACATTGCAAATTTGAATTTCGCAAGTTGATTTTGTTCAATATCCGGCGTTTTTCGGCACAAAACGGCATATTTTTGAATTTTTTTGCAGGGCTTTGCTGAAAATGTGCCGAAAACTATTGACATATTGATAATATGATGATATAATTACCCTAAACTTAAAAACTAATTTTCATGCGAAAGGAAATGTTTGATTATGAAAAAGACATTCAGAGTTATTGCACTCGGACTTTCCGCACTCATGATCGCAGCATCGCTTGCGGGATGCGCAAAGAAAGACGATACAAACAGCGACGTCAAAAACGACGTAAAGCAGGAGCAGAAGTCGGACGATAAGAAGACCGATGTCACTTTTGCCGCAAAGACCAGCACCATGAGCGCACAGCTTACCGAAAGCTATGCCGAAAAGTACGGTTTCAAGATCTCCTACTACGAAGATTCTCCCACGATGTACACAGCCGTTATGAACGGAACAAACGCAGCTTGCTATGAAGACCGTTCGGTTGTAGGCTGGGCTATAAAGGAAGAAGGACTTGCACTTAAGACAATAGGCGACGTTGAGAATCCCGCGTCCTACGGTTTTGCCGTAAAGAAGGGCACGAACGAAGACCTCCTCGCAATGTTCAACGCAGGTCTTGCAAATATCAAGAATAACGGTAAGTATGACGAGATTCTTGCAAAGTACGGTTATGGCGATAAGATCTACAAGGACGAATCCGCAGAGAGAGTTGAAAGCGGAATCACTCCCGAAAGAACATATGTAATTTACTCCGATAACGCATTTGCTCCGTTTGAATTCCTTGACACCGAAACAAACGAATATACCGGCGTTGATATGGACGTTCTCGCGGCAATCGCAGAAGATCAGGGCTTCAAGTACGAAATGCACAACGAAGGCTTTGACGCATCGATGGGTGCAGTTCAGTCCGGTCAGGCAGACGCTATGATCGCAGGTATGACCATTACCGACGAAAGAAAAGAAACCTTCGACTTCTCTGACGGATACTTTGAAGACGGTCAGATTCTCGTAGTTCCCGCAGACAGCACCGCAGAGTCCATCGAGGACATTGTAGGCGTTGCAAAGTAATTTTGCATAAATATTATTCAAAGCGATAAATTATATAGGCATGGCGGTGTAAAAGCTGTCATGCCGCGCTTTGTAAAAAAAGGCGGTTCGCAAAGCGTGTATTTTTGAGAGAAACTTGTGATTTTGCCGTCTTTCGGAATGTAAAAACATAAAAATTAGAGCGTGTTCACACTGCTGTACCTGCTTTGAGCTGCGGCAATGTAATGTAAATGCCGCCCGATATTTTTTCGGACAGTGCGAACACACTCCAATGAGTTTAAATAAGTGAGATTGATATGAATTTTAACAGAGTAATTGACGAGGCAACGTCTCTTCTTGTCGAAGGACTGAAAATGACGGTTCTCATCTCGCTGCTCTCGCTGCTTATAGGTCTTGTAATAGGCTTTCTGACGTGTATGCTTTGCACCTATAAGACAAAGAGCTTTGCGGAATGCAGAAACTTCGGAGAAAAGCTTGTCCTCCTTATCTGCCTTATTCCCAAAGGAATAGGTAACCTCTATATATGGGTAATACGCGGCACTCCTATGATGATACAGGCGTTTATAATCTATTTCGGTATGCCCCAGGTAATACAGACGCTTGTTTCTCCGTCTTTCAGACTTTCCGCGTCGACCGCCGGACTTATAACGCTCAGTTTAAATGCAGGCGCGTATATTTCCGAAATATTCAGAGGCGGCATACAGGCTGTAAATAAAGGTCAGATCGAGGCTGCGAGAAGTCTCGGACTCGGAAAAGCAAGAACAATGTTCAGAGTTGTGCTTCCGCAGGCGTTCAAGATAGCGATTCCGTCACTCGTAAATCAGTTTGCGATAACCGTAAAGGATACGTCGATTCTGTCGGTAATAGGCCTTGCGGAACTTACGAATAAGGCAAAGGTATATGTCGGAAAATCCTATGAATTTTTCGCGACCTACCTTGTAGTTGCAATTTACTACCTTGTATTCATTTCGCTGCTGATGCTGCTTTCAAAATACGTGGAGAAGAAGTTGAATTATGATAAAAAACGAGATTAAAGATAAAGTAGTAGTCAAGGATCTTCATAAGAGCTTCGGAAAGCTTGACGTTATCAAGGGCGTTGATCTGAACATCAAAGAGGGCGAGGTCGTGTGCATAATCGGACCGTCGGGTTCGGGAAAGTCAACATTTCTGCGCTGCCTCAACAGACTTGAAACCGTAAGTTCCGGAAGTATTTATGTAGACGGCTATGAAATTACAAATAAACGCGTCAACATAAATAAGATAAGAGAGCAGATAGGGATGGTTTTCCAGAATTTCAACCTGTTTGCGCATCTTACCGTTGAGAAGAATATAATGCTTGCACCGGTGGATCTCGGAAAGATGAATAAAGCCGACGCCAAGAAAAAAGCCGCCGAGCTTCTTGCAAGAGTAGGACTTTCCGATAAGGCAGACTATTATCCGCACCAGCTTTCCGGCGGTCAGCAGCAGAGAGTTGCAATAGCGCGTTCGCTTGCAATGCAGCCTGATATAATGTTGTTCGACGAACCTACAAGCGCACTCGACCCGGAAATGGTAGGCGAAGTTCTTGCGGTAATGAAAGAGCTTGCCGAAGGCGGCATGACGATGGTAGTCGTAACGCATGAAATGGGCTTTGCGAGAGATGTTGCGGACAGAGTTATATTTATGGACGAGGGACATATTCTCGAAGAAGGTACTCCCGAGGAAATCTTCGGAAATCCCAAGAGTGACAGGACAAAAGATTTTCTGCGCTGCGTGCTTTAATTTTAAGCATAAACAGTATAAAAACCGACCGACTGATTTCTAACGTTTCAGCCGGTCTTTTTTGCGCATATATGTGTTTTGTGCAAGGTTAATGTGGTTTTACCGTTTGCAAGGCGGCAAAGTTACATAAAAAAACTCCCGGTAAAACCGGGAGAATAAAACTCTTAATTATGAAATTAAAGAACAGCCTTAGCCTGTTCTGCGAGCTTTGCAAATCCAGCCTTGTCAGCGATTGCTATCTCGGAGAGCATCTTTCTGTTAAGGGTAACGCCTGCCTTCTTGAGACCGTTCATGAAAGTAGAATAGTTCATGCCGTTAACCTTAGCTTCAGCAGAGATACGTGTGATCCAGAGCTTTCTGAATTCGCGCTTCTTGAGCTTTCTGCCGGTGAATGCATAGTTACCGCTCTTCATAACGGCCTGTTTAGCCATCTTGAAATGCTTGCTCTTTGAGCCCCAGTAACCCTTTGCTGCCTTTAAAACTTTATTGCGTCTCTTTCTTGTCATAAGAGCGCCTTTAACTCTTGCCATTTAAGTCACGTTCCTTTCGTTATCAGCGGATCAAATCTTCCGCAAAAATAGTTGTCCTACGCCCTTGCTTATGCGTAAGGAATGAGCTTCTTTACGGTTGAAGCAAATGTGTCGCTGAGCATTGCTCCGCCTCTGAGCTGACGCTTTCTCTTAGGAGTCTTGATGCCGAGCTTGTGGCGTCTGAATGACTGGCTGTACTTTACCTTTCCGCTCTTTGTAACGCTGAAGCGTTTAGCGGTTGCCTTGTGTGACTTCTGCTTTCCCAATGTAAATACTTCCTTTCAATATAAAGTCGCAAATGAGATTTTTCTCATTGCAAAAGCTGTGCCTGCCGACGTTTGCCGCGCATTTTTGCGTTGCATGGCTTTCGTTTTCGGCGCGCCGGATTATTTCTTGGTGTTGCTCTGCGGTGCGTTGAGCTTTGAGTTGATGAACATTATCATCTGTCTGCCGTCGAGTGCCGGTTTCTTTTCGATAATGCCGAGATCGGTGCAGGCTTCTCCGAATTTGGTGATGACTTCAAGACCTATTGCCGTGTGGCTCATTTCACGTCCCTTGAATTTTATGCAAACCTTGACTTTTGCACCGTCTTCGAGAAAACGTCTTGCGTGCTTGAGCTTGGTTTCAAAGTCGTGAGTGTCGATACGGCAGGAAAGCTGAACTTCCTTGATGTCTATGGTCTGCTGCTTCTTTCTCTGCTCTTTTTCCTTCTTTTCTCTTTCAAAGCGGTACTTGCCGTAGTCGAGAATTCTGCATACGGGCGGTGCCGAGTTGGGTGAGATTTCAACGAGGTCAAGTCCTTTGTCGTAAGCGGCGCTGAGCGCTTTCGATGTCGGCATGATGCCGAGCTGGTCGCCGTTGGCGTCGATTACTCTGACTTCCTTGGCTCTGATTTCTTCGTTGATGGAAAGCTCCTTGGTTGCTATGAAAAACACCTCCAAAATAATTTGCCTTGCGGCGAAAACAAAAAAACGAAGGCAAAAACCTCCGCAAAACAATAACAACCCATGTAAACACGAGAATCGGTTATTGACCTTCCGTTGTTAACGGCGGGTGAGATTGCTCTGCTTCTTTGTCTTTATAGATATTACCACATCAGACTGCTTTTGTCAAGTGATTTCGTAAAAAAAGTTTGTTTTATGTCATTTCAGGCTTGTTTTGCGAATTGACGTTGCCGCGAACAAGCGGTAGAATTATAAAAACAAAAATTATTACGGAGATGAACCGACATGACATCGGTATTTATAGGTCAGATCATAGGATATGCGGCGTCCGCAGCGTCGCTTACTGTGTTTTTTCGCAAAAAACGAAAGGATATGATAGCACTTAAACTCTTGAGCGATATCCTGTGGGTGACACATCATGTATTGATAGGCAGCTTCCCGGCGGCAGCAACTACGCTTATCGCGGTCGGACGTGAAAGCGTTTTCTATGTTACTGCCAAAAACGGTAAAATGAATAATGTGTATCCTGTTGTTTTTTCATTCCTTTTTGCACTTTCCGCAGTGTTTACGTGGAAGGACGCATACAGCTTTCTTCCTGCAATGTGCTCAATTGCAGCAACGGCAGCGTTTTGGAATAAAAACACTCAGGCAATTCGGGTGCTGGCTTTTATTTCCTCGGTTTTTATGCTCGTCTATGGTTTCCGTTACGCCTCATACGCAACTGTTTTTAATGAGATTGTCGTGGAAATTACAATTGTATTTACCTTTTTCGCTGCAAAAAAAGAGAACGTGAAGGGAACGCGCTGAAGAGAACGCGCTGAAGAGAACGCGCTTTCTTTTTAAAAAGAAAGCTGCAAAGAAAATGGTAGCCCTTAATTCAGAAAAAAGTTACGGGATACTCTGTGCCGCCAGCTTGTACCGTTCGCAGTCGAACGGCAGGACTGCGAACTCAGATGTAAACATGTGCGTGAGCAAGCTATGGTAATTAAAGGCTAATTTAATAAAAAGATAACTCTGTGCATTAGGTTTAACTTCGCACAGAGTTTTTCACTATACAAAAAAGCAGAATATGAACCAAGTTTCTTGCCGATAGGCAAGCTGGGCGGAAAGAAAAGTCCTGTTGACTGTGAAATAACTTTAGAAAATTACTTTTTGAACCTAAAATAAAGTTTACGCAGACCGCAGCGTGACATGGCATAAGATTTGAACTGTGTTAACTAAAACATCTGCTTAGATACCAACCCCATCGAGCAGTGCGGAGCATCTGCGAGCGAAGATAGAGAATTTCGGAGGAGCTGAAAAGCATTACCGACGATAGTCTGATTCGTGGAGAAGAAGCCACGCTTTCGCGGCGGCGACTGAGCTGCGAAAATCTTTTGCAATCTTTTCGATTCCGAAAAGTTGAAGAATGGAGTTGCACATAGCAGTGAATTATCATTTTTCGCCAAAATAAACAACACTCAGCCGACCGCAAAACATCTTTCAGCTTTTCTTTGTAGAAAAGCATCAGTACAAAGTCGCACTTTGAAAAAAAACGACTCGTTTCCGCCCCAAATAGTCCAAAATTTCCCAATCCGCCGCTTAAACTTCCTCCGGAAACGTTACAGTAGTGTTTCATTTGCCCCGACCCCCTTGCAAAGACGGAATAAAAGATGTATATATAATAATGTAACCGAATAAAGCTTGCGCATGGCTTATGTTACACTAATGTTACAGTTTAAGAAAACCACTTGCAAAAAACCTTGACTTGATATAATATAATAGCGTAACAGAACCACAAGTTTTGTACAAAAAATTCAAAACAGGAGGAATTCCACAATGAGAAATTTCAAGAAATTTCTTACACTCGTGCTTGCAGTGATGATGGTTGTCAGCGCATTCTCGTTCTCAACTTCCGCTGCATCGCAGTTCACTGACGTGAAAGCAGATAACGAATATCTCGCTAAGTCCGTCAGCCTGCTCAACTACATGGGTATCGCGAAGGGTGTATCCGATACAGAATTCGGCGTAGACCAGCCCGTTACCCGTCAGCAGTTCGCTCTCTTCATCTACAGATTGATGAAGGGCGGCAAGGATGCTCCCGCAGCGTCCAGCAACACTACCAGATTTACAGACCTTACTGATCCCACATACTTCTATGCGATCAGCTGGGCAAACGCTCAGGGCATTGTAAACGGTAGAAGCGCAACCACATTCGATCCTACCGGAGAAATCACTCTCCAGGAAGCTTACACGATGATCATTCGTGCACTCGGTTACGAGGAAAACGAAACCCTCGCTTATCCTTTCGGTTATATCGAAAAGGCTGAGAAGGAAAACGTAGCACTCGATGAAGGTCTTGATTCCAAGATTACTTACACCGATAAGCTCACCAGAGGTGACATGGCAATCATCCTTTACAACACCTTCTTTGCTGAAGTAGGCGTTCCGGATGTTGCAAACAAGGAAAAGCAGTTCTCTGACGGTACTTGGTACATCGTTCAGGAAGAGACTTACAAGACTCTCTGCGAAAAGGTATTTGACGTTAAGGAAGTTGAATATCAGGCAGTTGCTACTCCTCACTACGCAGTAGACGGACAGGAAGTTACCGATGATCTCGGTTACAACGCAGTTCTCTTCGAGCGCAGAGATGATGATGTAGACGTTAAGGCTCCTGCTCTTGCTTACATCAAGGCTGAGGATCTTTCGATCGACGCTAAGGCTCTCGATGATTACTTCCTCGCACACTTCACTATGTATGTAACTCTCGACGAGGACGATGACAACTCTATCTCTTCTGTTCTCTTCGCTGACTCCAACATGGTAAAGAAGACTGTTAACGACCTCAAGTTTGCAACAGTTACCACCAACAAGGCAGATAGCTACTACGGCGATACCGATGCTAAGCTCCTTTCCGGTAAGGCTACCACCGGCACCGATACTATCTACTTCTTCAACGCACCGTACTCCTACTCCAATCCTACTTACGCAACAAGCATGGATGACGATCAGAAGTACCTCCTCAGAAACGAAGAAGACATCCAGGCGATCGACTTTGATCTTTCTGATGACGAAAAGGGTTACTACACAGCAACCATCAGCAACATTATCACTGACGACGTATACGATGCTACCGGTTTCTTCGCAGCTCAGGCAAATGAACTCGTTAAAACTTATCGTCAGATCTACTACGGCGGTCTCTACGAAGCAGACATCTACGATGTAGACGGCGACGGAATCTTTGATTACATTGATTACAAGCCTTATACCTTCTTCCAGGTTAACACCGATGATGACTACTACTTCTATGATGACGGCGTAGAAGATGAAAACGCTACTATCCCTGTTGTTTACACTAACGACGCAAAGCTCCTCGGCGAAAAGTTCGCTGATGAAGACTATGTTCTCGGTTACTTCCATCAGGACGCTAACGAGATCAAGGTTGCTCAGGTTATTAAGCCTGTAACTACCAAGGTTAAGTCCGTTAAGACTTCTACCAAGACCATCACCTTCACCGACGGCAAGACCGCAAAGGTTGACGGCGCATGGAAGCTCGTTACCAACTACACTCCTGAAAACGTAGTATTCGACTTTGACGATTACTCCGATAAGTTCGTAGCTGATAACAACGATTTCGGCAGCCTCCTCGAAGCCGCTGTAATTGATGATGCCGATATAGACTTCTACGTATACAACGACGTTGTCCTCTTCCAGGAAGGCGCAGATACTAAGGGTCTTAAGTTCACCAATAACCTCATCGTTCCCGTTTCGGGTTCCGAACTCAAGGAACAGTTCGACTCCAAGGTCGGCGATATGGTAACCTACATCAACGCTTACGTTGACGGCAAGGAAAAGTGGGTTCCCGTTGTTACCAAAGACATCTATCCTGATATCGTTGAAGAATTTGACACTGCATACGCAGGTCAGCTCTGCACCTACTCCATAGACGCAGACGGTCTCTACACTCTTGATTCTCTCGCATTCAAGACAAACGAAGACGGCGACTATAAGGGTATCAACAAGGATATCGCTGAACTCGACGACGACAAGGATGACAGCATCCAGTACATCGAAACCGGCCTTAATGACATCACTCTCACTAAGATCTCCGGCACCAGATTTACTCTTAACAATGCTGGCGGTACCCGTGCATTTGACCGTGTACTCAACCTCAAGTCATACACTAAGATAATCGTTAAGAACCACAACACCGCTACTGATGAAACCGAATACAAGGAATACACTGCAACCGACTTCACCAACACTGCTGAAGTTGCTCTTAACAATGTATCTTTCGTACTCTCCAACGACGTTGACTCTACTTCCAGAGAAAACCTCGTACTCCTCTACGGTGAAGCAGAAGACTTCGAAATCAAGGGATCTTCCACTACTAAGGGTCTCAGAATCGTTCGTGCATCCACACCCGGTGTTGATGATGACGGTTACTACAGAAACTTCTATGAAGTATACGATCCTTTCACAGGTAAGACCGAAGATATCGCAGGCTCCGCTAACGCAAGCTCCGCAGGTTCTCTCAAGGATGCTCTTACCCCCGGTACTGTAACTAAGCTTCAGGACGGTAAGGTAAACGACAAGACCGGTGCAAAGACCTACGGTAACCTCCAGAGCACTTCCGGCCTCGTATGGATCACCGACTACACCGAAGGCGACAAGACCCTCAGCGTAGTTCCCGTTGATGCAGTTGAGTGCTGGCAGGATGCTGAGAACTATGTTGCTGACGGTTCTGCAACCAACGTTGACGGTGAAGCATTCCCGACCAAGGGCAGCGACATCCTCTTCGAGGTTGACAACAACACTGTTGTAACTGTTCTCAAGCACGGCGAAAAGACCGGTAATGTTAACAACTTCAGATATGGTACCTTCTCTCTCGGCGACACTTCTATCCTTTCTTCCAACAAGAACGAATACAAGTGCTACAACACCAAGGTTGAAGGCAGCAAGGGCACATATAAGACCGGATACGCTAAGTACCTCAAGGCTTATATCACCTACACTGAAGCTAAGAACGATGACGATCTTCCTACCGTTGATTACGTTGTAATCCTCGTAAACGGCGACGAAGCTAAGGGCGTTCTTACAACTCATACCAACACTGAGCACGAAGCTGAATAATTTTAAATCCCATAAAGATTTAATCTGAATAGGCTGTGGTCCCCGGTCGAAAGACCGGGGACTTTTCTACTCCCTGCTTTCGGCAAATGCCTTGCATTAATCGGTGCATACCCGAAAAACAAGACTTTTTCGACATTTTCCGCACATTTTTGAGCACTCTGCACAATTCGCGGACAAATATTTCTATGTTACATTTGTGTTACAAGTAAAAAAAACACTTGCAATATTTTTAGTTTTGATGTACAATATATCCTGTAACAAATATATTTAAACCCATAAAGGAATTACAGGAGGGTCAATAATGAGAAATTCAAAGAAATTTCTTGCCGTTGTCATAGCGGTTGTGACAATGCTCACTGCAATGTGCATGTCTGCTTCCGCCGCTTCAAAGTTCTCCGATGTCAGTGCAAATGATGAAACGCTGACAAAGGCAGTTTCTTTGCTTTCGTACCTTGGTGTTGCAAAGGGTACAAGCGATACGACATTCGGCACAAGTGAGAACGTAACGCGTCAGCAGATGGCAGCGTTCATTTACAGACTCGTAAAGAGCGGTAAGTCTCTTGAGGGCGGCGAAAACCAGACCTCGTTTACCGACCTTCGCGACAGCACATACTTTGCATATGTTTCGTGGGCAAACTCCACGGGCGTTATCAAGGGCAGAAGTGCAACGGAGTTCGATCCTTTCGGACCTATTACGCTTCAGGATGCATATACAATGATTATCCGTGCTCTCGGTTACGAACAGGGCGAGACGGAACTTGAGTACCCCTACGATTATATAGATATCGCGGAAGGTTCAAAGGTTGATCTCGGCAACGGACTTCCTTCTACCGTTACATATACGACATCTCTTACAAGAGGAAATGTTGCCGTATTGCTCTACAATGCATTCTTTGCCGAAACCGGCTATGCAAAGACAGAGTCTAAGGAAAAACTCATAGGCGTAGGTTCCGAAAAGCCTAAGTACGTTATCGTAAAGGAAACCGTATATCCGACGACCGCAGAATATTTCTATGACGTCGAACAGGGAACTTTCAGCGTTAAGGCAACTCCTCATTACGCTTTCAACGATTCCGAAACTTCGACAACCTATAAGCCTCTTCTCGATGAATTCGATGTGGACACGCTCCAGTTCGTTGCAACAGAAACTGACGAGCCTATACAGGAATTCTACCGTGAATTCGCCGATCTCGGTGTTTCTGGTAAAGCCGATGATTACATAATGGCTGAATTCGATATTTATTATACTGTTGATAAAGACGATGACAATAAAGTAGACCTTATTTTCTACGCTGACGGCGGTGTAAAGAAGATTACTACCGAGAACATGACTCTCGGTAAGGTAACCACAAAGAAGAAGACCGATTACTTCGACGGCGATACAAGTTATCCCAAGCTCGACGGTTCCGGTAAGGTAGATTCTACCACCGTTTACTTCTTCGACGCTCCCTATGACTATCTCAAGCCCACTTACGGCAATATAACCGATACAGATGAGGCATACGCTCTCAGAAACGAGAAGGATGTTCGCCTTATAAGCTTGAAGACCATAAACGCAAACGACAACACATACGGTTACTACATTACCGATGATGACCTTTCCAATGCGGAAAACCTCGGTACGGTTCTTAACCAGGTATATACATCAGGTATATACAGAATTGACCTGTATGATGCCGACGGCGACGGAGTTTATGAGTATATGCGCTATATGCCCGCAACTTTCGGACGCGCGGACGCAGATGACGGTCATTACTTCAAGGACGTTGCAGAGCATGCAGAAGGACTTCCGGTATACATCGCAAATAATGATACTCATGCAGACGCACTTCCCACCGTTCCTACAATCTATACCAACGAAGCAGATATAAGCGGCGCAGGTTTCAATGACCTCGACTACATCTTCGCTTATCTTAACGCAGACGCAAACGAGATTTACGTATTTGCGAGAGCTGATAAGACCGTAGGTACAATTTCATATGTAAATGGAAATACCGCGACCATTACCTGCAATAATAAGTCTTTCAGAACCTGCTACGGATTCCTTAACGTAAAGGGATTCTCTCTTGCGGGCGGTACCGATAACGATACAAACCTCAGACAGAATGCATGGAGTTCCAAGTCCGAATACTTCAAGTCGCAGCTTCTCTCAGCATCTGCTCTTGATAATGACTTCGCACTTTACACCTACAACAAGAACCAGAATAACGTATACTTCTTCGATCCGCTTTCTTCCTCCGGAGCAAGCTATTCGGGCAGCAATATAATTATTCCTCTTGCAGACGAGAACGGCAACCGCGGTGTAACGACCGAGCAGTTCAACAGCAAGACCTCGCAGAATGACCAGTACCTCAAGGTATGGGTTGACGGCAAGGAAAAGTATGTTCCCGTTGAGACTGACGATACATATCCCGCACCCAAGAAAGTAAGAACAGGATATGACTTCGGCGTAACCGTAAGAGAAGACGACGGCAACACATATCCCGCATACCTCGGTAAGCTCTGCACATATGTGCTTAACTCCGACGGTACTTATGAAATTACCTCACTCTTCCATAACAGAGACGAGGACGGTAACTTCAAGGGCGTAAATAACGATCCTACAACGCTTGTTGAAAAGAATAACAAGGAAGAATACGGCAGAGACCTTGATACCGCTGAAGAAGCACGCATCACAAAGGTTGCCGGCACAAGATACAGACTCGAAGACGCACTCGGATATTCTCTCCTCGGTACGGACGACGTTCAGTACATCGAGTATTTCATCATGAATTCCGAAACCAAGATCATCATCAGAAATAAGATCGACGATGACGAGTTCGAGTATCTCCAGTACGACATGAACTCCTTTAAGGGTTCAACAAGCCCCGACACAATGCTTACCAACGTTCAGTACGTTCTCAGAGGCGATCCCGATTCAACTTCGAGAGCATATATGCTTATCCTCTACGGAGAAGCTGAAAACTTCGAGTTTGAAACAAAGACCTCTACAAGCGACTGGAGAATCATTAAGGATACCACTCCCGGAACAGACGATAACGGCGATTACCGCAACTACTATGACCTGTTTGATCCGTTTGAGGGTAAGGTCATCGAAAACGTAGCAGGTTCCAAGACCGTTTCCAAGGCAGATTCTCTTGAAAACTACTTCGATCCCGCAATCGGACACTTTGTAAAGATGACGACAGACGGTTATGTAAATGAAAACAAGACCGACTATGACGTAATCGACGTAGAAGAAAATACAAAGCTTGTATTCATCACCGATTACAGCGATGAGGACGGAGTTCTCGAAATTGAACCTGTAAACGAAGAAGACGCAAGCGAATTCACAGCAGATCCTAACTCCGGATTGTTCGTATATAACGTAACCGACGATACTAAGATCTCGGTAATCACTCTTGATTCCAAGACTAAGTTTAATAACGGTACTATTTCGACTGTTTCTGCAAAGGATCTTGTAAAGCCTAAGAACTCGCTGCTCTGCTACAACGATAAGGTATTCAAGAAAGAGGGAGACACCAAGTACACAACCAAGTACTCCGAGTACGTAAAGTGCTATATCTCCTACACCGAATCCAACGATCCCGATGAGCGTCCGGAAGTAGATTATATCGTAATCCTCGTTCATCCCGACGAAAAGGAAGCATTTCTTAAGAAATAATTAAAAGCATAAGCTTTTTGAGCCGCCCGAAAGGGCGGCTTTATTTTTTTGCAAATACTTAAAAATCTGCGTGTTCAGACGTCGTGAATTTCACTGCTGCGTAATATTGCACGGCACTTTGTAATAATATTGATTTAAGAGAGATATTTTTACTTGACCCGGAGGATAATAATGACAAAAAACGCAGTCAGAACAAAGATGTCCGTTAAAAATGCCGCCGCAACTATGGTGAACCGAATCTGCGGCATGGCGCTTAATTTTTTTGCAAGAGGCGTGTTTGTGCGCACACTCGGCGCGGAATATCTCGGACTCGGAGGATTTTTCGGCAATATTTTCGCACTCGTTTCGCTGTGCGAACTGGGTTTCGGTGCGGCTTTCACACAGTCGCTGTATAAACCCATAGCCGAAAATGATGAAAAAGCCGTGTGCGCCGTCATGAATTATTTTGCAAAGGTCTACGGCGTTGTCGCCGCGGTAAGTACGGTAATAAGCGTTTGCGTAATGCCTTTTCTAAAGCTTATCGTAAAGGGTCAGACCGAAATTCCGGGACTTTACAGTATATATTTGTTGTTTATGCTGCATAATACCGTGTCATTTCTGCTTGCGCCCAAAAGAATAATGCTTGCGGCAGATCAGAAAATGTACGTTTACGCAAATATTCATACCGCGTTTTCATTTTTGATATTCGGTACTCAGATTGCTGTGCTGTGTCTTACCCAAAATTATATTCTTTATCTCTCGTCGAGAATAGTGCTGCTCACGGTCGAGGCAATATGCGTAAATATGTACGCCGACAGACAGTACCCGTTTCTTTCGGGGGATTATCTGCCGGATAAAGCGTATAAAGACAGGCTTTTTACAAAGGTAAAGGCGCTTATGCTGCATAAAACAGGCAGCGTCCTGACGCACTCCACCGACAGCATACTCATATCGTACTTTCTGGGACTTGAATGTATGGGACGGTATTCAAATTACGCGCTTGTCATAGGCTCTGTCGTAACGCTTGTGGATATTGCGGTCGGTGCTGTCAGCTCAAGCGTCGGAAATCTTGGCGCGACCGCCGATAAAGATAAAAACGAAAATATAATGCGAAAACTCGGATTTATGAATTTCGCTCTGCTTACGGTCTGCTCCTGCGTGCTTATAACCACGCTTAACCCGATAATAGGACTGTGGCTCGGAGAGAACATGCTTTTTAACCAAGCCGAAGTCGCGGTGATAGTTTCGTGCTTTTATTTCTCGTGTATACGTGATCCGGTGCAGATATTTATAAACGCTTACGGTATTTTTGAGCCGTCAAGATATATGAATCTTGCAAGGGCGGCGGTAAATCTTGTGCTGTCGGTGCTGTTTATAGGAAAATTCGGAATTGCCGGAGTGTTTCTAGGCACTGTGCTTTCGGTGTTCGCCGTACCTCTTTGGTGTGAGCCGTATGTGCTGTATAAATACGGATTTACAAGAAGCGCGGCAGGATTTGCGGCGGAATTTACAGTCTTTACGGTATTTTCGGCGATGTGCTGTATAGTTTGCTTTTTTGTTTGCAGGGATTTTCCGCAGACGCTGTTGTATACGGCAGCCAGAGCCGGTGTAAGCGCTCTGATTTCTTCTGCCGCAATAGTTGTCTGCTTTCCCAAAAAGCTTGCCGGAGTATTCAAAAAATAAACATATAAAAATACAGTCCGGTTACAAACGTTTGTTTTCGTCATAGCCGGACTGTTTTGCGTTTATTTGAGTTTTATTTCGGTTTCAGAGTTTATGCGTTTTCCTTTGCTGCACTGCTCGGCGTAATTCCGGTGTACTTTTTGAATACCTTGGTAAAATACGAAACGTTTTCAAATCCGCACAGCGCCGCGACCTGACCCACATTGTTGTCGGTTGAGGAAAACAGCCGTTTTGCCTCCTCGCAGCGGCGTATGTTTATCTGCTCGGTAATCGTAAATCCGGTGTATTCGTGAAATACGCGCGTAAAGTGATATTTGCTTAAGCCGGCAATTTCGGATAGCTGTTCAAGCGGCATTTTTTCGTGAAAGTGCGTGTCAATGTACGTAATTACTTTTCTCACAGCCTCGCTTCTCTGAGAGGAGTCGGAATCGGATTTTTCGTGCGGCTTTGAGTAATTAAGGCAGATTTCGGAAATGTACATCAGTATAAGAGCGCGCATCATGGCAATATTTATCGGAGTACGCGGCTGTTCTTTGAGCGCAAATATTTTTTCAATGAGTTCGCCGAGTTTCGGACTGCTCACAAGATTGTCAAACGTGTAGTCGTCCGCACACAGACCGTTTTCCTCAAAAAATGCGCAATCCACTATAAGACATCTGTAAAACGCTGTTGTTTCGGAAGTTATGGCATGAAGCTTGTTTGGGTTTATTATAATAGTATCGCCGGGAACAAATTCAAGTCTGTCTTTGCCGAGCGCGGCAGTGGCTCTGCCGGAAATGCAATATAAAAATTCCGGGTTTTTGTGCCAGTTTGTGACGTTTGAAGTCTGAGCTTTGTCGGTATGGAGAATAAACGGAAATTTTTCGGGCATCGAGTGGTTTTCGTATACAAGGGTCTGCATAAAATCAAGCCTCGCTTATAAAAAGAGTGGAAATTTTCTGTGTTACCGTCTCGGAATGTCGCTCGGTTTTATGCCGAAGTGCTTTTTAAAGACTTTTGAAAAATAAGACGCATTGTCAAAACCGCAAATTGTCGCAATTTCGGAAATGCTTGTTTCGGAGGTAGCTATAAGATTTTTTGCCTCTTCGCAGCGGCGCATGTTTATCTGATCGGTTACGGTAGAGCCGGTGCAGTCGTGGAATATGCGCGCAAAGTGATATTTGCTTAGGTGTATCTGCTTTGCAATGGAATCAAGAGAGATCTTTTCAGCAAAGTGAGTGTTTATGTATTCTATGACTTCTTTTACCGTTTCGTTGGTTTTTGAAAGCGGCTTTTGGCTTTCGGCGGATTCGGAAAGCGTGTGGTGTTTACACATATCCGTAATAAAGTTTATGACCGCCGCTCTTGTTTCGGCAATATTCAGCGGAGTTCTGTCGCTGAAATAAAGCTTGCATATTTTGACGTAAAGTTCGCTCAGAGTGTCGTCTTCAACCCGGCTGCAAAAAGGATAGGCGTCTATATTAAGCCCATTGTTTTCAAAAAATGAACAATCGACAATCAGCCACCAGTAAGAAACACTGGAGGACGTCCAAACCGTGTGAAGAACGTTCGGATTGATAATTGCCGTGACGCCGGGACGGAAATCCAGCTGCTCACGTCCGCAGGATACATAGCCGTGACCCGAAAAACAGTAGAGGAACTCGGGATTTTTGTGCCAGTTGTTGCTTACTTTGCTGTTTGTCAGTGTTTGTGATTTCATAATAAACGGAAAGTACTTTTCCGGCATATTGTGTTTTTCATAAATTAAATTATTCATGAGTCTCACCTCTAAAACAGCAATAAAGTGCTAAATAAAGCAATATAAATTATTGCTAATTACTTATTTATATTGTACAATGAGATTGTAGAAAAAGCAATATAAATCTTGTAAATTTGTTTAAATGCAAGGAGGAAATGTTACCATGTATAACTTCCCGATAGGCGCAATAGTAGAATCATTCGGACTCCCGACGGTAAAAGCCATAGAGAAAGCCGCGTCAATAGGCGCGTCAGGCGTGCAGCTTTACGCTTCGAGAGGCGAAACGACGCCCGATAATCTCGATAAGACCAAGAGAAAGGAACTGCTTGACGTCGTAAAGTCCAACGGACTTGTATTTTCGGCTCTCTGCGGCGACTTCGGAATGGGATTCGGCGATAAAGAGCGCAATCCCGAACTTATTGAAAAGTCAAAGCGAGTGCTTGATATGGCAAAGGAGCTTGAAACCAATGTCGTTACCACGCATATAGGCGTCGTGCCGGAGGATCCCGAGCATGAACGCTATAAGGTAATGCAGGAGGCTTGCTACGAACTTGCGCAGTATGCGGATTCTATCGACTCGCATTTTGCGGTTGAAACAGGCCCCGAAACAAGCGAGACTTTAAAGAAATTCCTTGATTCTCTCGGCTCGACAGGCGTTGCAGTTAATCTTGACCCGGCAAACCTCGTCATGGTGACGGGAGACGATCCGGTAAAGGCGGTACATAACCTTAAAAAGTATATTGTTCATACGCACGCCAAAGACGGCATAAGAGTAAAAGTGGGCAACCCCGAATTTATTTACCGTGTGGTTCACCCCGTGCCGGAAGAATATAACGGCGTAAGATATTATCAGGAGCTTCCTCTCGGAAAAGGCTCGGTAGATTTTCCGAAATATCTTGCCGCACTTGATGAGATAGGCTATAAGGGCTTTTTGACTATTGAACGCGAATGCGGAGAAGATCCTGCGGCGGATATAACAATGGCTGCCGATTTTCTCAGAAACATAATAAAGAACGCATAAAGTTTAAGGAGCAGATCAAAATGAAAAAAGTAAGAATAGGACTTGTAGGCGCAGGAAATATTGCGAATACACATTTACAGAGCTATCTTAAAAACCAGAATGTCGAAATCGCGGCAATCTGCGATATAGATCCCGTAATGCTTGCGGAAACCGCAGATAAATACGGCATAAAGAACAGATATAATACCCTTGATGAAATGCTTGCGTTGGAAAAGGAGCTTGACGGCGCGGACGTTTGCGTGTGGAACTGCAACCACGCAAAGTGTACCATCGCCTGCCTTGACGCCGGACTTAACGTTCTTTGCGAAAAGCCTATGGCATATAACGCAAAGGAAGCAGAGGAAATGTACGAAGCCTCCGTGAGAAATAATAAGCTTCTCATGATAGGCTTTGTAACACGCTATAATCCCGAAATAATCGTAGTAAAGGACTTTATCGACAACGGCTATCTCGGAGATATATACTACGCAAAGGCGCAGTACGTGCGCCGTCACGGAAACCCCGGCGGCTGGTTCGGAGATAAGTCGCGTTCCGGCGGCGGCCCCGTAATCGATCTCGGCGTACACGTAATAGACAGAGCAAGATACTTAATGGGAAATCATAAGCCTGTAAGCGTATTTGGCGTTACATATAACAATATCGGCAGACGCGACTACTTGAAGACCAACGTAGGCTGGTCCCCCAAGAACGCAAAGCCCGAAGACCCCTGCGACGTAGAGGACTACGCGTCCGCACTCATACGTTTCGATAACGGCTCGGTAATTTCCCTTGAGACCGGCTATGACGTAAACGTAAGAGAAAAGTTCGGACTTGAGCTTTACGGAACAAAGGGCGGCATGGAAACGGAGGGCGTTACAAAGCTCTTTACCGAAACAAACGGCTTCCTTACCAATGTCGATATAGATATAAAGAACTTAAAGAATGCAAAGCCTATGTTCGACGCGGAAATGGACGACTTTGTAAACTGCATTGCCGAGGACAAGACCTCTCATGCGAGTGCGAAAGACGGTATTGTCGTAATGAAGATACTCGACGCAATTTATAAGTCTGCTGCAACGGGACACGAAGTAACAATAGACTGATATAAAAGACGAGGGTATATATATGAAAATTTCGGTAAGCTCATATTCGTTTGCACAGTATATGAAAAACGGCAAAATGACTCAGCTGGACGTTCCTTCAAAGGCAAAGGAGATAGGACTCGGCGCGGTCGAATTTACAGACCTTGAGCCCTGTGAAAATCCCACTTTGGAGCAGCAGAAACAGTATGCGTCAGAAATCAGAGCCGAGGCGGATAAACTCGGTATGGATATAAACGCGTATACCATAAGGGGAAATCTCTATCACGATAACGCCGAAGATGACGCGCGCGAGGTCGAAAGACTCTGCGGACAGCTCGACGTTGCAAAGATACTGGGCGTTTCGGTTATGCGCCATGACGTGTGCTATTCGCTGGGAAAGACGGGAAATTCACGCAGCTTTGATCTTATGCTGCCGACTATCGCCGATAACGCGCGCAAGATAACCGAATACGGCGCAAAGCTTGGCATAAAGACCTGCACCGAGAACCACGGATATATAGCTCAGGACAGCATACGCGTCGAAAAGCTTTTCAATGCCGTAAACCATGATAATTACGGACTGCTTGTCGATATGGGAAACTTCTTGTGCGTTGACGAAAATCCCGTAACCGCGGTGTCGCGTGTCGCACCTTATGCCGTACACGCTCATTGCAAGGATATGTATATTTCGGATAAAAGCGGAAACGGCAGTATGACAAGAGGCGGAAACTTCTTTAAAGGCGCTATAATCGGCTGCGGAGTTGTTCCGGTAAAGCAGTGCATAAGAATTCTGAAACGCGCGGGATACGACGGATACCTTTCGATAGAATTCGAGGGCAGCGAAGACTGCATTTACGGAATAACAAAGGGCTATGAGAACTTAAAACGCTTTATAGCAGAGGTTGAAGCGGAGTAAACCGCCGAAAACAGGAGAGAGTGTATGAACGGAGCCGGGATTTTCAGCGTCCCGGCTCATTTTTTTGCGTTGTTTTACAAAATAATACATTTTGCATATTGAAATACAGGGCTTTAGGTGATAAAATACTGTCGTTAATGCACAATCGGCAGATTCTTTGCCGTTCGGAGGTGTAATTTTGACCGGACAAAAGCAGCTTTTTACAAATACGGATTTAAGAAAACTGATAATTCCCATGATAATAGAACAGACACTGCTCATTTCGGTCGGAATGATAGATACCGTCATGATAAGCGGGGTAGGCGAGGCACAGGTTTCGGGCGTGTCGCTTGTGGATATGATAAATAACCTCATAATCTGCATTTTTGCGGCGCTCGCAACCGGCGGTACTGTTGTTGTGTCGCAGTTTCTGGGCGCAAAGGATAAGAAAAGCGCAAATTCTTCGGCGTCGCAGCTGCTTGCCGTAACTTTTCTCATAGCGCTCGGCGTGACGGCTGTCTGCCTTGCGTTTAACGGACAGATCATCAGACTGTTTTTCGGCAAGATCGAATCAGATGTGTATGAGGCGTGCGAGACATATTTTGAAATCACGGCGCTTTCTTTCCCGTTTCTTGCGGTGTATAACTGCGCGGCAGCTCTCTTCCGAGCGATAGGCAACTCGAAAATTTCTATGTACGCGTCATTTTTCAGCAATGTATTAAACGGTATCGGAAACTATATACTTATATATGCGCTCGGTCTCGGAGTAGCCGGTGCCGCGATTGCCACGACATTTTCAAGATTTGTGTCGATGTTCTTTATACTCGTTCTGCTCACCAATAAGAAAAACGACGTGTTTATTGATTTCAGTCAGAAATTCAGGTTCGATAAAAAGCTTGTCGGACGTATTCTCTATATCGGAGTTCCGAGCAGCGTCGAGAATAGCGTGTTTGAACTCGGAAGAATACTCGTCGTCAGTATAATTTCGGCTTTCGGCACAACCCAGATTGCCGCAAACGCCGTTGCAAATACCATGGACGGCATGGGCTGTATAACAGGTAAATCCATGGGACTTGCGATACTCGCAGTCATAGGCAGATGCGTCGGCACGGGAGATTATGAAGTTGTAAAATATTATATCAAAAAGCTTATGAAACTTACATATCTTATGCACGGAGTATGGAACGCGCTGCTGCTTGCGACGCTTCCGCTCACGATACGCATTTTTCATCTCTCGCCCGAAACTCAGAGCCTTGCATTTCTTCTGATATTTATACATAACGGTTACGGAATTTTAATGTGGCCCGCAGCATTTGCTTTTCCCAACGCGCTCAGAGCCGCAAACGACGTAAGATTTGCAATGGTACTGTCAATAAGCTCAATGTTTATGTTCAGACTTACGCTCAGCCTTATACTCGGAAAATATCTCGGAATGGGAGCCGTCGGCGTGTGGATCGGTATGTGCGTTGACTGGACTTTCAGAGCGTCGCTGTTCTTTGCGAGGTATAAGAGCGGAAAATGGAAGGTCTATAAAGCTGAAGACAACAGAATAACGGCAAATTCTGAAATTTAAGCGTAATTTAATATGTTAATTTGCGGAAAATGCAAAAAAACTCTTTACAAAACTAAAAGAAAATAGTATAATTATTAAAAAGCAGTGGTTTGCCCATATTTTGCGGAACAAAATCTCTGCTCTTTCGTCTAACACATAAAAGGCAAAGGAGAACGACTATGAAAAAAAGAGTTTTCAGTCTGCTGCTTGCACTGACGTTTGTGCTGTCATGCATGCCGATTGCCGCAGGCGCCGAAGACGTTGTGATTAATATAAACCGTGCGGTTCAAAACGACGGCGAAACCGACGGAAAGCTGAATATCGAGGTGTCAGAACCGTCGGGAAATAAAGTAACGGTTTCGGTAAAATATTCGGAAAATCCCGGTGTTGCCGCCGTATTCTTTAAACTTGGCTATGACAATGCAAAACTTGTCCCTGTAAGTTATAAGCTTGCGGAAAACTATGCCGGAGCCGTCAGCAACCTTGACCAGTCAAAGGAAAGCGGAGACTATTCTTCCTATTCGTTTGTTTCGTTCGGATATGCCGGAGCGGAAAATGTAACGGAGGGCGGAACACTTCTCGAAGTTACTTTTGAAATGAAAGGAACGTGGGAAACGACTGAACTTTCACTTTCAGACATCGATGTTTCGGACGAGGGCGGTAAAATTTTGACTCCCGAAAATCCGAAAAACGCAACGGTTGAAAAGCCCAAGGCTGTAAAGGGAGATATAAACGGAGACGCAAGCGTAGATATCAACGACGCAATTCTCCTGTTCCAGCACAGTATGCTTCCTGATATGTACCCCGTAACATATCCTTACGGCATGGACTTTACAAAAGACGGAAATGTCGATATAGATGACGCGATCCGCCTGTTCCAGTACAGTATGCTTCCCGACCTGTATCCGATCGATTAAAAATACGTAAAACAAAAACTTACATAAAAGAAAGGGCTATTGAAATGAAAAAAGTTCTATCGGCATTTCTCGCAGTGCTTATGTGCGTAATGATGATACCCGTAAGCGCGGCAGCACCGGCTGATGCTCAGGTAATTTATACACTTACCGGAGCGAATTTAAAACCCGGCGAAACAGCAGAGCTTACTCTGCATATAAAATCACTTGTTGACGCAAACTCATTCGCGATTTCCAAAATTAATATTCCGGAAGGTCTTACGCTTGAAAATGTGACCATAACCGACGCTGCAAAAAGCGCGTTCCCGCTTTCGGGCTATGACGCCGTAAAAAACACGTTGGTATTCGGCGCAATGTCGCCGGCAAAATATGACCTTGATGTTGCAACGCTTACGATAAAGGCAAGCGACGAAGAAAGAACATCTCGCTACGGTATAGGTATGCTTACCGTTTCAAAGAACAGTTCGGTTGTGCTTGAAGATTACTTTGAATCCGACGAAGTCCGAGTATATCCCGCACCCAAAGCGGACTTCCCGTCTAACATAAAGCTCCAGAGTCAGACCGTAACATACGACGGCAAGGAACATTCCGTTACCCTTACCGGCACGATTCCCGCAGGTACGGAGATCGAATATAAAGATAACACCGCAATTGACGCAGGCGAGTATAAGGCTAGCGCAACTCTTACGGCGGAAGGATATAATACCAGCACGTATTATGGAATTCTTAAGATCGAGCCTAAAGCTCTCACCGTTTCGGGTATAAAGGCAGCCGATAAGGTTTACGATAAGACAAATACCGCAGTTATCTCCGGCGGCACTCTTTCGGGCGTCGTATCCGGTGACGAAGTAAGCGCATCGGTTCCCGAAAAGGGTGAATTTGCAAGCGTAAATGTCGGCAAAAATGTAGCTGTTTCAATAGATGAAATAACTCTTGAAGGCAAGGACGCGGCAAACTATACTCTTACAAACGCAAACTATACCGGTCTTAAGGCTGCTGTCAGCCAGGCTGAAATAACCGTTACCGCAGACAGCCTTTCAAAGAGAATCGGCGATGATGACGAACCTCTTACATATAAGGTTACCGAGGGCACTCTCTATGAAGGCGATACGATCACAGGCGCTCTCACAAGAGCAAAGGGCGAAACCGCAGGTACATATGCAATAACCAAGGGTACGCTCAGTGCCGGCGCTAACTATAAACTCACCTTTGTTCCCGGCACGTATACAATAAACGATAAGGAAACCCAGAACGTAACCGTTTCCGGTATTCCCGAAAAAGTAACGTACGGTGACGAGGACTTTACAGTCGAAGTCAACTACGACGAAAAGACAAATCTTGATAAGGCATCTTTCGTAAGCAGCAATGATAAGGTACTTGACGTTGACGGAAACGGAAACGTAAAGGTAGTCGGCGCAGGAATCGCGGTAATTACCGTTACCGTAAAGGGCAACGATACTTATGCTGATTTCGTAAAGACTTTCAACGTAACCGTTGCAAAGAGAAAGATCACCGTAACTGCCGATGACGCTTCAAAGAAGACCGGTACGGAAGATCCCGATGAGTTTGCCTATACAATAACCGAGGGCAGTCTTGTAAACGGCGATGAATTCTCCGGAAAACTTGCAAGAGTTGCAGGCGAAAAGGCAGGAGAGTATAAGATCCAGCAGGGTTCTCTCAAACTAAGCGCAAACTATGAACTTACCTTTGTTGCAGGTACTTTCACAATAGCAGATAAAAAGACTCAGAACGTAACCGTTACAGGTATTCCTCAGAAAGCAACCTATGGCGACGCAGGATTCAAGATAAATGTTGAACTTGACGCCGAAAGCGGTCTTGGCGACGTTGAATACGCAAGCGATAACACAAAGGCAGTCGATCTCGATACCGACGGCAATGTTGCAATAGTCGGCGCAGGTACCGCAAATATCACCGTAACCGTTGCAGGCGATGAGGAATATGCGAACTTTGCAAAGACCGTAAAGATTACCGTTGCAAAGAAAGACCTTACCATTACAATAGACAATAAGACCAAGAAACAGGGCGAGGACGATCCTGAATTCACATTCACCGTAACCGGACTTGTCGATGGCGACGAAGTTACGGGTGAACCTGTGAGAGCAAAGGGCGAAAAGCTCGGCACATATGCAATCAGAAAGGGTACTCTTGCAGTAAGCTCCAACTATAATGTTAAGTTTGTTGAGGGTAAGCTTACCATTACCGATAAGACTCCTCAGGACATAACTGTTGACGAAATCGGAGAACTTACTTACGGCGACGGCAGATTTACAATAGGCGTGAACTACGACGCGGCGTCCGGACTTACCGATACGACTTTCAAGAGCAGCAATACAAAGATTCTTGCGGTTGACGCAGACGGCAATGTAACTATAAAGGGCGCAGGTACCGCAAATATCACCGTAACCGTTGCAGGCAATGATGAGTACGCGGCATTTGAAGCAGTGCTCACCGTAAAGGTTGCAAAGAAAGCAATAAGTGTTGACGGACTTGACTTCGCAAACGGCCTTGTAGAGAGCGCTGATATACTTAACGGCGACAAAGTTGAATATGACCTTTCAAAGGCAACTCTCACATTTGATAAAGAAACTTCCGAGGTCACGATAAAGGACTTCGCGATAGTTGAAAACGATAAGTATGTTCTTGCAGACGACCAGGACAAAATAACCGTAAGCGCAAATGCAGATGACTTTGCAGAGGTTAAGATAGCCGATCCGAGCGCGGGAACCGTTACCGGTGCAGGTTACTATCTCATAGGCAGCAAGGCAACGCTTAAAGCAGTGCCGAAAACAGGTTACAGAGTATCCGGATGGTATAAGGGTTCAACGCTTGTTTCCTCAAACGCAACATATACCTTTACCGTTACTGCGAATGTTACTCTTAACGTAAGATTTATGAAGAAATCCGGCAGCTACACAATTCCGGGCGGTTCAAACTCAGGCAACAAGAATAATAATGACAACGGTCTTATAAAGGATCTTCCCAGAACCAAGATTGAGCTTACAATAGGCGATAAAGAGGTGTTTGTCGATAATAACTCCGTAATGAATGACGTAGCACCCGTAATTTCAAACGGCAGAACAATGCTTCCGTCGAGATTCGTAGCAGAAGCCCTCGGCGCACAGGTTGAATGGGACGAAACCGAAAGAAAAGTTACCATAACCGGAAACGAAAAGACAATAGAGCTTTATATAGGTTCGAGATACGCATACGTAAACGGTTTCCAGAAGATGCTTGAAACCGAACCGTTCATCGAAAACGACAGAACCTTTACTCCTATCAGATTCATTTCCGAACTTCTCGGTGCAGATGTAAACTGGAATGAAACCACACGCACAGTAACAATTACCAAGTATTAATTGCAAAAACAATTAAACAGCATAAAGGCAGCCGGAAACGGCTGCCTGATTTTTGCCGCATGCTTTCTTGACTTTGGACGCGTGCTGTGGTAACATATTGTAAAAAGTAAAATGCGGAGGATAATATGAAAGCTTTATCAGCACTTAAATATACCGCGGCTTTGTGTCTTGCAGCCGCAATGTCGGGACTTTCCGTAAGCCCGAAAACTCTTTTCTCTTATGAATTTCCGAAAGATTATACCGAGGAACAGAATTTTTCCGACGGTTTTTCCGTAAAGGACGGATTTCATACCTGTATTTCAGGCGGTAAACTCTCGTCAATCTCGTCGTTTGGAGTGCCGGTTCACATAATATCCCCGGATTTTGACGCAGTAAGCGCAGATTATTTTGTTTTCTCGCTGCAATGCGGATATTTTGAACCAAACAGCATATTGAAAGTCACGTTTACAATGACCGATGGCAGTACGCAGACGTCCGAAATCAAGCTTTCCGACAGAAATACAAACGTGTATGCCGTAAAGCTGCCGGAAACAGAAGAAAAAATCATAAAATTTGAAATTTTTCCGGATATACAGGCAGATATGATGGAAATGTATAACGTCGATCTTGATTATGCAAGATTTGAAAACGCAAAAAAGCTTGTATTTCTCAAAATCGGTGATAATAAACTGTTTGCTGACGGCGAGTATAAAGAGACCGACGCTCCTGCCGTGATAGACTCAGGAAGAACGCTGACGCCCGCAAGATACGTTGCCGAGGCTCTGGGCGCACAGGTCGAATGGGACGAGCAAACCAAACGCGTTACCGTAAAGAAAGACGATATTGTTATAAATCTTTTTATAGGTAAGGATCATGCCTTTGTTAACGGCAAAGAGGTCGAGCTTGACTGCCCTGCAAAGATAATCGGCAACAGAACCTATACTCCGGCGCGCTTTGTCGCGGAAAATCTCGGATACAGCGTTTCATGGGACGATAATTCAAAGACCGTTATCGTAACGGATTGAAAACGGCGCGAAGCAATAAATAACAAGGAGGTTCGGCAGTGAAGTTCATATACAGATACGTAAAACCGTATCTTGCGCTTTCGATATTCGGCATCACGGTAAAATTTCTCGGAACTATCGCCGAACTTATACTTCCGTCGCTGCTTGCAACGATACTTGACGATATTGCGCCTACCGGAAATGTCAGGAACGTGCTGCTCTGCGGAGCCGGAATGACGCTGTGCGCGCTTATTACGATTTCGTTCAATATAATAGCTAACCGTACCGCGGCAAAGGTCGCGCTTCACTCTGCGCTGAAGATCCGACATGACCTCTTTGAACGTATACAGCAGCTTTCATGTACTAAGGCTGATAAGGTCACAATAGCGTCACTTGAGGCAAGGCTGACGTCGGATACATATAATCTGCATAATTTCATAGGACGTATACAGAAAATCGGAGTGCGCGCTCCGATACTTCTTCTCGGCGGAATAATCGTGACAATGTTTCTCGATCCCGTGCTTGCCGGAGTTCTTGTGTGTACGCTGCCGTTCATCGCTGCCGTCGTTGCAGTCATCTCAAAGCGCGGCGTGGGACTCTACGATAAGCTTCAGAACTCGGTTGACGGACTTGTAAGGGTAGTAAGAGAAAATTCACTCGGCGTAAGGGTTATAAAGGCGCTTTCAAAGACGGATTATGAGAAGAAACGTTTTGAAAAAGTCAACCGCGAAGTTTCCGAACGCGAGAGAAAGGCAAGCCTTGTAATGGGACTTTCCGATCCGTCGATAAAGCTGTTTTTAAACCTGGGACTTTCGGCGGTAATAATCGTCGGAGCTTACAGAGTGGATAAGGGCGTGTGCGAGCCGGGAAAAATAATCGCGTTTATGACTTATTTTACCATGATCTCAAACGCACTTCTTGCCGTGACGCGCGTGTTTACGCTTACCGCACGCGGTATAGCAAGCGCTGACCGCATATCCGAGATCGTTGACACAAAAGACGGCATAGATAAAATGTATTACGCCGTAAAAGCCGAAAATGACACCAAAAAGCAAAATGACGGCGCATATCTTGAATTTAAAGACGTATCCTTTTCGTATATCAAGGGCAAGAGAACGCTTGAAAATATAAGCTTTAAGCTTGAAAAAGGACAGAGCCTCGGCATAATAGGCGCGACGGGAAGCGGCAAAACAACGCTGCTTTCGCTGTTGTTCAGATTTTATGAACCCGACAGCGGTAAAATTCTGCTTGACGGACAGGATATACTGTCGTATGAGCGCAAAGAGTACCGAAGTAAATTCGGCGCGGCGCTTCAGAACGATTTTGTCTTTGAGGGCAGCGTGCGCGATAATATACGTTTCGGACGCAGTATAGACGACAGCAGTATAATAAAAGCGCTTAAATGCGCACAGGGATATGATTTCGTGTCTGCGCTTGACGGCGGACTTGATTATACACTGAGTGCCAAAGGCACGAATGTTTCTGGTGGTCAGAGACAAAGACTGCTTGTTGCGCGCGCACTTGCGGCAGATCCCGATATTCTCGTGCTTGACGACGCGTCGAGTGCCCTTGATTATAAGACAGACGCAAAAATGAGAAAAGCTATACGCAATGAGTACGGCAAAAATACAACGCTTATTACTGTAGCTCAGAGAATAAGCTCGGTAAAGGACGCGGATCTTGTAATTGTTCTCGAAAAGGGAAGAATAGCCGGTATCGGAAAGCATAAAGAGCTTATGCAAAGCTGTGAGATATACCGCAGTATTGCTTATACGCAGATGGGCGGTGACTGACGGGAAATGAAACGCGAAAGAGTAAGACATTCAAAAAAGTATATATTGAAACGGCTGTCCGGCTACGTCTTTGAGTATAAGTTCCGCATGATGCTTGCGCTTGTGCTGATGATAGCCTCAAACGCGCTTGCGCTTGCAGGACCCGAACTTGCCGGACGCGCGATAGACTGTATCACGGCAAAAGGCGGAGTGGATTTTCACGGCACATATAAAAACGCCGTGCTTATGCTCGGAGTGTATGCGCTGTCAGCCGCCGCGTCGTATGTGCTCACATTTGTAATAAGCGATATATCCAAAAAGATGAGCATGAAGATGAGGAGTGATATTTTTTCTCACCTTTCAAAGCTGCCGACGTCCTTTTTCGATAATACCCAGACCGGAGATACCGTCAGCCGCATAACCTATGACGTCGATACCATAAACGCCTCTGTTACGACAGACGTTCTTCAGATAGGCGCAAGCGCCGTGACGGTCGTCGGTGCGTTTGCAATGATGTGTGCCATAAATTTAAAGCTGCTTTGCGTGTTCCTTGTCACAATACCCGTGACTGTGTGGTTTACAAAGCATAAGACAAAAAAGGTTGAACCGCTGTTTAAAGCTCGCTCAAAATCGCTCGGAGAGCTTAACGGGTATGCCGAACAGATGATGTCGGGACTGCGTTCCGTAAAGGTGTACGGCGCGGAGGACGCAACACTCTCGCGCTTTGATTCATATAATAAAGAGGCTGCATGGGCATATTATAACGCCGATTATAATGCCTGCGTTGTAGGACCATGCGTAAATTTCATAAATAATATTTCGCTGACAATTATAAGCGTGCTCGGAAGCTTATTGTATATTAACGGCATGATTTCGATAGGACAGATATCGTCGTTCCTGTTGTATTCGCGAAAGTTTTCGGGACCTGTCAACGAGGCTGCAAACCTTATAAGCGAGCTTCAGTCGGCGTTTGCCGCAGCGGACAGAATTTTCGATATACTCGACAGACCTGCCGAAAAAGCAGATGATTACGACGCATATGTTCTTGAAAACACAAAGGGCGATGTTGAACTCAAAAACATAGTTTTCGGATATGTTACGGGAAAGACTGTAATAAATGATATAAGCTTTAAGGCGGACGCCGGAAAGATAATTGCCGTTGTAGGGCCTACGGGAGCCGGAAAGAGCACGGTGATAAATCTTCTTATGCGCTTTTACGATCCCGACAGCGGTACGATTACGGTTGACGAAAACGATACGATTAAAATTACGCGCGAAAGCTTAAGAAAGAATTTCACCATGGTTCTTCAGGACACGTGGCTGTTTTCGGGTACTGTCGCCGAAAATATAGCATACGGCAGAGAGGGCGCGGATATTGAGGACGTAAAACGCGCTGCAACGGCGGCAGGAATAAACGACTTTATCGAGAGCCTTGAAAACGGCTATGATACGCGGCTCGATGATGACGGCGTAAGCGTGTCAAAAGGTCAGAAACAACTAATAACCATAGCGCGCGCCATGCTTAACGACTCGAATATGCTTATACTTGACGAAGCGACGTCAAATGTCGATTCTCAGACCGAAATACGTATTTCCGAGGCAATGACTTCACTTATGCGCGGAAAAACCTGCTTTATAATCGCGCACAGACTGTCTACGGTAAAGAATGCGGACTGCATACTTGTGATAGACGGCGGAAAGATAGTGGAAAGAGGAACGCATGACGAATTGCTTGCGAAAAACGGATTTTACAGCGCGATTTATAATTCGCAGTTTGAATAAAGGAATTGTTTATGTATATTGAAGATGATGACGGAGTTTACTCCGAAGATTTGCTGTTTGAGGAAACTCAGATACTTGTGCCGGATACTCAAAAGCTTGCAAGCTGCTGTTTTACGGGACACAGAAAACTGCCAAAGGGCGGCAAAAGAACACTTTTAGCTCCGCTTAAAAGTACGGTGAGCTATCTTGTCAGCGCCAGAGGAGTAAATACGTTCCGTGCCGGCGGAGCGCTTGGCTTTGATACCTTTGCCGCAACAGTGATTATTGATATGAAACGCGAAAATCCCGACCTCCGCCTTGTTCTCGATCTGCCGTTTGAATCTCAGGCTCAGAACTGGAGCGATAATGATAAGCGTATATATGAGTTTGTAAAGCAAAACGCTGATGAAATTAATTACTATTTCGACGGCGTTCCGCCTAAGTCTAAATATTCCGAGTGTATGTTTAAACGTAACCGCGCTCTCGTCGATAACTCCGCTTATTGTGTCTGCTATCTCTCCTCCGATCGCGGCGGTACCGCTTATACTGTCGATTACGCTAAACGACACGGCTGTGAAGTCTTTAACCTTTACGAGAGTTAAGGGGTACGAGGAGAACGCAGGAATACGCGCTTTCTTTTTAAAAAGAAAGCTGCAAAGAAAACAATAGCC
>ERZ857745.753-NODE-753-length-45390-cov-16.104092_pt1 | contig 45390 bp, 38 predicted proteins | sample MGYA00519699_ERZ857745 | MGnify/ENA primary metagenome ERZ857745 (study PRJEB31778, sample SAMEA3449357) | human gut metagenome | biome: human gut; feature: human-associated habitat; material: faeces | place: United Kingdom | collected 2010/2012 ... | reverse complement strand
TCATTCACTAATTCAAGTAATGTATTTGAAGCATCTTTGATCTTTGCACGACAATGGGCCTGCTTTTCAATATCATCACTATAATGATTCCCAACTTCAACCATACCAATGATTCCATTGATTGGAGTACGAATATCGTGAGACATTCTTTGAAGAAATTCGGTTTTGGCAACATTAGCCGCCTCTGCCTTTTTAGCTGCCTTCAACAATTCTTCTTGGTGAGCCTTCTCTTTTTCTTGTTCTTTAGCCTGTCTTATACGATTATTGCGATGACTAATATATATCAAGCCAAACACAAATATCAAATATATAAAGGTTATCGCAATTGTTTTTGTGATAAAACTTCCATATACTACACTATCTGGTATATACGCAAAGATATAATAATTACTCTGTTTCAACATAATGCCATAATAGCCTGCACCTTTATTATTAAAATGATAAATATGTTGACTATCCTTGTTTCCTTTTAATAATTGAACAATTTCATTCTTCTTTGTCGAAGCATGAAGTAGTGATCTATCATTACTCGCAATGATGTTTCCTTCATCACAAACAAGAATAGTTCCATCCAATTTTGTACTATATCCCTTCAACAAATTTTGAAGTGTTAAATTATAATTCTGCGCAAAATAAGCGGAAGTATAAAAATAAGTAACCACAATGCCAGGTGCATCACTTCTTGCACATGTCGCAATATCTAAATGAGACCCATCATCCAATTCAATGCGTTGTGCATATGTTCTTTCTGGACAATTCATATATTCCAAAACAATATCTTTACTGATATATTGATGAACTTGTTTTAAAATGGAATCATTTGTACTATAGGAACTTTCTATATTCCCATTTTCATCCAATACAAGAATCCCATCCATCCATAATGTACTAAGATTATCCTTTAGAAAAGCTTGATCTATAAGTTTTCCTGCATCCACTTTACTTTGAATATTCGTTTGAAGCTGACGACAACTCTCAATCGTTCTTAATAAACTCTTCGATTCACTCGCCTCATTATAATGGGTATATGTGGAACATTGTACCTTTACATAATTTACGATTTTAACTAATCTATCTTCTGCTTCACTTTTTTGTGTTTGAAAAAAATAAAATGCTGAAATGCAAACTATACAAACCCCTAATACAACGCTCAGTATATGGTAGTAACAATTTTTAGTACGCAAAATCATCCACCTCCAAATACTTTTCTGGATCCGACAAATATTTACCTATGATCTTTTTCGAAGTACCATCCTTACGCATCTCTTTTAAAGTCTTGTCTAACTTCTCACAAAGATCACGCTTATCATTTTTTGAGAAAGCTACACCAATGCCTACTCGCATCAATGGCTCTTCTAAAATACGAAAATCCGCATTATAGTCCTTTATATATTGAATAATCGATTCTTCATGAGCGCCAATCGCATCCACATATCCTTTTTGTAGGAATGTAAAGATCAATTCTCTATGGTTTAAACTAATCAAGTTACCTACATCATAATTGCCATTTAATAAAATATCTTCTGGCTTGGTGGTCGATTGCACAGCTACATTTTTATCTTTTAAATCATCCAAAGTATAAATATCACTATCATTATTGACCGCAATCACCTGACGACTTGCGATATATGGACCAGCCCACTTATAGTCATTCAATCTTCCTTCCATGGAAAAACATGCCATGATACAATCGATTTTTCCACTTTCTAAAAGTTCCTTATTCTTTTCCCAATCAATATAAACCACTTCAACTCTGTATCCCAATCGCTTAAACGCTTCGGTTGCCAAATCCACATCAATACCTGTAGGATTTCCATCCTCATTCAAATAGTTGTAAGGGGGATAATTATCACTACCTAAAGTAATAACAGGTAAATTGGATTCATCCGATTCTAAATTACTTGTCTTACATCCGCTTAGTAGACAAATAAGTAAAGATAAGCTCAATAAACTTGTAATTATTCGTTTCCCTTTCAAATCATATCCTCCTATCTATTTGACCAATCACACCAATATATTGATCTGTATCCAAACCAGACCACAACGTATGAAATTTTATATTTAACTCTTTAAATTGTAAAGTAAACTCTTTATTTTCCACAGAAGTTTCCTTTAAATGTTTTTTAACTTCTTCCACCACTTCGTCATTCACATCAAACGACTCAAATTCCGAAACACTCTTTTTATACTTTTTATTTTTCTCTCGATCTATAATAGTTAACTCACCAATTAAAGGATTATAATCAAATAAGACTTTAGATTGACTCAATTCAAAAAAGTCCATCTTTTCCTTTAAAAAATCAATAATGCGCTGTGAATGATCATTGTATGGCAATGTTTCTGATTTTAAAATTTCACCAGACAATTTTTTTGCCTCATGATAATCCTTATAATCGTCCTTTTGCGTTTTAAAAGCCAAATACATATCTGTACCCACCTCTTTTAAACACTCTACTAACAATGGATTGAAACATCCACACTTTCCATCCAAAATCATTTGAATGGCCGTTCTATAATCATAGGCCTTTTTATATACACGCGTACTTGTCAATGCATCAAATACGTCGGCAACCGATACAACTTGGGCAGAAATAGGAATATCATTCCCCACTAAACCATCAGGATAGCCCTTTCCATCAAAGCGTTCGTGGTGCCATCTACAAATTTCATAAGCCATTTGAACCAATGGATTATCATTCGGATATTCCATACTACGAATCATTTTTGCGCCAAGTAAAGTATGTGTCTTCATAATTTCATATTCTTCATCCGTAAGCTTTGTCGGTTTATTTAAAATCTCTTTTGAGATTGACACCTTACCAATATCGTGTAAAGACGATGCCGTCGCAATCAATGTAATATCAGACTCCGTTAAAGGATACGCATCCGTTTTCTCAACTAACCTTCTTAAAAGCATCTGCGTGGCAATACGAATATGAAGAATATGTTCACGGCTCTCCTTATTGTATGTTCCTACAACACTACTCAAGATATTGATCATCACTTTATTGTTTTCTTCTTTTTCATACACCTGATTCACTACTACATTGGTCAATCGTTTTTGATTGGCATATAAAACAAGTGTATTCATAACTCTTCGCTTAATAATAAACGCATCAAAAGGACGTTGAATATATTCAACAGCTCCTAAATTATATGCCTTTTCAATAATTGAAGTCTCTTCTTCTGCAGAAATCACAATTATCGGAAATTCTTCAATCCACTGATACTTATTCATATATTCCAAAACTTCAAACCCATTCATTTTTGGCATATTGATATCCAAAAACATTAAATCAATTGTCCAATCCTTTTGTAGAATGGAAATGGCTTCTAAACCATCATTGGCCAATATATATTGATAGTTCTCACCCAATATTTCCATCAATAATTCCTGATTGAATTTGGAGTCATCCACAATCAAAATTTTCTGTCTTTCTTCTAAACTTTTCATAACCCTATTCCCACTTCATCATATAACCATATGATTAGTTAGCTAAAGTATACATCTAAAAAAAACTTGTTTTCAAGAACAAACGTGAACATTTCACAAGCTTTTTTATAACCAAAAAAGCCTGGCATTTATATTGCCAAGCCATTGTATTTATTGACCTATCTTGTTCATTGCCAAGATTTCATTTTCAAGCACTTCTTTATAAGAATCTAACTGTTTCGCTCTAGCGCTTTCATATACTTTGATTTCTTCACTTACATCATCTCCATCTTCTTTATTTAATAAAGATGTTGTAGCATTTTTTGTATTTGTGAAATAGTAGCCTTTATCATTGCCCCACCACTTATTGTTTTCAACTGCCTTGTCTGCATGCGCATCAATTTTAGCAGCCGCATTTGGTGAGAATAAGAAATAATTGTATTCGCACAAACCATTTAATTGGTATGCCACATCTAGGGCATCCTTTACTTTGTCTTTCTTTAAATCTTGAATGATTTCATCCATATATTCAATGTTATTTTGATATCCCACGTGTTTCATCACAACATCACTCGAGAATACAATTCCGACAAAGTTATCTTGTACATATTTAAATAAGTCTAATACTTTCTTATTGTAGGCTTTTCCTTCTTTTTGAATTGAAGTAACATCCGATTTAGAATTTACCGCTTTTATATAACGATCATTAATATCTTGACCCTCTTTATTTAGTGCATCCACTTCTTTTTCAAAAACAGCTAAGGCCTTGTCCCAATCCTTTTTAGAAACACCAGCTTCCAAAGCTAAATCTTCATTAAAGCTTTCCTTTAAATCATCAATGGTAGCCTGCATATTTAAAGACATAGCTGGAAGCTGATCGATGGCGATAGCCATACTTCCAAATACCGCAATATTAGCCTTCATCACCTTTTCACTATACGTATCCGTATTATCGGATTCTGTATGATAATGAAGTTGTGTCCAAGTATATTCACTATCATCCTTTGTTTCTCCAGAACAAGTATCCGTTGTATTTAAGAAATAAGGAACTCCCGCATTACGATAGGAAACACCATCTTCCATTGTCGTTGTATCATATGTCTTTGTAGAAATACCATTCTTATATTCTTTTACAGCACCATCCAATGCACCTGAATCCACTAAGCTTTTTACTAAAGACGCATATTCAGGAACACAAGTCACCATGAATGTATCTGAACCATCATCATAGGCATCCAATTCAAAGTTAAATAAAGCTAAAGTTTTATTAGCCCACTCAGGATGTACATTGTTGATCAATTCATAAGCCCCTCTTGTCCAGTCAAATTCAGTACCTGTTGCACCCCATTCTTCAGCACCATGCGCAACAACCACAATATCATTTTCAGGCACATAGCCACTATCGATCATGGTCTTAGCCATTGACATAATGGTTCCAATAGCACTACAGTCATCTTGAAAACCAGTAAAATACATATCATAATGTCCGGCAAAGATAATTTGTTGATCATGTGACTTACCAGGAATATAGCCAACCACATCATAACTTGTACCATTGCCTTCTTCCATCACACTATCCACTTTTAAAGTGGCCATATCATGACCTTGTTTTAAAGCCTTTTTAATTTGTTTGTACTCACTCATTGTGATGATTGTCGTAGGCATAATATCTTCTGCACAAACATCCTGAATTTGATGATCATCATCACTAAATCTTCCATATCCATCCAAATCGTATGTGACTAATGCTTTTGCGCCATGCTCATAAGCCTCATAGATATAGCCGCCAATCCAAGATTCATTAAATTGATCTACACCAACTAACGCAATCTTACCTTCAACGTCCTTGTCTTCATAGTCTTTTGCAAAACCAGTACCACAATCTACGATTTGTGCTGTAATCCCATTTTCATCTGTACCATTCACCATATACGATACGGGCATCAAATCAATATCTGTTCCTTCAATCGTAAGTGAAGCATCATTATACTGCCACTTATCCACATTGACAGGTATCTTTTCTACATTCTTTAAACCAATGGCCTTCATTTCCTTAGCCAAATAATTGGCTGTTCTATGTTCTGCATCGGAACCACTCGTTCTAAATCCAAGTGAATTATCATGTAATGAAGTATCTGTAGACAATGTTTTTGTGAAGTCATACGCATAGTCCATATCAATTTCATTCACGTAGGCATCAATCGAATCTTGATAGATGGCCTCATCTTTTGTCGAACCACAACCCACTAGGCTCAACACCAATACTGCACTAAGGCTTGCTCGTAAAATCTTTTTCATATTCCTCTTCTCCTTTACCAAACAAAAAAAGATAGGCGCACAATATACACCTATCTTCGTCCATCATCTATCTGCATACTTTTCGTAACAGAAATTCCAGCTTATTGACCATTTCATAAGGTATATTGTACTTTATAAAACTGAGCTTTTAACTCAATCAATAAGGGTAAACACCCTTCCGTATTCCCTAAATACGGTTCTTGCTTCTTCAACAAGTCTTCGGCATTTGACCCGGCCGTCCGTGTAGCCTTAGCCTATATCTAGGCGGTCAATTTCTGTACGATTTGTACGCAAAAAAATATATAGGAAAATGATATTTTTTGTCAACTAAAATTTTTAAAAATATGTAACCCATCCACTTTTGTCTCTAGCTTTTTAAAATAATAGGCAAGAATTAAAGTGACTAGAATACACACGACTAAATAGATCCAGTCATTTAAATATCGATCAAACAAGTTCATTGAAATCCTTTGAAGAATATAAATTTCAAATACATATTGACCTAAAAAATGAAACAAACTATTTTTAATTTCTTTATATGCACATACATCTACAATCAAGAAACAAAACGCAATCGAAATTATTTCATATGCGAGTATTGGTAAGTGAAGACAATATAAACTAAAAGCTAAAATTATCATACAAAAAAAGAATACTGGCTTTTGAATAATGGAACAAACTCGATCTTTATATTTAGATAGAATCATACCTGCTGGAAAACAAAGAATGATATTGTACCACCAAGCCTGATCCTTTATTACATCCATCAAAATTATATATAGAATGGTAAATACTACACATGAAGTCATACTATGTTTCTTACATTGTTTAAACGAAATATATACAATACTATACATAGCTAGTATCGCAAACACATACCAATTACTATTTCCTATGGAACTTAAAGCCGTAAATGAGAATATAATACGAACAAAGGAATACTCTTTCCTTAATAAGAATGATAAAAACAAGTAAATACATAATGCCATACAAAAGTGAATATAAAACTTCAATATTCTTTTTCTTGGCATGCTGTCAATATACACAATACCTCTTCTTTTAATTTGTTCCATAATGCCATATCCCGAATAGAACAAGAATGGTGCAACCATGAGTTGTCCAATTGCCAATAATACCCCATTCCATGGCATCGTTTCATATTGTCCAAAATGTGATAGAAACACAAACAACACAAAAATTCCATTGATACAAGTTGTTTGTTCCTTATTTAATGCCCTATTAAAATTCATTTCATACCCTCTACAATAAGGTATTATATCACCATCTTATCTCCTTCAATGGAATATTTATTTTTGTATTTTATCCTTAACCTTGCAGAAAAAAAGAAGCATTAGTAACTCAATTCACCAATGCTTCTGTCGATATATTTTGCGGTGGTCGTCTTCGGACAACCCCTTGAAAGAGCCTGATGCGTTGAGCTCTTTTTTCTTTTGGCTTTTCTACTGTTTCTCCAGATTAAAACGGCATGAAAAAGGATCCTGATCATCGCCAAGATACTTCTTCATGCATTGATATTTACTTGATAAAGTAGGCACTCAACTTTCCGCTTCCCTTTTGTTCAAGTTTATCAACCTCACAAAGTTCTTTAAGCAATCGGAATGCCTTTGTTGTTCCTGCACCAATCAAATCTTCGACTTCTTTTCTTGTTATGCTACCATTTTCTCGCGCATACTGAATAATGAGATTCTTCTGCTCATCGAGTGTCATATCGTTATTCGCATACTCTATTTTTTGTACCTCAGCTTCTTGCTCTTCATTTCGATTCGGAAGTGTAACCCGAAAAACACCCTTTGCGGTTTCAAACTTTGGCTGGAATGGACATGCTTTATAGGCACGCTCAATTTTTCCGATTCCAGTACCATAACTCTCAATCAATCTCATGCGGTAGAAAACAGCTGCAAGGTTCAGATTTCTCGATTGTGAAACACCAAGAAAAATTGATTTCAGCTCCAAACCTGATACAAGTCCTCCTAGAGAAACAAATTCGATTCTGTCCTCATAGACATTGACCAAATTGCTTCCACTAAAAGAGTAATCACGATGAACGATGCTATTCAGTAAAGCCTCTCTTACTGCTTCCTCCGGGTAATCTCTTCTATCAGTTCGATCCAGCCCTGAAAATGTTGCTTTCGTTTTATTGATCAAATCAATAAAATGGTAAACATCTTCAAGCTGCTTTAATATAGAGCCCTTAAATTCCTTTCTGTCTCGAAACAATTCCTTATCTGTTCCTTGAAATAGCGCAACTTTCGTTGTTGTTTCACACTGGTCTGATAATAGCAATGCAAGATTTGTATATAAGCCATCTTCACCAATCAGCTTGAGAGTTTGCATTTGCGATGGTCCAATTTCGATAGACCTTTTCTGCATCTCTGTTTGGAGAGTATGAAACGTCAATTCCTGATTCATACTTCGGCACAGCTCAAAAGATCTGCCACTGTTTTGAAGAATCATCTCCCGGATTCCCTCTTCAGTCATTGGCTGTGTAGAACTTCCTTTTCTTACATACACTCCACCAGGCTTCAGGCCTTTTTCACGGAGATAGTACGGTCGATTTGTTCCTGTTGTTACATCTATTTCGATAATTTGCTTTTCTTCTAATTCTACCGAGTTGACTCTAACAAACGGCATTATGTCTGGTGCCAGCGAATCCTTCAAAGAATTCACGATTTGTAGCATCACACCATCCGGATCACCAATACCCAGAACTGCTCCATCTTTTCGTACTCCAACATAAACTGTGCCGCCCTCTGCATTCGCAAATCCCATCACCTCTTTTCGGATGTCAGGGACATACTCTTGCTTAAATTCAATATTCTGGTTCTCAAATTCTAACATCTTCTAATTCATCCTTTCTAATTCCTTTCTTTCTTCTTTCTTCTTTTTTTCTTTCTTCTTTCTTTCTTATTGTATAAAAGAAAGAAAGGAAAATCAAGAAGTGTAGAAACAACCTTAACATTGCAGAATTTGTATAACTAAAAAGCAAGAACAATATAAGAAATCTTTAATTTCATACCCTGAACAAACCAAAGTGGACATTTCTGCCCACTATTCATTACGACCCATATAATTTGCGAGTGCACCAAGTAAGTTAGCATCTTGACGATATGTACAACACCTTAAAAGTATCTGTCATTGGATATGATTTTTTCTCAATAATTTTCCCCCTCACGACTAAGAAGTCCACTCTTCATCGAACTTCCACCAATGTCAAAGCACAAATAATATTTCATAATTTCCTACATTAAGCCAACATCTGCATAGTCTATCTATATAATTAGATGAAAACCCTTTACGCATATCAACCTAATTCATTTCCTAAACGGATTCACTATTTTCTGTGAACATATGGTACGTCGTTAAGGTACCATTTCTGATATACTAACCCGGTTGGATGAGAAATAATTTACGCCAATACAAACAAATGGTATTACGCCAACACCCATTTGAGTTCCGCTCATCTAACATCGATTAGAGAACTAGACTTCTCCGTAATATATGCATAATATCTAGTTCTCTCCTCTAAAATTTGTTGTCCAACGGTTTAGATTCGTGCTAGAATAATATTGTCTAGAGAGTCATTCTAACACATTTGATATCTAACCATTCTTATACTTTCCTGACTCTCTAAATGTGAACCAGTTGTTGCTGGTCTTTTTTTGCATTGAAAAAGGCTCAAATCCTTTCGATTTGAACCCACTTTATTATTCAATTGGACAATCACAAACAATAGAAGCAGTATCCACTTCGATTTCTGTTGTCACAAATGGCAATTGCGTTTGATCCACATCCATTCCATACAAGATCAATGATAATGTATGTCCTTTAGGAATTGTATAGTCGTTGCTGACAAAGTCAAATGAATATGTATACCAAGTATCTGGATCAATGGCTTCCTTTGAATAATTATTCAAACGATTTTGTGCATTCATCCAACCTCGTGTAATCACAAAATAATCGGATGGTTTTTCTTCCATTTTAAAGACAAAAGAATGATTTTCATCCCCATCCAAATTCGATGTCAAACGAACTTGTTTTCCCTTTTCCACAAGCATTGCACTCAAAATGGCCGTAGGCTGTTGAATTCGAGCCCTAAAAGAAACTTTGGCTCTTCCCGCAAAACGCGTATCTTCCTTCATTGTTTCTAAATCAAAAGAAAGCGAATGCGCATTTTGAGTTAAAACCAACTCATCCAGCCATGCCTTTGTGTTTTTTTGTTTACGATCATAAATCGTTTGCGACAAATCATCCACAATCATTTGATTTCCATTCTCTTGTACACGATAGGACTTATAAGATTTAGGTGGCCAAACCTCTTCTTGCATCCACAATTTTTGATCTAAGTTATTCTCAATATAAATCTTAGACTCATTTTGAATACCTGTATCAATCCCTTTTAAATAATAATCCAGCCAACGATCGATCAATCCTAATGTAGGACTATCCTCAAGATGATACGTATAAATATGTTGTCCTTGATGTAACAACATCATACGATCTTTACCAAGTTCTTGAAGCTTTTCATACAAACGAATACCTTGATCTGGTTTAACATTCCAATCATTTAAGCCTTGAAGAACGAATACCGAAGCTTGGATGCGATCAGCATGCTGCAAATAATTACGCTCATCCCAAAAGCGATTGTAGTTTCCCGATTGTCTGTCTTCACCTTCTTGAAGAGTCTTTTGATTCTTTTCAAACAAAGGTTTGATCGACGCAAAATCATTTGAATCCAAAGCACGCGAGAAACAATACTTTGCCAAAATATCCAAGTCATCCCCTTGCCAATCCATGGCTGGTAAAGTTAAACCATTATGACGATAATATTCATACCAGTTGGAAATACCCGCTTCAGGAAGAATTGTCTTTAAGCCTTCTACACCTGTTGTGGCTACCCCAATACACATTGTACCCAAATAAGAACGTGCAGACATCGCAACAGAACCTGTACACCAAGATGCCAAAACCTGTACCGTTCTTGTCTTATCTCTAAAAGCTCGAGCTCTTCCGTTTAACCAATCAATGACCGATTTAAACGCAAGAATCTCCTCTTCACTTCCCGTCATTGTTAATCCGTCGCTTCCTTTTGTACCAAGTCCACCACTAAACACACCGGCATATCCACGTTCTAGTAAATGACCATATAAATCTGAAATGCATTCATAAGCGCTTGGATCTGGTTCTGGATACGGACTGCTTTCCACAATTTGTTCGGCTTCTTTTTTAGGACAAACTACAGGATCTTTTGGATGAAACGTGATATCCTCACGCTGAACATTCTGACTTGGATATGCCTGTATATTTGTATTTACATCATACAAATCATACCAATCCTCATTACAGTGCAACATATATGGATTGGCCACAAAAACAGCCGGAACTTTTTCATCTAGCTTTGGACGCTTAATATAAACCGCAATCAAATCATATTGTCCATCTTGATCTGTATCCACTGTAGTTTCCACAAAAACTCTTTCAAACAATGCTTCCATATTAATTTACTTTCGGATGTTTCTTTAAATACGATTTCCAAACCAACACAAACACAGCTCCTAAAACTAACATCGCAACTAAGAAGCCAAAGAATAAACGATATCCACCAACACCTGGATTTTGATCAATCATCATACCCGCTAAAACAGATACAAAAATTTCTGGCAAATACCCAATTGTAGAAATAATTCCAGCAGCCGTTCCAGAATACTTTTCTGGTACAGCACCCTCATCCATCATAGCCCATGTTTGTGCATAGTTTACATTATAGAAAATATAGATTAAGACAAACAAAACTGTAAAGAGCACAATAGAACCTGCATTTGTTGGCAACAATAAAATCCCCAAAGTACCCAAAGCCATTACCACAAATGAAATCAATAGAGCATTTCCTGTACCAAACTTATCGGAGAAGAAGCCTCCACCAACGTTTCCAAATAAAGAAAACCATCGTTTCATAGCTGCAAGTGTAGCTCCAAAAGTAACAGTTGCTCCTAAAATAGATGTGGCATATGGTGTAAAGTAATACAAAGACAAGGTAAATACATAGTTACAGAATGTCACAAAACTAATGATCCAGATGGCTGGCATTTTTAATACTTCTCCAATGCCTTTAAAAGAAATACGTTCACTTGCTTCCATATGTCCATCTTTTACTTTAAAGAAACAGAAAATGCCCATCGCAATCGTCAAAACTGAATAATAAACGATGACTGTTTTCATACCTGCCACTTCGTCATTGATTTGACCAATGCCAATACGGAAAGCTACAACAGCACCCATAGCCATCAATGCAGCACCAACGCCACGACCACCTTCAAAGAATCCATAGGCTTTTCCTTGATCATCCGAATCCGATAGAATACGAACAGCTTTTACACAGGCTGGCCAAAACGCAAATAAACTTGAAATGCCCCAGAATGCATAAAGTGCTAGTAACTGATAGTAATTCAATGGTAATAAGTGTACAAAGCCACCCAATCCTGTTCCAATTAGAGAAACCGTTAAGATCATTCTTGTTGAAAAGCGGTCTGCCACGATACCTCCAAATAAATAGGAAATCATACCAAAAATTCCTAAAATACTTCCAAACACACCCATTTGTGTATTCGTCAAATGATACGTAGCTAAATATGCATCATAGTAATCAAAGCGAAAATATGGCAAGCCATAAATAATCGCCCCTCCAAATGCGACGATAATAATGGCCCAGAAGTTCTTTGCCGTCTTATCGCCAAAACCTAGTTTTTTAAATAATTTGTTCATCTTTTTTCTCCCTTACTTAAAACTATTTCACTTTCTTTATGATTAAAGGTATGAAGTCCATGATAAAGAACCATACCTGCAATCGCATATAATATAGCGGCTATAAAATAAGCCTGCTGATACCCAGATTGGTGGACAAATAAAATCTTTCCTGTAAAATGACCACTCAATATACTCACAATACCTGCCGTAAAATTCACTACGGAGGTATAAACAGGCCGCAAATCTTTACAAATCACATCCATCGATAGAGCACTATCCACAGGACTTGATAAATTCGCAAGGCCCGCACGTATAAATAGTGATGCACCAACAACAAGTACAACATATTTACCAAAATAATTTCCATTTCCAATCATCAACATAAAAGGAATGGAGGCCATGACCGTTAAGAAGATCGTTCCCACTTTACCAAATTTTTTTGTACACTTCGGCGTAAAAAACATAAATAAGACAATCGCCACATAGGAAATGGATACCATTAAAGAACTGGTTGCCTTATCAATATGTAAATTTCGATTTAGATATACAGTATAGTACGATGTAAATAGGCCCATCGCAAAAGAAATCAAAGCCCAATACAATAAATAAGCCCGGGAATATCGATTTAATAAAAGTTGTCTTGCACCATTCATTTTTTCCTTTAAAGAAAGCCTTGGAGTAAGCTCCATTTGATAATCCGATTTCTTTTCCGATATACATAAAATGGGAATCAAGGAAATTAACGCAATACAACCCACCACGAATAGAACCATTCGATTCGCATCCATATAAGATTGATGTAAACCAGATGAAAGATGCGTCATATAGCGCGTTGCCTCTTGGGCTTGCGCATATGAAATGTTGGCCACACAACTAAACGCCTTTACCACAAAGGCTCCACCAAGATACGTTGCCAAGAAATATCCAATATACCCCATATAGTAAGTTCTTGTATACCAATGTATTTCTTGATCTTTAAATGCTTCTGTATAACAAGCGATAAAAGGACTCAGCATAATAAAGTGCAGTTGCACACCCGTTAATGCCAATAGGGTTGCGATATATAAAGCCCAAGTAAAATCCATACAGACGGCGCCAAAAAAGGCACATGCCGTTGAAAGCGAACAAAAAAGTAATAGCTTTTTATAGCCAATCTTTGGCACTAGCAACAATAAAGCTGCACTTATAAATGTGGCATATCCATAAAAGGCCCAGAAGGATGTTGCGATAGAAGTTTGTGCTTCTTGCAGATAATTCACAAACGTATCGTACAAAACTCCACTCGCCAAATTATTAATGACATAACTAATTATAAAATAAACAATATTCCGTTTATCTCTTCGTTCTTCCATTTCTTCAACTCCTAAAAACTGTTTAAAATTATACGATTATATAAAAAACAAATCAATTGTTAATTTTTCAGTAAAACAGTGAAACAATAAAAAAGAATGCATTTCAATCATACTCAGTTCAGGCTTCACACAACATCTATAATAAAAATTTAGGGAACTTTTATGATTGTATTAAGCACAAATGTTCCCTAAACTATATTCATTAAAATTTTCTTGTTGCGAACTACGCTTTAAAAAGTTTTCCAACATTTTTCTTTTAAGAATTCATTTATAACACTGATATCTTCACCCTCATAGTATTTAACTAGTAATTTCTTAAAATCTGGCACTTCCTTTTCTGGGATTACAAGCAATCCTTGACCGTGTGCAATTAGATATTGATTTGCGAATATTACAGATGCACGTTTGTTGCCATCAATAAATATTTGTGTTTTCATACAATACATGCATAGATCAATAGCTATTTCAATAGGTTCTTTATTTGAATTAACTATATTATCAATAGATTCTTTTACAACACTTTCAATTGGAATAGGTGGAACATAACTACTTCCACCAATTGTGACAGGAACTCCACGAACTCTTCCACCATCTACATAAAAACCTTCATTTACTAGTTTTGCGATATGGATAATCATATAATAATTTGAAGTACTCTGAATCACATCTTTGTCCAAAATAAATTCCCAAGCATGTTTTAAATTTAAGATTTTCTGCACATCTGAAGCTTTTACACCATTTACAATTCCATTATTTAAAATCTCTTCTGTTTGTGGAAAAGTTGTCCCAACCCCCTCTAAAACAGCCTGATCATAAATATTAGATTTCATGTTAGCACGTGCAAAATCAATATTTTGCAAAACACGGCTTGATAATTCAGAATCTTTATACCCTAGAGATGTTAATTCTCTTTCAATCTGTCTTATTCTTTTTCGTAATACCCTTGCATCTTTAGCATTTTTTAACAGTAATTGATACAATTCATCGGAATAGGCATCAACATAAGTTGACGTTAATTTTCCTGCAATTCGTTTTCTTACATATAAATAACGAGAACCATTTTGTTCTTTTATTTCAGGAGAACCATCATAAGGTAATAAGTTCAATCTAGCTTGACAATCCGCTTTATCTTCTAATAATGCCTGTATTTTAACCAAATCATTCATAATTTCACTCCTTAGGGAACTTTTTCGTTATATATTATATCAAAAGTTCCCTAATCAATAAATACAAATAGGGAACTTTTATCACACATAGCGCTTAATAAGTTCCCTATTTTTTTTCTTGTGTTTAAATCATACAAGAATCCTTTTGACATCTTATTTGTATTTAAATCAAAAAAAATGAGGATGATTTCTAAGTCATCCTCAGTTTGAGCTCCTCACCCTGCATTTTAGTTTAAATTGAATTTAGCTTCTCGCCATTCAAGAGCCATCGCTCATTTGTATTATACCAGAAGTCATCTAAAAGGCTCAACATATAATTGAAGCCTTGTTAGCCAATCATGCATATTCAATATTCATAATTCTTTTATTGATATTTACGATAATCAAAAACATCTTCTCTTTCTAACAATTGAGACCATCTTGCAGATAATAATTTGGCGTATTTATAATCTACTAATCCATAAGCCCCTAAAGAATATGCATCATTACATTCAATCAATAATGTTCTACCATCTTTGGTAACACCAATATCAATAGAACATGCCATTGGTCTTTTATCCCATTCGATAAATTGATCCATAATTTCATCTAATACTTCTGCATCATAATTATAGTGCCAATCTCCCTTATATGGTCGAACATCTATAATTTGATCATAGTATACAAAGCAACGCCATTCACGCATAAATTCAATGGGTTCACTGCATAAGACCTCAAAATCTTCATTATAGGCACCACATCCAATTAAATCCTTAATACTTGAAATCACTTTTCCAGTGAATTTCTTACTTTCTACAGGCTTAACAAACCAACCTGCAGACCATTTACCTTCATCTGTAGAAATAGCATTTATGGTATCTCTCCATATTTTTCTGCCAAGAAACTTTCGAAGACATTCTGGATAATCATCTACATGTGGGTTTAAAACATTAAATTTGGCGAAAACATTTTCACATTGTTGAATGTAATCAACGACTATATCTTCTTTTGTGATTTGATTATATACATCATCAAGAGAAAAATAAGGCACAACTTCACATGCCAATTCATTAAAACCAGAAATGGCTTTTTGCATATTCTGACTATGTCCAACTACTAATCCTGAATTATAGTCTTTTTTGACCTTGATATAAGCTTTCATTTTAATTTTCCTTCTAATCTTGCAACATATTTAAATACATATCCAATCTTTCATTTATATATCCCGCAAACAAATTTTCCATTGCAAAAAGATTATGTTTTACATGATATTCATCAAACGCATTATAATAGGCAAGTCGACCGTTCTACCATTTCCATCAATAAAAGGATGAATCGATTCAAACTCAATATGGAAACGAGCTAATTTCGTTACAATATGCTCCTTACTATTCGCAAAATCCATTAATAATTGTTCCATTTTCGGTGCAATCAAATAAGGTTGTACTGGCTCATTCTGCGCGCCCATAATATAAACAGGAATTCTACGATATACGCCTCGGTCTTCTTTCTTATCCGCAAGAACAAGATAATGAATTTGTTTGATGACACTCTCACTAATGGGAACATTATTTTTGACTAGTTCTCTTACAAAATCAAAAGCTTCCTTATGTCCAACAGCTTCCATATGATCTTTTAGAGGCTTTTTATCAATTGTGAGACCACGAAGAACTAAATCCGTTTCACGCAAAGTCAGTGTATTTCCTTCAATCGCATTTGAATTGTAGGTATACTCCACAATAAATTCTTCATTCAACCTAGCAACTTCACCTTCTGTTAATGGTCTTCTAGAATCTAATTCCATCTTTTTTCGATCAATCTGCCGCAAAAGATTCTCTTTTGACTTTAAACGACCATCTACCGGTTTCTTTGCATCCACAGGAATTTTCCAACTTCGCCCCTCATGATAAGCACCTAAAATTTTTCCCTGAGCACAAAGAACTCGAATTCTTCGATCTGAAATACCCCATTTTTCAGAAGCTTGTTTTACAGTCATAAACATGGATCATCACTCCTAATCTAGAAGTATTATATCATTTTATCGGAACAATAGACATCTATCGGAATAATCCAAAGCCGTTTATCGGAACATTATAAGTTCTTACCAAGCATATACGCTTATTTCATCTTCTGCTGCCCTTGCGATCATGTAGATATCTCGAAATATATATTCACTTGCATACACGATAATTTCTACACCTTTAATACACAACAACCAATACAATACTGAATTGTGCATCGATGACACCTCTTTGACATCTTAACCTTATTGACACAATTACCTTGTGGCATTAGTATAATACCTAAAGCTGACTTTAGGTCGAGAAAGGAATCACTATGTATACAATTGGACAAGTATCTGAAATGTTTGATTTACCCATTTCTACCCTTCGATATTATGATAAAGAAGGATTTTTCCCTCATTTAGTTCGCAAAGGCAATATTCGCTATTTCAGCAATCATGAAATTGAAGCTTTACACCTCATTGAGTGTTTAAAAAAATCTGGTCTTGGCATTAAAGAAATCAATCAATTCTTTAGTTGGGTTTCTGAAGGAAGTGCAAGTTTTGAAAAGAGAAAAGAGTTGTTTGAGGCTCGAAAAGAGGCTGTAGAAGCTGAAATCAAAAGTCTTCAAGAAACACTATCTTTATTAGAATTTAAATGTTGGTACTACTCAAAAGCTATGGAGGATGGTACAGAAGAATACATTCAAGCTATGCTTCCAGACAAGCTTCCAAGTGACATTCAAAAATTATATGATGCAAGTCATAAATAAGAAAATGGAGCAGAGATATTCTGCTCCAAAGCTATTCAAAACCAGCTGGCTCGTTCTGATTTTGATTGACTGATTCTTAAATTTCAAACCATTTGATTTCACAAGCATCCAATTCAACTTCGAAACTTGTTCCATCACCCTTATACACGGTAGTTGTCTGTGGTTCATATGTATTATTGACAACACAGAAACTGTTTGTAGAAGGATATACGTTGATATCCACATTGTAGTTGTCGGAATACCAGCGTTTCATTTCTTCTTCTTTGTGCGCTGCAAAGAAGATTGCACGATACAATAGTCTTACGTTCTCAAAACTAAATGGAAGACCATTCATATACACACCGCGACCTTTTCCATACTCATTTACAGCTAAATTAACATGTAGATCTTTTTCAGCCAAGATTTCGGTTTCAGGAAGAGCATATACATCATTTACACATTCTCCCCAATCTTCATGTTCTAATTGTTCTGTAATAAAGTGATTTGGATGTACTTGCCAATTGTATTTGTCTGTATGCATTGTGAAACCTAATTCTTTATCCACACCCAATACATCGTATAAAGTGAAGAATTTACCGTTGCGGTTGATAGCTGTTGGCTCACCAACACCGATAAATCCACCGCCCTGGTCTACATAACGACGAAGAGCTGTAATCACTGGTTCATCAAATTCGGCTCCACCACTAAAGCTTGTGTATGCAGAACCAATGTTCATCACAACGTCCATATCATCTAAGATGGTTGGATCTTTACGAATATCATCAAAACTAATGAAATGAACATCAAATGGGAAACCACTCAACGCTTCCATAACACCAGTATATGAATAGATTTGTTTGTACCAAATGGCATGGTGAACTAAGTGTGTTCCCCAACGACGAAGTTCTCCCCAACTATTAATTACACCCACTTTTAATAAGTTTAGTGGAACTTGTTGATTCACATGAGAATATAGCGTACGGAATTCGTCACATACCTTTTCAATATAATCAATGAATTCAGGGAAATCCAATGCCAATTTTAAATATCCACCATAACCAATACGATCGACTGGACTACGTAAAATAGCTCTACGAGCCGTTACCCAGTTAACCTTAGCTTCTTTTAATGGATCTCCATTTTTATGGAAAACATCTGGGAAGAAGTATGGTAAGAATCTTCCTTCTGTATACTTAACACCCTTAATATCGGAAATTAAACGAAGTGTTGTACCAGAACCGACCGATCCTACAACCGCATCCAATCCAATGGATTCAAAATATTTTCCAAATGGCTCTGTACCAATCCAGTGATCCCCTAAAAACATCATAGCTTCTTTTCCATATTCATGACAAATATCTACAAATTTCTTCGCTAATTTACTTACTTCACGCTGTTGGAAATCCATGAAATCACGATATTCCTTAGTTGGAACACAGAAAGTTGAGTTATTAAATCCTTTGTTGATAATATATTCAGCTCTAAATGGATAGCCCACTTCTTTTTCAAACTGTTCCAAAATATATGGAGATACAGAAGCACTATATCCAAACCAGTCTACAAATTTTTCGCGTGCAAATTCATCAAATTGAAGCGTGAATTGATGGAAGAACGTTGTAAAACGAACAACGTCTACATCATCTCTTTCTTCACAGAATTTTCTAAATTTATCCAATACATACTTTTGTGTTTTAGGTTGTCGAACATCAAAAGTCATTTGATGTTCTTCACCCTGCCAATCATTCGTTAGAGCATTATACATATGCACAGGATCCCAAATCACAAATGCCAAGAAGCTTACGGTATACGCATGATACGGAATTGTATCATGAATAATCACTTCACCCGTTTCTTCATCATAATCCCAATTTGTGATGACATCATCCGTTGTACGATCAATAACTTCCCACCATCTGTGATTGTCTTTTGTGTTTGGCTTTAATTGATCTTTATAGAAATGCTGCATGATTTGAATCTTTAACTCGGTTGACTTTGCCGTCACAAAATCACTCATCAAATACATCTGTTGGATTTCATCTGGATTCGCCTTTGCCCACGCATTATCTTTTCTTGTCGTATAGTAAGTCGCATATTGCTTAATATCCATCTTACGCAATTCTTCTGGCATATCCGTTCCGTCACAGTCACGGATGGCATCGGCTTTCCATCGATTAATAATCTCAATTGTTGCATCAATTACATCAACATCTGTCGGTACAGTTACTCTGCCTGTTTCAATCATTTTATTTTCTCCTAAACTAGTCAATTCTATTTTCAGTTTCCATATCAAAGAAATGTATTTTTGATAAGTCCATTGTTAATTTAATTGTTGAATGTGCTTCTGGTTCCAAACGAGAATTTACTTTGGCACACATTTTTTGTCCATTTAAAGCACCATGCAAAATATATTCATGGCCCAATAGTTCAGCCACTTCAATTTCAAAATCAAAGTTAGCACTCGGATATGTATCAGCTACAATTCCCTCACCATGTAAATCTTCTGGACGAATACCCATGATAATTTCTTTTCCTTCGTAACTAGAAAGTTTTTCTCTATACATCAAAGGAATTTCAATCTTCATATCTCCCACTTGGAAGAAACCATTTGTATACGTACCCTTCACAAAGTTCGTTGCAGGCGCACCCAAGAATCCAGCTACGAATAAGTTTGCAGGATTATTGTAAATTTCTTTAGGCGTACCAATCTGCTGGATATATCCACCCTTCATAACAACAATACGATCGGCCATAGTCATGGCTTCGGTTTGATCGTGTGTTACATAAATGGTAGTAGCTCCAATACGTTCATGAAGCTGAATGATTTCCGAACGCATTTGTACACGCAATTTCGCATCCAAGTTTGATAGTGGCTCATCCATTAAGAATACCTTCGCATTACGAACGATAGCACGACCCAAGGCAACACGCTGTCTTTGACCACCTGATAAAGCTTTTGGCTTACGATCCAAATAAGGCTCAATCTCTAAAATACGAGCTGCTTCATGCACACGCTTATCAATCTCTTCCTTACTATACTTACGTAATTTCAAGCCGAATGCCATATTCTCATATACACTCATATGAGGGTATAACGCATAAGACTGGAATACCATCGCAATATCACGATCTTTTGGTTCCACATCATTCATTCTTTTTCCATCAATATAGAAATCACCGGCACTAATTTCTTCTAAACCAGCAATCATACGAAGTGTTGTAGACTTACCACATCCACTAGGTCCTACAAACACAATAAATTCTTTATCTTTTACATCTAAATTAAAGTCAAATACAGCCTGAACATTGTTGTCATATATTTTATCAACATGCTGCAATGATAATTCTGCCATACTTCTTCCTCCTATTTATGTTTTCGATTGTATAGAAACAATAATGTTAGTAAGCCTGTCAATCCAACGATTTCAATCATTAAATTACGAACACTTACCGTCTTCTGTGCCCAAATGATCATACCTAAGAACACAAAGAATAATACGATCATAATTATGTTCATTACTTTATTTTCATCTCTCATATTAGACACCTTACTCTTTCATTCCACCAATACTCATGCCCTGTGTAATCTTCTTTTGAACACAAATATAAAGAACTAACGTTGGAATCATAACAATTACCAACCCAGCATACATGACACCAAAGTTTGCCTGTGACTTCGCATCGGCCATTAAGTATTTAACACCAACAGCCAACGTCGCATTTTCTTTATCCATAAAAGTAAATGCGATAATATATTCATTCCAGAAAGCCAAGAATTGAAATAGGATAACCGTAATAATACTTGGTCTTGCCATGGGAATCATAATCTTTGTCATAGTCTTAAAGTAGCCACAACCATCAATGCGAGCCGCCTCTTCATATGCCTTAGGCAATGTTTTGAAATAACCCGTCAACAAATAGATTGTGAAAGGTAAGGCCGTTGCCGCATACACGACAGAAAGCCAGAACTTACTATTTAAGAAAAAGTCAAATCCAAGCTTAATGTCCGCATTAAATAACATTAAGAAAATTGGCAAAACAATATAGTTCACATTTACGAAAAGTCCAGCCATGAAAAGTCCATTAAAGAATTTCTTTCCCACAAAATCAAATCGTGCTAAAACATACGATGCAGGAAGAGCCACCACCAATAAAATGACTAATGATAGTGCTGTTACAATGATTGTATTTAATAAATAATCACCCATTCTTGCCTTCACAAAGGCATCCGCAAAGTTTGACCACAATATTTGTTTTGGAAGATCAAATGGATTTCCACTCACCAATTCCAATTGCGATTTTAAAGATGCAAGGAATACCCAAACGATGGGTACAATAATCGAAATAGCTAATGTGATCAGTGCCACATAAACAAAGATCTTGTATAAAGGAAAATTACGTTTCTTCATATCTCATCCTCCTAATACTGTAATATATCACGTTCAGTGACCTTATTTATGATGGCGGATAAGGCAAATGAGAATACGAAGATACATACTCCGACGGCCATACCAAATCCGTATTTACCAGCGAACGCATTGTTGTACATATAGTTCAATGCCACTTCACTTCCTAGATTTCCCTCACTTGTCAATTGAACGAACATAAATGATAAGTTGATTGTAGAAATTACGAAGAAAGTTAAAGTTGTACGAATGTTATCCCAAATCAAAGGTAAAGTAATCATAAAGAACTGTCTGACTTTACTAGCCCCCTCAAGACTTGCAGCCTCATATAGGTTTTCTGGAATACTCGACATACTCGACATATACATAACCATATAATAACCAATGGCCTGCCATACAAGGGCACCAATAATAGAATAGTTAATAACAGCCGGATTTCCCATCCATTGTTGTTGTAAAGACGAAAGTCCAATCATACCGAAGAATGTATTTAAAATACCATTCGTAGGTTGATAAATAGCTGAGAAAATACCTGCAATAACAACAATACTCAAAATATTTGGAATGTAGAAAATTACACGGAAGAAGTTTTTTCCAACAAACTCTTCACGAGTTAATAATGTCGCAAACAATACGGCCAACACCAAAGTGATGATCGTGATCAATACAACATACAAGATTGTATTTTGCATAGCCTCAATAAAACGCATGTCGTTAAAAAGAACCTTAAAGTTGAAGAACCCGGCAAAAGTGGCATCACTTACGAAATTGCTCTTTTTAAAGAATGCTGTCTTAAATACATCAATCGTTGGAATCACCATAAAAATGAAGACTAGAACAACGGCTGGTGCAAGACACGCAAATACGAAACGATTTTGTGCTTTCTTTTTATTCATGAGTTACCTCCCATCTCTTAAAAAGCGACGAGCAACAATTTGCTCATCGCTTTAAGTTTAATTATTCAGTTACAGCTTTGTTTTTAGATAATTTAACCCAAGCATCTGCTAATTTGCTTTGGTAATCTTTTGCAGTTAATTCACCAGTAGCTAAAGAATCAATTGAACCAAATACTGTTGCAGCACGGTCAAAGTCTGGTAAGTTATCTGTGTTGTAAGGAGCAAATGCACCTAATGCAGCAGAAGCAGTGTCATATACAGAGAAGAATTCTTTTGTATATCCATCTTCCATAGCCGCGATTGTGTCTGACATATGTGTAGTTGGAACAATGTTTCCACCTTCAGCCATGATCTTAACACCTTCATCAGAATAGATAAACTTCAAGAATGCTTTCGCATCATCTACGTTTTTAGCTTGAGCAGGAATCCACACTTGTTCAGTCATAGATCCAACGAAACGTTCACCATCTTTTTCTAATGCAGGCAATGGAAGTAATCCCCAGTGATAATCTTCAGGCGTTGTATCTGCCATTTCATTCACTACCCAGTCACCATTAGGCATGAATAATGCTTTTCCATCAATGACAGCCTGTTGGTTCATTGTGAAACCATCTTTCGCATTCGCATTTGAGACTGTATCAGAATATAAATAATCAGGACTTACTAATTTAGATAAAATATCGATAGTTTGTTTAGCACCATCTGTATTCCAAGCATCCTTGTCATAATTTAATACATTCGTTAATAATTCTTCTCCACCAGTTTCTTTCAACAATGCATTTAATGTGTTGTCAAAATAACCATTTGTTGGATAAGTAAATAATGCGATACCATCTTTCTTAGCTTGATCACCTAAAGCCCAGAATTCTTCCCAAGTTGTTGGAAGTTCATATTTCTTTCCTTCTCCAACCAATTCAGTATTATAGAAGAATCCAGCTGGAGTTGTCTTAAGTGGCATCAAATAAGATTTTCCATCACCATAATATTGTACGATACTACTATTTGCGTAGTTTTCATCCATACCAACTTCTTCAACTACATCTGAAATATCCAAGACTTCATGAGTATTTAATTGAGTTTCAGTATATCCAGAAGGCTGACCTAAGTTATAGTAAACAACATCAGAATATTCACCCTTCGCATTTTCTTTATTCAATACATCAGGCAATTCTTTTTCAAAACGCAATTGAACATCTACATCCGGATTTGCCTTTTCAAAAGCCTTAGCCAATTTTGTGAATACTTCTTCACCATTACCACCAGAGAAAGAATCAAATTTTAATACTCGCTTATCTCCAGAATCAGAATTTTCAGCTGGTTTGCTAGAACATCCTGCTAACATAGATGCTGCCATCGCAAATGATAACCCAGCAGTTATAACTTTTTTCATACTTTACCTCCTCATAAATTCGTATGAACCTCTTTTGACAAGTCTAGTATAGCCTATTTGAAAGCGCTTTATCATAAAAATATAGCTCTATATTTTAGATATATTGCGATTTAATAATTTTGACGACAAAATTGATAAACAAAAGAAAACAATATATAATAATACAAAAAGAGGTGTTTTATGAGTACACAACGCTTTCAAATTGACCAAGTCGACTTCAATAAAGCCCGACCAAAACTACTATATATAACCGAATCCAAGTTCGACCACGAATGGAATTCCACCCTACATACCCATTTATATACAGAAATGTTCTATGTGACAAAAGGCCATGGACTTCTAAGTTTAGACAACAAAAACTATCCCGTAAAAGAAGACGATCTCGTTATTGTCAATCCATTGGTATCCCATACCGAGCGTGGTATTGAAAATATCAACTTCGAATACATTGTTATGGGAATTGAAGGCGTCACCTTCTTTTCAAAAGAAGAAGACGAAGAACAAGGATGTAGTATTGCTAACTATTATGAATACAAACACGAAGTATTATTCTATCTAAAAACCATTCTAATGGAAGTTAAAGCAAGAGATGCTGAATATCAATCCTTATGCCAAAACCTATTAGAAGTATTACTGATCAACCTGATGCGTAGGGCTAACATTAGTTTAAAATCTTCACCCGTTAATAAAGCCAACAAAGACTGTGTCTATATCGAAAAATATATTGATGCTCACTTTAAAGAAGATATTACACTAGACACTTTAAGTGAACTTACTTTCTTAAATAAATATCACATTGTACATGCCTTTAAGCAATATAAGGGAATCTCCCCCATTAACTACATGATTCAAAAGCGTATTCAAGAAGCTAAAGTTCTACTTTCTACAACCAATCTTCAAATTTCAGAAATATCCATCATCATAGGATTTACGAGCCAATCCTATTTTGCCCAAGCCTTCAAAAAAGCAACGGGCATTTCACCTATTCAATTTAGAAAAAATCATAGTGAACAATAGAAAAAGGAGCGACTGCTCCTTTATTTACATAATACAGCACGATATTTTTCAACCATGTCCTGATACTCTTCATCCGACAATGTTTTTTCGCCAGGATTCATAGCGAATACACCGCCCCATTCATATCCATCCTTATATTTAGGAACTAAATGGAAATGAAGATGATGACCCGTATCCCCATAAGCACCATAATTGACTTTATCTGGATTGAAGATTTCATGCATAGCACAAGCTACCCTATTGATATCCTCCATATAAGCAGCTCTTTCCTGGGCCGTCAACTCTGTAATTTCACTCACATGTTTCTTATGAGCCACAATCACACGACCCGGATGAGACTGTTCCTTAAACAAATACACTTTTGAACTTTCTAGTTCACAAATTTTAATTCCGAAAGCAGCTACTAACTCGCCTTCCATGCAATAAGCACAATTTTGATCTTTCATTTTTTTACCTACTCTTCCTGAAGGTATAATACCACAATTTGTAAGTACTTACATAGTAAATTTAAGCTAATTATTTCAAGTATACATTCGATAACAATGTACTTTCTTTTCCCATAAAACCATGTTATACTATAAGTGTATTGATTAAGTTAAGACTCTAACCCTTTCAATTAACTTTCTCAACATTCCCATTTCTGGACCGGGCCCATTCCGGTCCTTTTATTTTGTCAAAAAAAGAGTAGCATTATTTTTGTAATGTTACTCTCTAAATATTTTTCTAATTAATTATAATTTGTGATTTTTTCACATCTCCAAAACCAATAAAATTTATTTTTTCTCTATCATGAATTGGCTCTGTAACAATTAGCATAGTTGTTGTATCATAACCGGCTTGTTTCACTGTATCTAAATCAACCTTTACAACTGCTTCCCCAGCCTTAACTCTTTCTCCTTGCTTTTTAACACTTTGAAACCTTTACCTTTTAAATTAACTGTATCGATTCCAATACGAACCAAAAGCCCAGTTCCATCATTCATTCTTAATGCAAAAGCGTGTCCAGTAGGAAATAGTACCTCTAGTCTTCCAGTAGCAGGTGCAACCACTTCTCCATCACTTAAAATAAATCCAATTGTTTGTCCCATCATCTCTTCAGCAAACATAGGATCATTAATTTCTTTAAGAAAAATCATCTTTCCATTTCCCAAAAGTTGATTTATTGATTCTAGATGAATTCTTATTAACAACCATCAGTAAATGTGAACGAAACGATTTATTTGAAGTAATACAATCAAGAACTGATAAAAAATCAACGATTTACTGCAGTCAATGGGCTCCTGAAGGTTAGCTAGGTAAATTAGGTAATGGGCCACTCGCTGATGCCATTCTAGATCGTATTAGAAACTCATCTTATGCAATTCTTTTAAAAGGCAGATCTCTTCGAGAGGATTATTCAAAAATCAAATAATCAAAATGAGAGTCATTTCATTAAGCTGAAGTGGCTCTCTTCGTGGATTTAGTGGCTCTGAGCAATGGATTGCATGGCTCTGTCCAAATGGATTCGGTGGCTCTATTTCCATGGATTAGGTGGCTTTGCCATCATGGAATATTCACGAATTTCTAAACAAATTCAAAAAATATAGTGCAAGAACTTACTATTGCTATTTTTTAACTACTAATCCATTATATGGTCAGTTGACAACTACTCTACAACAATGAGTACCTTGAGGTATTAATATGAAACAAAGACAAATTGAAATTTTTCACATTCTGATGAATAATCAGGCGGCTGAGATATCTATGATTCTAGATCTATATGGGGTATCTAGGAGGACTTTATTTTATGACGTAAGAGAAATTAACTACAATATAGCTCCTTATGGGACAATTTACACAAACAAGCAAAACATGATTTTAAAATGGGAAGAAGTTGATGCAATTGCAAAAATCGAGGACTCATTTTTAAAACCATATTTTAAGACAAGCCATAGAAAGGCACTAATTCTTTATGATCTGATGGAACATCCTGATTTAACATTGGATGATTTGGTGCAAAAAATGGATGTTAGCAAATCAACCATCGTAAATGATGTCAAGGATATAAAAAAGACATTATCTTCTATTGGAATTTCAATGTATTATTCTAAACAATATCATTTCGACGGTGATGAGTTTGCTATACGTAATCTTTATTTAGAATTACTAGGATCTGTCCCTTTTAAAAAGGAATCTATTGATTCTGAAGTTATACGTATAAATCAAGAATATGACTATTGTTTATCGGATTATAATTTGTTTTATCTTAGTAAGTTTATTCGTTTTATAAAAGCAAGAATTTATCAAGGACATTTTATTAAGTCAAAAGAACTTAAAGTAAAGTACAGCTGTGCAAACATGCCTGAAGGATTCCTAGAATTAATTGTTACGAACAACGAGGATGAAAAAGAATACTTTACACAATATTTACTCAGCATATTAAGTATAGAATCAGAAAAAGTCGATAAAATAACTTATTCATTTGTTACTGAGTTATTTAAGCAATTAAACATGAGAATGTCTCTACGAATTGACAAAAACGAAAAAGTCTTTAATGACCTTATTACACATCTTAAGCTTTCTTACTTAAGAATTGTTTTCAAATTCCCTGCATATAATTCTGAAATATTAAACATTAAAGTTAAATACTTTTATTTATTTCAAAACATAAAAGCGACTATTCGAATTATTGATATGTATCCTTTTTCAACTATGTCTGATGAAGAAATTGGATATATCGTAATGTATATCGGTAGCTATTTATATGAAAAAAACTTAACAAAGAAAATTGCCTTTGTTTGCCCTCAAGGAAAAGCTATTTCTCAACATTTACTACTTCAATTTGTCAATCATTTTCCAAATACTGAAATCATTGGAACCTTCTCTATACATGAAGCTGAAACAATATCTAAAATTTGTGATCACGTAATTTCAACAATTGACATTCCTTCGATTAATAATCTTATTAAAGTGAATCCAATTTTATCAAACGTGGATATTGAAATATTAAAGAAGAAAATGGAATTACAAGACGCTTTAAAGAATAAAATTGAAGAAGTTATGCAAGTAGTCAAAAAACATGCAAAGATTTCCGATGAAAACCAATTATATTTGGAACTAAATAACATTCTTAAAAAAGAATTTGATGTGAAAGGATATGAGCCAATGCTACACGAATTATTAACAGAAGATAAAATCCAGCATATTGATAGTGCAGAAAACTGGGAGAAAGCTATTGAACTCGCAGCGCAGCCATTATTAAAAGATGACTCAATTGAACCCGTATATATTCAAAACATGATAAAGAATGTGCACAAATTTGGACCTTACATCGTTTTAACAGATGGCTTTGCTTTAGCGCATGCATCTAGTGAAGAAGGTGTAAATCGATTAGGAATGTCATTAATGACTTTAAAAAAACCTGTCGATTTTGAAGGACGTCCTGTTCAAATCATTCTTGTAATGGCTAATACGGATAATAAAAGCCATCTAAAAGCATTAACTACATTAACTAGAATAATTTCCAATAAGGAAACATTAGATAAAATCAAAACCAGCAGTTCTGATGAAATTATTAAAATTATCGAGGAGGAAGAACAATGAAAATTTTAACTGTTTGTGGCATGGGCAATGGCTCTAGTCTTATTTTAAAAATTAATGTTGATGATATTTTGAAATCTTTAGATTTAAAAGCTACTGTTGAAAACGTTGATGTTGCTTCTTTTAAGAGTATTCCTGCCGATATGATTTTTGGCACAAAAGATTTAGAAAAATCTTTAAAAGATGCTACTGTCCCTGTTTATCTTATAAATACAGTTTTAGATAAAGTTAAAATCAAAGAATCTCTTTTGGATTACAAAGAAAAATATGGTTGGAAATAATATCATCTAAAATACAAGGAGGCAATCTATGAACGTAAATAATAAAGTACAAAATGACGTAATGATACAAAATATTTATAGTGAATCTAAATATTTTAGAATGATTCTAGATAATAAAGAAGAAATTCTAAATAAATTTGTGCCTATTTTTAGAGATCGTGATATCCGAAGAATTTATTTATTAGGACACGGCTCTACAAGTTATGCTACCATTGCCATTAAATATTTATTTGTAAAATTTCTTGGCATAGATACTAGTCATGATGTAGCTACTATCTTTAATCATTATGAAGGTTTTAACGAAAACATTGCTCCTGAAAACATTTTATTAATTTGTCCAGCAGCAACCGGATGTACAAAAGGGCCAGTTTTAGCTGCAAGAGAAGCTAGAAAACACGGAATTTTTGTCCTTGGATCAGGAGAATATGATGGTAATGTTTTAGCTAGAGAATGCGATGTATTTATTAATAAACTAACTGGTGATGAAAATGCCTATGTTGATACAAAAGGTCACAGTGCTACCTTATTTTTATATGCACTATGCATCATTTCTACAGCTTATCAATTAGGAAAATTATCAAAAGAAAGCTATGATGAATATATGTGCGAACTAGAAAACATTGTCAATAAACATGAATCTCTAGTCAATCAAAGTATGAATTGGTATGATACACATCAAACTATTATTCATCAGGCAAGAATGATTCGTATCATTTCTTACGGAATCAATTATGCTACTTCTGTAGAAGCTCAATTAAAGGTTACAGAGAGTACACAAAAAGATGCAATTGGCTATGACTTGGAACAATATTTACATGGTCCAAATATGTCATCAAAACCAGAAGATGTTATTTTCTTTGTTAACCCAATAAATGGAGTTGAACATGATCGTATGTCGTTAACTTATCAACTGATGAGCAAAGAAAATTTTACACATCTATATATGTTAGGAAATCCAAAAGACGAAACAGTACAAAGCAAAGCAGATAATATTGCATTCGATTTTAGCTTAAAAGAATATCTTACATATATTCAATTTGTAGTCTTCTTCCAAGTATTGGCAGGAAGAATGGCTATCGACTTAGACTTACCTACTACACAACAAGCAGAAGCATTTGTCAATGTTACTTCTGCACTAGAAACATCATTTAAAGAATAATAATACGAGGAGAAAAGATATTATGATGAATTTTATTTACAGTTTCTTTAATCAACCATCCATCATTATTGGTTTAATAACAATGATCGGATTAATCGCTTTAAGAAAGCCTATTTCAGATGTTCTTAGCGGAACATTCAAAACTATTTTAGGTTTTATCATTTTATCAAGCGGTGGAGGCATTATTTCAGACACTTTAGTTAAATATTTTATTCCAGCTTTTGAAAATGCTTTCCATATGCAAGGCGTTATGCCAACCAACGAAGCTGTAATTGGTACTGCTCAATCCATGTTTGGAACTGAAATGGCACTAATCATGGGCTTAGGTTTCTTAATCAATATTCTTTTAGCAAGATTAAGTAAACTTAAATACATTTTCCTAACTGGACACATGGTTCTATTTATGTCAGGATTAATCGCTGTTGTATTAGCAACTTTAGGCTTTAAAGGAGCTGAATTAGTAATTATAGGTTCTTTATTAAATGGAATTATTATGATTATCTCTCCAGCAATAACTCAACCTTATATGCGAAAAGTAACAGGCAGCAACGATATCGCAATGGGCCATTACAATGGATTTAATTATATGTTCTGCGCATGGATATCAAAACTTGTAGGAAATAAAGAAAAATCAACAGAAGATGTTAAAGTATCAGATAAATGGAATTTCTTCAGAGAATCTACATTAACACTTTCAATAGTAATGACAATTATCTTTGTGATTACATATATCTTTGCTGATCCAGCTGTAACAACCGAATTATCTGGTGGTGACAACGTTATTATGTTTGCTGTTATTCAAGGCTTAACATTTGGCGCAGGATTTATCATTGTTTTATACGGAGTAAGAATGATGCTTGGAGAAATTGTTCCTGCATTTAAAGGAATTTCTGAAAAAATTGTTCCAGATGCTATTCCTGCATTTGACGTCCCTGTTATCTACCCATATGCTCCAAATGCAGTATTAATTGGTTTTATCGCCTCTACTATTGGATCTCTTGTCATGATGTTCTTATGCCCTGCATTAGGTTTACCAGTCATCTTGTTAGGTGATGGAGTATTCTTTGTAGGAGCCGGTGTTGGTGTCCTAGCTAATAAGACAGGTGGTTTAAGAGGAACTATTATCAGTAGTTTTGTTAACGGAGTTTTACTTACTCTTCTTCCTGCACTTATGCTACCTATGATGAGTTCTCTAGGTTTCTCAGGATCAACTTTTGGAGATTGTGACTTTGCTATAATCGGAATTATTTTAGGATTCCTTGGAAATACATTCGGACGAATGGGAATATATGGTTTACTTGCCATTTTACTTGTAATTATCTTTATTCCTAGTTTCATTCCCAAAAAAGAAAAATCAAGCAATTAACTAGTCACTATAAAAAGGCAAAAGCTATAACGAAATTATTTTCGTCATAGCTTTTTTGTTTTACTCACAGTTCATATAATATTCATGTATTTTTTGTTTCATCATTATATGAATATCTATTAACTACATACGGTTTAAAATCAACTCTTACTTTATTTTCAACCAATGTATCTGAATTAATATGAATATCTAAATATTGAGTTTTATCTTTTCTTAGATAAAACCATTTTGTACCCCGCTCTATAATTTTAAACTACAGTATTGAGATATACTCAACTCACTGGATTCCTGTTCGTTAATTATTCGCATCCATTCTTCTTTTGGAATACACGCCATAAAGAAACAACCCTCCTTGTGTTCCTATTATCACACAAGAAGGGTTACATTTTAATATGTCTTCTATTACACACTAACAAATATATTATTTTTTTTCATCTTTATAGCTAATATATGCAATAGTCATCGCTCCTGAGATTTCTACCAGTCCATAATTGCATGGTACAAAAAATGTTTGCCCTGCCTTTATCTTTCTGTCAGAGATTTTTCCCTCTCCTTCAATACACATTAAGAAATAGAATTCTTTTCTTTCAAAAAAACCACTTGTATCCGATTTTATATTTCCGCATGTATATAAGCCTGGCTGATCAAAAAATTCTGTAACTTGTAACCCGTTTACAAAGTGGGAAGATACTTGAATCGGATTTTTGTTTTCATCAGGAACCTCTACAACATCATACACATTTTGTACATGAAGTTCTCTAAGTTTTCCTGAAGAATCCTTACGATCATAATCATATAATCTGTAAGTCACATCACCATTGGTAGAAAAAGCCACACAACACCCTTCTCCTTGTGAAGCATGCAGTGTTCCCTGTGGAATATGAATAAAATCTCCACCCTTAACTTTTATCTTCCTAAACAATTTATCCCATTCCTTGTTTTCAGCTAATTTGATAAATTCTTCTTTCGTTTTTGCATGGTGACCTAATATCATTGTCCCTTCGCCATCACCCAAAAGCCATTCACTTTCAGGTTTGCCTCGCATATAGGAATGAGCCATACCATATTCATCATCTGGATGAACTTGCACAGACAGATCCTTGATTTGATTTCCAACAACCATTCTTACAGGAAGATATTCTTTTTGGCAGCCAAATAGTTCTTTATTCTCTTCAAAAAAAACAGATAATGGTAAATTTGCTTCTGTAACATGACAATCCAAATGTCCAGGCATTGCTATAACTGTATACATTTCTGCTACGTTTTTAAGATTAGTTTTTAGATTAAACATTTTAATTAATTCCTGACCACCCCATATTCTTTCTTCTAAGATTGGCTCTATAGTATATATTTTTCTTTCTACTGCCATATTTTCTCCTTTTTAAATTCATTATAATACTGTAAAATTAACTTTAAAATTTGACTCTCTGCTAGTTCTAACCCACAGAATTTTATAATAGCCTTTTCAATACCATATTTTTTTATTTCATCTTGCATCATTTTAGCATGTGGATCATTAGCATCATCATATAAAAATCCCAATGCAATTGCCTTTGCATTTGCACGTATGTCCAGATTGTGCTGAGCACCTACTAAAGCAGGATACACAAGTCTATCTGATTTTCCTAGCTTTCTAACGGGATCAAATGCCACTCTACTGATACTATCTGTAATTGGATTCACTTCTGTCTTTGGTAAACTTATTTTTGCAATTTCAGTTTTTGGTAAATTGTATTTTAAACTTGCAACTTGATTAGCTAGAATTGAAACACCTTTGGCGATATCACTGCAAAAGCTATCCATTTCCGCTTCATTAATAGTTACATATCCCCTATAATAACCACTATATGCCATAGCAGCATGAGGTCCATTTAATGTATACAGTTTCAGCTGCTTTAGGATATTTATATTATCCGTTTCCTCAATACCAGAAACATCCGATATATCATTAAAATTTAGCGATTCTACAAGAGAATTCTGAATAGCTAAAGTTTGAAGCTCAGTATTGACATTATCTTGTGCAAAAGTTGAACGAATAATAATCGTTTCTTTTACCTCAACATAATTTGCAAATTCCTCCTTCAATTCAGAATCTAATCTCGACAAAATATTTTGTTCTACAACAGAAGCATAATCTAATGCGTTGGTAAATACCAACACGCTTGTCTTAAAACCTTTTTTTATTCTTATGCTCAATGCTTCCACAAGAATCCCATACAACTTTTTAAAATCTTCCGGATAAATCGATATGGCAAATATATCATGTTTTGATAAAAGCATTACGGCATTATTATCTTTTAAACAACATGTGTTGTAATCCTTATAAGTCTTTGTACAAGAATGTGTTGTATAATGAATATCTACATTGAAATAGCCTTTATTCAATTCGTCTATTACTTGCTGATTAACATCGAAAAAAGTAACATCATAGTTAGAAGGAATAAATGATGCTCCCAAAAAACCTTTTCCTAGTCGCCCTGCTCCAATTACTGCAACTTTATTATTTTGGTTCATATATCGTTATCCCCTCAACACCAGCTTCACTTGATATTTTAACAATATCATCAAGATCTGTAGATGCATGCATCTTAATAACAGCTTGTAACACCATTGGAAGATTCATTCCTGTAATAATCTTATATTTATTTACCTTAATTTCAATCATATTAATCAACAGCTGATTATATGGACTCCCGTGTTTTAAATCACAGAAAAATAGTATGTTTTCGCTTTCGTTTTTTTTCAAATATAGATTCAACTTTTCAGAAAAAGACTCTATTCCCCCATCTGTTAAGCATAAAGCACACACATCTTCTACTTCTGGATCAATCATCCTACAAGTATTCAACAGTTCTTGAGCAAATAGGCCATGAGATAATAACAAAATCTTCATATTGAACTACCCCAAAATACCACAAAGAGCCAACACAAACACACCAATCATCAAAATAAAAATCATTTTTACTACCGAGATATTTTTACGAGACATAAGTTGCCAACAACCAAGCACTAATAAAAGTGGCAACAATTTTGGGAAAATTCCATCTAAAATACTCTGCAATGAAACTAAATCATTTCCACTAGGAACACTCACTCCAAGATTAATAGAAATATAATTAGCTGAAATACCTCCCATAATAACCGTACCTAACAGCATCAAAGAATCTTTGATACGAGTCGCTTTTTCACCAATCAATGTGCTGATTGCATCCATCCCTAAACGATATCCATTCTCAAACAATAGTTTTGAAATAGTAATAACAACTGCATTATAAGCAACAGCATAAAATACAACTCCTAATAAAGAACCACCATTTGACAAAGTAATTGCAATTGAAAGCAACAATGGAATAATCAATCCTGGATTCAAGGCATCGCCAATTCCGGCCATAGGTCCCATTAAAGATAATTTGGTTGATCGTATCATTTCATCATCAATATTATTTCCTAATGCCTTTTGTTCTTCCATAGCAGTAACAATTCCATAAATAAGAGAACCAAAAATATTCTCTGTATTAAAGAATTCATAATGTTTCAATAATTCTTCACATTTTTTATCATTATCATAGTACTTTTCAAAAAGTGGCTCCAATCCCCATACAAAATTTGGTGCGGATAATACATCATAACCACCTGCAACACCATAACTATTATAGAATCTTCTCCAAATTAAACTACGCTCTTTTCTTGTTAAGCGTTCGGTTGTTTTAACGTTATTCATTACAATACCTCCTCATCTTCTTCAATTACATTATTTGTGCTAAGCAATGGCGTTTCCTTTTTTTCTCCTGCAACATAAAATAAATATGCGATTCCTCCAGCGACAAAAGTTAAGCCGATAATGTTAATATTCATAAATACAACTAAAGTAAATCCAACCAAAAAATATAAAATGAAAAATTTATTATGAACTGTTGTTGTTAGCAACGCTGCAATTCCTACCGCTGGCAATACTCCTCCAAGTGCTGACATACCAGTCAGAACAAAGTCTGGTAAAACTTTCATGAACGCATCAATATATTGAGCACCAAAATAAACAGCAATGAAAGCTGGAACAAACCGAATTACCATATAAAATAATTGCTTATATGTCCAAAAACCAAACGTAAATTTTTTATAATTATGATCCTTCAAAGCTCCAGTAATTTTATCGGCTGTCAAACTAGCAATAATATTTGTAACGTTAAAAGTCAAGCTACCTAACACGCCAACCGCAGAAGCAATAGAAATAGTTGTACCTGCATCCAAATGTCCTAAAATCCCAATAGCAATCACAGGATACGCCATAAAAGACACATCCATACCTACAGCACCACCTGGGGTCACAACAGCTAAATATACTAATTGAATAGCTATACCCAGTTTAACTCCTGCTTCCACATCTCCTAAAATAATGCCACAAATTGCTCCACCAACTAATGGTCTACCTAATGTATACCACCCAAAAGACGTTCCAAGCATAGGGTATGAATATCTTCCAAACAAAGGAAACGCATTTCCACTAATAGCACATAACAACGAAATAATCAGACACTGTAAAACAAACATTTATATTTCCTCTCTTTCTCTATTTTTTATTTTTAAAACTTTTCCAACTCACAGGCCATTTGGACATCATTGTCATTATCTCAAACTGATATCCTTGTTCATCTAGCCGATTATATGCATCAATTTCTTCAGGTAGTAAATAAAAACCATTATTAACTGCAACTGAACCTTCTTTTTTGTTACAACAGCTCACTGTGATTGGTTCTGTTACCTTAAAACCTAATTTCAACAATTTTTCATAGTCCATTACTCCCTTATTAATTAAGTAATACCTTTTTTTTGAAATCTTTGCTTCATTTAATTTTTTAACTGCATTCTCAAATTTAAAAACATGTAGTTTTACATTCCCTGGAAGAACACTTTGGTAAATGGATTTCATTTGAGCATTCTCAGCAATTTCATCATTAATAATGATAATGCCATCACAAGGATAATTCGGAAGTAATTTTATCATCGTTTGACCATGGACAAGCCTGTCATCAATTCTAAATAAACTAAACATTTATCTATTCACCTCTCATTATAATTTGTTTGAAATTTATCCATTACTATCTCAATATTGCCATATAAACATTATTCTATCCATTACTTTAAATTCTATATTATTTACTTTTAAAATAAGATAGCTTAAATGCTTATTAGGAAATTCAGGAAGCTTTTGACTTAATAATGAATATTTTCTTTTAGCTTTCTCAACATCGATGTCTACTATACTAGTACGTCTTCATTTTATAGTATGTAATTATTAATGTAAGCAATGACAATAAATTTTAACACTAAAATTGAAATATCACTGAAATTAGACACTATTATAAATTTTTTTTATTAAATCAGTTTTTTTACTGAATTTTGAAAAAGTAAAGACAATCTTACTATTAGTGGTAAATTTGTATGACACATCTATAAAATTTAGCCCATTTTTTTTATAAAATCATATTTAATGTCAAAAATACTTGGCAATTCTGTTCAAAATGTTAAATTGTGTATAATATGTATATATAATAATTAAAATATAACAGGAAAGGTAAAAATATGGATTCGACAAAAAATGAAATATATCAATATATAAAACAAATTAGTTCAAAATTTTCAAAAGATAATGCATTTATGTTTTCTACCCAAGATATATGCGATAAACTTCGTCTAAGCAGAAATCTTACCAGTCAATACCTTAACCAATTGCAAAGAGAAAATAAATTAATCAAAATAAATTCGCGTCCTGTTTATTTTATTGACCCTATCGCGCTAAACAATGCTTACAATACTACCATCACGCATGCCGACTACTTAAGTATAGATGAACTGATTGATGAATTAGAAATTGCGAAAGTAAATAATGCTAATTTTAATAAACTAATTGGAAAAAAAGAAAGTCTTTCCTATTGTATTGATCAAGCAATCGTAGCAATATCATATCCTGATAACGGACTTCCTATATTTATCGTTGGAGAAAGTGGAACTGGTAAAACATATTTTGCAAAAGTAACAGCTGAATATATCATTCAAAATAAATTTGCCAATTCGTCGGTAAAATATTTTGAATGTTTTAAATATAGAAACAACCAGAATTTATTTATCAACAACTTGTCAAGAGCCTTGGAACAAACTAATGAGAAAAATATTTTGATTTTTGATGATATTCATTTTTTATCAGGAGAATCTTTCGAATTTATTATTTCTTTACTAGAACAAACGTATGAACATAACAAAAGCAATAAAAATAATAACTTTCTCATTATAACTTCATCAAGCTCTTTGGATATGACCAATAGGCAAAAATTATCTAGCAAACTACCAATTACTATTCAAATTCCTTCTTTACAAGAAAGACAGATTTTAGAAATAACAAACTTAATACATTTATTTTATAAAACAGAATCTGATAAAATCGACAAAAACATATTGGTTAGTTCTAAAGTCCTAAACACTCTCTTAAACTATAAGTTTACGGACAACATTAACGGACTACGAAACGCCATTCAGCTAAGTGTTGCTAATTCATTGGCAAAGCAAAAAAACAAAGAGAACCATAATCTTAATATCTATATGCATGATTTGCATGATTATATTACGTACGACTCAAATTCTCAGGATGTAAACAATTATTTTATTGATAACTCAATGGTAGAAATAAGTACTATTACTCAAATCACTAAATCAAATAAGACATGTGATTTTTTAGAAAATATTATTAAAACATATGATCAATTCGATCAATCAGAAATAACATATAATGAATTATTATCTTCGCTCATAAAGCATATTAATGAATATTATGAATTAATTCAGCTTGATAAAAACTATATCAGTAAAAAAATGAAATCTATAGAAAAAACAATATCCTCCATCTTTAATGAAATCGAAGAATTATATCGGATATATTTCCCTTCTTCATTCGCATATGCATTATCAAATATTATTGCAAACCGACTTCAGATCACTTCATTCATTAATAACTTTGAAGAAGAAAATCATGAAATTATCGATAATCTCCACTCGATAATCACAGAGAATTTTCCGAAAGAAACTATTATTTCAGATGAAATTGAAAATATGATTTCTCAAGAATTGGATTTACATATTGGAAAATTAGAATTAGTAACAATTATATTAAGCATCCATATTTTTAACCACAATATATATAATACTGAGACATTAGGCATTATTATCGCACATGGATATTCAACTGCTTCGTCAGTTGCCGATATTACAAACACTCTGCTCGGATATAGACTCTTTGAAGCAGTTGATATGCCATATAATGTAAGTATGACTGAAGTTGCGGCCAAAATCAAAAAAATAATGCACATCAAAAGAAATATCAAGAATCTCATCATGCTTGTGGACATGGGTTCATTGGAGCATCTTGGCGATGAATTAGAAGATTTATCAAACGTTAATATAGGAATTATCAATAACATTTCTACAGGTTTAGCTATTAATATTGGATATAAGATCCTCTCTAATTTCTCAATTGATTTAATTTTAAAAAAAGCCTGTGATGAATATACTATCAAATACAAAATAATAACGAAAGAAAAGAAAGAACGAGCAATTATTTTTACAAGTGAAAATGGAGATATAATAAACAAAAAATTAGCAGATTTATTTAAGAAGAGTCTACCAAAAAAAACAGGAATTCATATCATACCATATAATTTTCAATCATTGATTAATAAAGATGAACAAAAACTTATTTTTGACTCATATGAAGTATTATTCATTTGTGGAACGTTGAATCCAAATATCCAACACATTCCTTTTATATCCATTGACTCTTTTTTAAATATTTCCGAAATATCCAAAATATCTAATTCCCTTTATTCATATTTGAACAAAACTGAGTTAGAGGTATTCCAAAAAAATTTGCTATTCAATTTTTCAATGCAAAACATAGTTGGTTATCTTAGCATTTTAGATGCAAAAAAAATAATTGATACCGTCAATCGTTCGCTTTTCACCTTACAGAATCTTTTACAAATTAAAATAGATTTTAATACATCCATAGGATTAATGATCCATATTAGTTGTATGATTGAGCGTCTTGTAACACACTCTTCAATCTACGAAGAAGTCGACATCTCATCATTTGCTAAAAAAGAAATTGATACTATCCATATAATAAAAGAATCTTTAAAAGATATAGAATTAAATTATGGTATTTCCATTCCAACTTATGAACTACTGTATATTTATGACTATATAAAAAGTTTTCTACACTAAAATCAATATAAAAACATAAAAAGTGTAAACTCGAGTTTTCGCAAATTATAGTGGTAATCTGCAATTAGATAGTGCTGATTAAAAATTGACTTTAAAAGTAGTATGGTAGAAAACCCTATGAGTGTTAAAAGGGTTATTAATTAGAGAGTAGAGATTAAAGTGGTAAAGAATGATAGAATGGATGCTTTGAATATCACAAAGGACTTGGCTAGTGGATCATATAAAGCTGTATATGTTCCAAATGAAAAAGATGTTGAAATAAAAGAATACATTCGGATGGTTCATTATTTGAAAAAAAGCCTCACCATTCATTTTATAATGAAATATGTATACAAATAGATGACATCATGTTAGACTTAATATGTTGATTAACTCACTAATCAACATCTCCGAGAGTTGGTGCCATTTCACATTTTATTAAAGCCAACTCTTTTTTATACTTAAATTTGAAGAGACTGCATTTTAATATGACTATATGGAAAAAAGCAATTTAAAACCAGCTAAATTTGAACGAAGCCTATCCATCATTCATGCTCCAGCTACTATCGCAAAACTATTAGACATCAAAAAAGATCGTTTAATTTATTGCATTGAATTTATTGGTCGCACTCAAGACGATCAAATTGTGGAATACACAAAGAGCTTTATGGATACAAACAAAATTAGATTTGAATACACTTTATCTAAAGACTAGAAAAAACAGGAGTTATAGCGAAATAATCTTATTTCGTTATAGCTCCTTTACTATTTATCCTTGAACCAATTCAATAATTTGAGATTCAAACATATGATGAAATAAGGCTATTACTCTACCTACTCCTAGTACCGCAATTACTGTGCCAATACCTATTCCTAGAATTGTATGTGCAAATATTAAACTGATACATAAAGTGATACAAACACTTAAACAATCAAACATGTTTTTTGTAAGACCCACACTTTTATTAAACTTTCCCGCCAACGCTTGCACAATTCCATCTCCTGGATTTGGGACAAGCTGCATACTTAATGACATGGCAGCACCAATTCCTGTACATATAATGGCTAAAACTAAAATTAACAGTTGAACTAAAAAAATACTTGATGTAGGAATACAAGCTGAAAAAATATTTAGAAGCCTTGTAAACACTAAACTTAATGGCAACTGAAGTAGATCAGCTACTATTTTCTTTTTGTTCTTCTCACTTAAATGAATCATAATTTCCACAAATACGAACAATGCATATTCAATAAATGTTAAATCGCCAAAATTCAATCCTGTTATCTGCGATATACTATATGGCACTGAAATTATGGGAGATACCCCAAGACTCGCCTTTGTGTTTAGTGTTAATCCTAAAGCTAAAATAAACAATCCAACAATGTACACAATAATGCGCTTTGTTTTATTATTCAAAATCATCTTCCTTTCTTTAAAAAACTAGGCAAATCGCCTAGTTTTGTCTTTATTTAAAGTATGAAATTCTATACCCCTCTTCCAAATACTCCACATCAAGATCAGGAAGTTTATCATTAAAATAATTCACCATGTTTTTTAAACCACCAATTTCACAACCAGCATGATTTACTACGATCATAGGCAAATCATTATCAATCGCATATTGAGCATCTTTGTAGTTTGTGATTCCATCATCTGCCACAATGACTACATCTGGATTGAACTCTAACATTTCAAAGATATCCGTTCCAGCACCCGTACCAATGGCTAAATGAGACACTTCTTTATTTACATTCCCAAAAACATAAACTCCCTCTTCACCATCATCTTTTAATGCATTAGCCACACGCGTTGCTAATTCTGAAACGGTTTGTTTAGGAATATTTGCAGATTGATAATACGAGTTAATCACTCTATCCCTAAAATCAAAGCCAAGCTTTTTAGCCCATACATCACTCACACCATATTCAGGAATAGAATCCCAAACATCATGACAACGATACACACAAATATTACCCTTACTTAATAAGTCTTTCTTATATTTTATAGACTCTACTAATTTAGTTTCCAAATGCGTACCCGCAGTATAGAAAATATTCTCATGAGAAACAATAAAGTTAATTCCCTTTTCCAATGCCTGTTCAATCACCCTATTTGTAGCCACCCAACAAACACCAATCTTCTTTACTTCTTGATCATCATCACCAAATAAAACACGATCCCTTGTACAACGATTCCAACGAACCCAAGTGCCCTCTTCTTTTAAAATTTCAATTACATCTTTAATCTTCATAACCAACTCCTACTCAGAAATCACGGCTTCTGCAGTATATTTTAAATCACTACCCATTTGATAAATATTACGAGCATACATTTCTGTACCATAAAAATCTACAATTGAATCATACCAATCCGGATGTTCAATAATACGATTTGCCGCATTCATAATATATTGAAGTGTTTTTGGATGTAAATCAACCGTTCCATGACCAGGGAAAAGTCCTGAGACTTCTTCAATTCTTGGCATAAAATCTTGAATTGCATCTCTTAATGAATTGATTGTAGAAAATTGCGGATATTCTTCACTATCACCAAATGCACTTGTTACATCTCCAATAAAGAAACATCCTGATTTATGATCTAAATAACCAGATTGTCCTGTCGTATGACCTGGTAAATGAATCAATTCAACAACATGTCCTTGTCCTAAATCAAACAAATGATGATTTTCCACTCCAATAACTTCATAAGGCGTATAAGGTGGCAAATCCTTTTTATCAAACCATGTATAACAAGGTTCTTTATTCTCATCCAAAATGAAATCCAGTGTATCTTCAGGTTTTTGGTGTTCCTGAATCGTCTTTTGATCTGCATAATGACAATACACTTTATCAAAATGACTATTACCTGAAATATGATCCACATGAGCATGTGTATTACAAACAATAACTTCTTTATCACCAATTAATTTATGAATCAACCCTTTTAAATCACCCAAACCATAAGCAGTATCAATCAACAAAGCTTTTTCTGGACCTTCAATTAAATAACACCACATTTCAGCCGTACGAATACCATCATAGAAAATACAATATACATCTTCTCTAAATTTATAAACTTCTGCATATGGATTAATTTCTGGATAAAATTGCTTTAAAGTACTATATTCACGCAACACTTTTAAAAATGACCATCTTGATGGTTTTTCTTTTTCTGGATTCAATAATTTTGTCTTTAAATCCGATTTGATATATCTAGGATCCTGCATATTCGTCCTCCTATTTTTAGATTACATATTTTTTAAACAATAAATCACGATTCAATTTATATTCCGAATCAAAGTATTCTTCTAATGAATCATACTTTTGTAATATGGCTTCAAATGAAGATTCCAATAATTCAGTATGAACCGAACATACATACATCAAAGTATCTTTTACTGGTTGTGGATAATCAGACTGTAGTAATTTAGGCATTAAATGATTTTTAACCGATTCATTACTCTTTAAATAATCATCGAATATTGTTTGTTTGTCACAACCAAACAAAGATAAAACCAATGCTGCAAATATACCCGTACGATCTTTTCCTCCACCACAATGAAATAAAATGCCATCATCTGTTGTTTCCATTAATGAAAACATGTTTTGGTAAGCCGTATTTGAGAAAGGAATAACTTTATATCCATTGACAATAAAAGAAGATAAACCAATTATTTCCTCCGTAGAAGATTGTTTTGTCACAAGTCTAGGAAAATAGAAATCATTGATTCCTGTTTCTGGCATTAAACAACACCAATTATGACGCGTAAATCTTGGATCACATACATAGTTATCTTCTTCTCTTTCTGAGTCTGAACGAAAATCAATTATTGTACGAACACCAAGGTTATAAAGTTCATCCCAATCTTCTTTTTGAAAATCCAACGGAGCTTCTGAACGAAATAATTTCTTTTCTCTAATTTTTGGATATACGTTATGTAAATCTCTAAAATTAGTAAATTTCATATTACTTCACAATATATTTATAATTGTCACCACTCTGTTTAAACCAAGCAGGAACATGACACTGAGCAGCCTCATCCAAATACGTTAACATATATTCCATTCCAGGCTCTTCCAAGTTAAAGTGTCCCATACCTAGTGCAACACGATTCTTATCTAAGCAGCCACTATCACGAATATATTCTGCATAAGTAAAATCAATCAATTCCATAGTTAATAAACAGTCAATATCACTCTTATCCGTATTCACAATTTGTTCTTTAGCATCACCAAATACATGGAATAATACAGCAGCCTTCTTAATTTTAGCTTGATCATTTCCAATCAATCTAATACCATTCAAATTACATGTATCCACTAATTGCTTAGCTAAATCTGTAGCTTCTATCGCATGATCAAATTCATATGCTGTAGAGCACTCAAGAGTATTATCCATTGAATTTACTGTGTTTTTGATCATCTTATCCCAATTCATCTTCTTAGCTAATCCAAGGAAAATACCATCAATATAAGATCCGTTATATGGAATTCCTGAATGAATATAATCATGATTTCTCCAAACCACAATTCCATGATCATCCAACAATTGTTTTTTCTCTAAATACACTTCATTCTTAGATTCTTCTAGCCAATCTGTATGATCACCATGATTCCAAAACAAGGCTTCATGACAAATAATGAAATTAGCACCTTTTTCAATCGCAAAACGAATTACATCCACACTAGCCCAACAAGTCGTTACAACACCTGTACATTCTTGATTGGCATCTCCATAAAGAATTTGATCTCTTGTTGTTGCCTCGTCAATCGTTCCATATCCTTTATGATACTTTTTAATATTTTCAATCATTTGATTAATTAGCATAATTGCCTCCTATTCATCATCTTCATCAACACTCGCTGCCATTTTATTGACATATACCAATTGATTTTTACAGTCCATTAATACTTGTTCTACTTTTTCTGAAGTTAAACCCTCATCTTCTGGAGCTAAGACAAAAGATAAAGCCATAGGCAAGTTCATTCCACAAATCACATGAACTTTGTCTGACATATAAGGATAGAATTTTTGATAAACACTTCCTCCCATCATGTCTACTAGTACAACCACTTCATCTTCATCATCAAAAGAAGCAAATAATTCAGCTACTACTGTATCAATATCTTTTGTTTCATCATCCAAATATGCGTTAATATCATAAATAGTCTTTGTTGCTCCTGTTAAAAAATCAACAGTATCTTTCAGCCCATAAGCCAATTTATGATGAGATGCAAATATAAATCTTCTCATAAGTAAATTTACCTCCTTCTTTTACTCATATTTACTTTAAACAGTTGGAGA
>ERZ857745.750-NODE-750-length-45613-cov-30.776088_pt1 | contig 45613 bp, 61 predicted proteins | sample MGYA00519699_ERZ857745 | MGnify/ENA primary metagenome ERZ857745 (study PRJEB31778, sample SAMEA3449357) | human gut metagenome | biome: human gut; feature: human-associated habitat; material: faeces | place: United Kingdom | collected 2010/2012 ... | reverse complement strand
CAGAAATGGCACACCTTATCCACCTTGATTTTGTGTCAGTTGGGCTTGTGATAGCCCTCCAAGTCTTCGATACGATGGTTGATGACCTTGATCTGCTCTTCAACCACCGGCATACGCTTGGCAAAATTGTTGTGTTCACGAACCTCACGAGTCAGTTCGTCCACCTTGGTTTTCATGACGGCCTGAGTCTTATTGTTGGCGATCAGGACACCGATCAAGGTAATTCCACCCGAAACGAGTGCAACAATAATAGCTTCCATTAGGCTGTACCTCCGTTACTCAGCGTACACTTCCCAACCGGCAGGGTAAGCGTCAGGACTCCATACATTACCATCAATGGTGGAGATGTACAGAGTGTCGTTGTAGCTTACAATGTCACCGGTGTTGTAAGCGTCATGCGCTCCGGTAGGCTGCGCCCATACAGGATAACCTTCCTCGGTCAGACCAATCGGAGTGAAGAGAGCGGGAGTAATATCGGGAGTCCAATCAGCCTGAGAAGTGTGAGCCTGAGCCACCTTGTAAAGCTGAGGATCGCCGACCTTGTTTTCGCCGTAGGTCAAATACTCACCCTCGGCGTAAGAAACACCTACCGCCCAAGGACGGTACAGATGGACACATACCAGAGCCGCTTCCTCGGTCAGAGTAGCACCAGCATAGTCCATAGCTTCACGGATAACCATTGCCTGTTCGATTACATTCATACCTTTACCCCCACAATTCCGAGAGCGTCTTTCATATCCATCAGGATACTTGCGCCCTCATTGATTTCCAGAGTTCTACCGGTCACGAGCCAGTCTGCCATGTTCGCTTCAATGTCCTCACGCAGACCCTCACGATCAGGCAGGACAAAGGTGTATTCGTCATACTCAAACATGGAGATTTCCTGACCGGTCATCTCGTCCTTCTCCACAATGGGATTGATGTTATCCCTCAGCCTGACTTCCACATGACCGGCCTTGGGAGCGTAAGGCTCAATGTTAAGCACATTGGGCGAGATATTGCCTTTTACTCTCATTGCTGACAACCTCCTTCAATTTTCTAATGTTCACAGTATCGTAGTATTTTTCTTTCATGGCCTTAGAGTCGGTATGCTTGAAGCAGGAACTTCGGGACAAGAAGCCGGAAGCCACCTTGAATGGCACAGGCCGTCCCTTTTCCTGCAATTTGCGAATGTACCGGCTCTGCCGCATCAAAGCCAACGCCCTCCGCTTACGAATGGTCGTGACCCTGATACCGAAGCATCTGCCTACGAAGTCGATCTTTCTTCCCTTGCGGTGTTTGCGCTCTCGGTTCTTCCGCTGCACACGAAATAACTGGTAATCGTGCTTAACAGTCAAACCCAAGCCTTTTATGTACTCAATCACCGCATACATGGCTTTCCGCAGTTTCTTCTTGTTATTACCGGTCAGTACCAGATCATCAGCGTATCGGATATAGTGCTTCACGCCGAGCTGCTGTTTGATAAAATGGTCGAGCGGTTGCAAGAAGAACTCAGCCAACCAAGGAGAGGTGTAGTTCCCGATAGGGATACCCTTCTCATGGGAGTCAATGACCGCATCAATCAGGGCAAGTGCCTTTTCGTCTTTTATTTTCTCTCGCAGACGAGCCTTGAGTTTATCATGAGGAATTGAAGGATAGAACTTACTTATGTCCATCTTCGCACAATACTTGGCCTGTTTTATATCACGCATGGTCGCTCTTTCTACGCCCTTACAAGCGAGGTCGATACCTCTCTTCTGGATATTGGCGCAGCTCCAATGGTAGGATGATCTCAGGAAGATCGGCTGAACGATCTGCATGATTGCGTGGTGAGCGCATTGGTCAGGATAGAACGAGGGAATTTGAAGCTCTCGCTCTTTACCGGACAGGCCGTCACGGATTATGCGTTTTACATAAGGAGTGAGGAAGTCTAAACGAGCCATGCGGTCTGACAATTCCTGAGCGTAGTAGTCGATATTTTCCAAGATCATGATGACGGTCTTGCGCTTGCGTTTCTTCTTGGAAGCGTTCAGGATTGCCGTCTTGCAGTTATCAATAGAGATAATCTGCTCGTATAGGAAACCAAATCTTTTCATTTGCTTTTGTTTCTTACAGGGCTTTCGAGAGCAACCTACTAACCCTGTCCCTCCAAACGATTTTTTACCAATGGGTACGGCGATACAACTTTTCATGTATTTGCGATTTAACAAAAGTAGGCGGGAGCCGATGTTCGTGTTCGAGTTCGAAGAGTCATTGTTCAGATTAGCCGTAAACAGACCGCAATTCGAGCCATTATTCCAATTACCACCGTGTTTGAACACCCGCTATGGTTGGTCGCCTTAAACTTATAAGTTCTTTCCTTGTAGCACCACTTTATGTGGGGGGAGAAAATCCCCCACACCCCCTTAGGAGGGGATATAAAGCAGGCGGGAGCCGAGGCCCGTGCCCGAGCTCGAAGAGCCAGCGCCCAGAAAAGCCGTAAACAGACCGCAATCCGAGCCATAAGCCCAAACACCACCGCGCCAGAACACCCGCCAACCGGTAGAAGACCAACAAGCGTCACACTCGTAAGTGGACTCGCTGCCGCTTCCTGCCGCCTTGGGCATGATGACATGGGGATTGTTGCCGGTGTCCAGACCCTCTTCGGTAATGTAAGACTTCGACCAGTTGGTAGCACCGGTATAGGAAAGCTGCTCATAACCGGTAGCGGTATCATCGGCGTACTTGGAAATGTCATTGCAGACATAATAAGTGCCGTTGTTGAAGTTCAGGCCGTCAACCCACTCCCAAACATTACCCCAAAAGCCCTCGATACCACGCCAGATCACATCAACCTTACCGTCAGTACCAGCGGGTCTACCGGTCAGGTTGGACACGCTGTCGCAAGAACCGGTCTTGAGAGCAGCGCTGTTATCGTCACAATAGCCACGCCCGATCTTGGACTGCATATTGTTGTCGGCGAACTCTACCAGCATAAGCATCTGGATAGCAGACAGAGCGGAAATGTCGATCAGACTCCAACCAGTTCCCTTGTTCTTGGCGTTGCTACGCATAGTAGCTCTGGTCTGGCTGACCTGAGGGGAAGCACCGGTCGCAGACTTATTGTTGGAGGAAGTCTTGTAAGCGCCCACATAGATGTGATCGCACTCCACACCGCCATGCTTAAAAGCAGGGTGCAGGGTAAAGCCGGTAGCGGCCTTGTCTGCGATCTTGATATACTCAACATTGCCCTCACGGTAACGCTGGAACCAGAACTTCGGGATTTTGACCATCACATCACCGGTGGACAGGGTTTCACGCTGGATTTCAGACCAAGGATAGCAACTGTCAAAGCTGCTGGCTCCTGCGGTAGTACCAACAGAAGCGGTGGCGCTCATGCCAACAGCATCATCACTTCTCGCCCATGCGGGAGAAGTAGCGGTGATATTGCGGCTGATACCGTAGATTTTCACGAAGGAAAGCTCTACGCTCTCAGACTGACCGTCCGTGGTGATAGATACCTGAATGGAAGCAACCTCACCGCCGCCCTCGGCCTTGACCTCCCAAGTACCGACTTCATGCACCACGAAGCGGTGAGTGCCGGAAGTATCGGGAGCCGTGTAGACGGTGCTGCCGTGAGTGCAAGTCAGGATTGCGCCCACAGGATAGGTTACAGCAATGGTGGCAGAGAAATAGTGGTAGGTGGCGGTGTAGTCGGTAGTAGCACCGGCGACAGACACCTTGGAGTGGGTGTTTTCAGGCTTGGAATAGCCGTCTACCGCACCGTATTCCACATGGTAGCTGTGACCAATGGGAACCACGAAGGACGCTTCTCTCTGAGCGGAAGCCAGAGTAGCGGTCTGCGTAGCACTCGGTTCGGTTTCATCAACACAAGTGATGACCACGCCGTTGAACGCCGCAGCGTCATCAACGGTGATCGTGACATTGACGGTTTCACCGTCTGCCGGAGCCGCACTCGCATGGTTGACCTCATTAGTGGAAAGGTTGAACACACCCTGAGTGGAATAAGGGAAAGCGGAGAAGTAATAGGTCTGACCCTCTACCAGTCCCTCTACCACGAAAGCGTCCGTGGCGTACTTGCCAAGGTCACTATTGTCCACAACCAGTTCACCTTCGGAGGTGTTGGTGGGATAGCCGGTGGTACTCATGCGAACCATGACACCGGCAACGGAGCAGATCAGATTACCGTCTGCGTAGCTGTCTTCGGGTTCCAGAAAGTTCAACCCGATACTGGTCTTATTGACCGAGAAAGCGTTAAACGCTCTCATGTTGTTCGGAGCCTGACCAATTTTCTGCAAAATCTGGTCAACCGTCCATTTTGCTTCTGCCCAACTCATTATTTGACTCCTTCCTCGATGGTCATGCCATCGGCGCTGAATGTAATCGTCTTGGTCTTCATCAGAACATCGTTCTCATAGAGCTTCTGGACGATGACGGTATCAGACACAAACTCGGTTTCGATACGCTTTGTGCCGGAAACCTCGGTAATACGCTTGCCATCGGCAGAGAAAGTGGTGGTCATGGGAGCAAAACCATCGGTCTTGACCTCCAAAGTGTCAATCTGGTTTTGCAGATTACCCGCCACATCATCGGTCAACTGACCCTTGATGAACTCAAACCAAGTTGTGAACAACTGCTCCTGAGCTTCCTCGAACTGGTCAATCTCGGTGCGATAACCGGTTTCCAGTTCCTCGATCAGAGCGTCACCCTGCTTTTCGATACCCTCCATATAAGAGGTGAAGTCTTCCTGCTTCTGGTCGGCTTCCTGCTCGAAAAGCACCTTCTGATCGGCAAAATAGTTTTGGAACGCTTCGTAGAGGTCGGTTCCGTTTTCCACCATCGACATAATGGCGTTCAAGGCTTCGTTCATTCGGTTGGCATCTTTGGCTCCGAAGAACGATTTTTCCTTTTGGGAGTACACCGTAACATCTTGGAAAGAAACTGTGCCGTCCTCATTTTCCACCTGCATATAGCGTTTCAGGCCGCTCCACACAGCATCGGTATAATCAACCGGTAACAGTACCCAAGCCATTTACAGACCCCCTCCTTTCATTCCGAAATTCCATGTGAACATTCTTCTCCCTTCCGACTCGTTGGTGAGTCTGTCATAAAGATCAAGCATGGCTCCCTCCAATCGGTTAAGCTCTGTGAAGTCCATCGTCAGGCCGTTTGCGATATAAGAAGGAGTAACACCATACTGTCTTTTCAGAGTGTTGGCGTTGATCGTATTAAGATTTTCCTCAAGCTGGTTGATCTCGTCAGCGTAGAAGTAATCTTTGGGAGTACGATCAGCACCAAGGGATACGATAGAGAACTCTTCGTACAGCTTGATAGCCAGTTCTCTCAGAAAATCCAAATTGTTTTTAATGCGGTTGAAATCGGCAGCGTTAAACCGATCTCCCACATATTCACCGCTGGAAGTGGTCGTGCCAGTCCAGTCGGTTTTCGGGGTTTGCCAAACTGCTGCCATAGCTTAACCTCCAATCCTTCGAGCGGTAACTTTACCAGAAAAGCTCTGGTTGAAATTGATGGTCTGCCGGTAGATATTCACCTTCATGCCATCGTGGAACTCGTTTTCCTGATACACAATATCGTTGGCATCAATCTCAGGGTTGCCCCTCGTGCTGTACTCGTACTCGACACCGGCTGTGTAATACTCGCCAAGCCATTCGGCAAGGTCGGTAGCCATCGTCATGTCCGAGATCAGCGGGTTCGCCCATTTGACGGTCTTGCCACGGTTGTTCAGAACCTTGGTGGCGTATCGCTCCACGATCTTGTAGTGCCAACCCATGACCTCCAAGCGGTAGGTTCCGCTCACCGTAAAGTGCAGCGTCACATAGTAGTTACCCCATGCGGTGATCGACACACCGCTTTCGGAGTCATCTAACATGGCTCGGAAGTTGTAGGAAGGTTCACCTACAAAGAAAGTTTCAGTAGTACCGGCCTGAACAGTAATCTCTTCGCTGATAAGGCTCTCTTCCGCAGTACCGCTCTGATAGCTGTAACAGGGAACGATGACTTCCCTGACAAGCTCCTGCTTGATTGCCTTGGGAGAAGAGGTCATGTCCATGCGGGTCATGGTGAACTCGGTCACATCACCGAAAGAGAAATGGTTGACGGTGATACGGTTGTAAGGGTTCGCTGTCTTAGTGAACTCGATCTGCATGGTGTCGAAGTCATCAAAGGTGTGCAGAAGCACAAAGTTCTTGGTGATCTCTTCCTCCACCTCATACTCTTCCACCAGAGTGCCGTCATTGTAGGTGCGAATGACCATACCGGAGGGGAGCGAATGACCGAAGATCATCTTGAGTCCGTAGTACATACAGACCGCTTCCTGCGTAACCGTCAGCACAGGGTTAGTAGTGAAGTTACCCTCAGCATCAGAAACCTCAGCCGATACAAAGCCGGTATGAAGCACATTCCCACTCACATTGCGAGGAAGGAAGTACATCGTGCCGTCTGCGGTGGTGTAGTCCTGAGCAAGAGTAGCGTATTCCACCTTGGGGTCATCGTTCATAATGTTGCTCACCTGAGAATAAGGGGCTTCCTCATTTGCCGAAACAGACGCTTCGGGAGTGAACGAAGACTTGATCTGGATTGTGCCGTAGCGGGTTTGGGACAGAACGCACCGACAGGCGTTGGCAATTATCTGTAAAGCTTCCTTATGCTGAACTCTCGGCAGCGGGTTCTTGGTGTAGAGGTTGTGGAGTCGAGGGTCGATGTAGTAGTCGGTTTCCCCTGCGTCTGCCAAAATCTCCTGAGCCAACTGGAAGTAGCTCTTACCGGCGCTGCTGTACACGCCCTTGAAATACTCCGAGTCCATATTGCGAAAAATGTCCTGACAGCGAATGGTAGCGGTGTAGTCATCACTTTCCCATTCGGAACACAGGAGTCTGTTGCCACGCACCCACTCGATCTCTCCACCATTGGGAAGCTGATAACCGTAGAAAATCTCCATCTGCTGACCAGTTTCGAGGAAGTTGATTGCCGACTTCGGGTTGTCTACATTGAAGTAGTGGTCGTAGTTCTTGAGCTGCACCATGAAGTCGATCTGCGGTACATCAGCGCCCACAGGGGACACATAGCTTTCCAGAGAGGAAGCCAGCACCGAGTCGTTGTAGTACACCAGACCGAAGCCGAAGCGGATAGAATAAATGCGAAGACGGCTCTGCGGGTTCTTCATGCGGTAGAAGATCAACCGAACAGAGGTGGTGTCAAACAGTACCTCTTCGGTATTGAACTCGGCCTTGTCGTTCCCACGAAACTCGATGACCTGACCGCTGCTGCCTACCATATCGAAGTCCACAGGGTAGTTTTCGCCAAAGTTGATGGTAATGCCCATGAAGTCGGTAGCCACCATGTTAAGCTGAATAAGCAGCTCGTATTGACCATCGGAGATCAGGTCTTCGCTGATAATGCCGGTGTCCATATAGTTTCCCGACTCATTGGGGCGAGGAAGAAACAGCATGGAGCCGTCCACCCTCGTGAAGTCTTCCTCCAAAGTGGCGTATACCGGAAAACTGCTTTTCTCAGAAAAAATCGTAGACGCATTGGAGAAATAGGCGAACTCGCCGTTTTCATCAATTCTCGCCTTAGCCTGAGCTTCCTGATTGACCAGACCGAAAGAGAGCATGATGTACGCTCTCTCTCGGAGGGAGGATTTCATGCTTTCCTTATACGCCTTGGATACCTTTTGCATAAAATCCCTCCTTACTCGCCTGTGTCAATCAGATTGAACTTGCAGTTCCGATAGAATGTGGGGTTGCCGTTTTCATCGACCCAATAGGGTTCAGCCGAGCGATCACCGCAGTACATACGAATGGTGACTTTACGATTGGTCACAGGGTCGGGGAAAGTCACATAGACGAAGAACTGATTGAGAATACTCAAAATCCGGCTCCACTCGACAGCAGAGAGCCACGGAAATTCCAGAGTATCAATCTTGTACTGATCTCGGCCTACCCGCTGACCCACGACTGTGCCGTTGGTGTTTCGGGCAGAGTCTACAATGGTTGCGATAGTCGGCTTAACGCCCCGCTTAGGAGGGGGCAGTTCATATCCATTGATAGCCAAATAAGACATTACTCACCCCTCCTTTATGCGGTAGTAAACTGATAGCCGTTGGCATTGCGCTGAGTAGTCACGACATCGGTGATGGTACGATTACCGATCTGAACAACAGTCTGCTCCTTCTTGTCAGCCTGACGGCGCATATCCTCAGCCATTTGCACCATCGTGGGTTCAACATACTCGTGGTAGAACTCCTGCATGGCTTCCGCAATACCCGCAACGGTGAAGTTGTGGTTGCTGTTCACATTAGGAACAATGCTCTGAGCGAAAGACTTGCTGTCGTAATACTTGAGAGCTGAGGTATCCACGGCGAAGCTCATGGTAGGCTTCACGCCGGTAAAACTGTTCGCCCAAGAGGTCACAACGCCCTTAGTCGTGCCGCCGAGGGCATTGATACCAAGGTTATAACCTCGAATGGTATCCTCGCCGATACGCTCAAACACCTTGGACGGAGAGTTGGAGTCCAGCTTATCCTTGAACCATGCAATGATCGAGGAACCCCAACTGCTGATCGTGTTTTTACAGGTCTGATACAGATTACCGATACCGTTCTTAAAGCCGCTGACCACATCGGCGGCTACCTGATAGAAGGAGTTGTAGGACACCGTGTCGGTGAACCAACTCTTCACCTTGGAAGCAAAGGTGGTCATGCTGCTCTTTACATTGGTGTAGTTGTTGGAGATGTAGTTCTTAAAGCCGTTCAGGACATTGCTTGCGTAAGTTCCGAAGGTAGTGCTGTTCACACCGCCGTAAGAGGAACCAGAGAACCAATCCTTTACGCCGGAAGCCCAAGTGATGATCGAGGACTTAACCGTGGAATAGGTGCTACCAACCTTGTCCTTAAAGCCTGTGATGATGTTGTTTGCGTAGGTTGCGAAATTGGTAGAGTTGACCCCACCGTAAGAACTGTTCGTGAACCAATCACGGACATTGGAAGCCCAAGTCGTAATGTTGCTCTTAACAGTCTGGTAGGTAGCGCCTACCTTCTCACGGAAACCAGAGATCACCTCATTAGCGTAGTTGGAAAAAGTGGTACGATTGACTCCACCGTAGGAACCGTTGGTGAACCAGTCCTTCACGCCGGAAGCCCAAGTAGTCACATTGGTTTTCACGGTCTGGTATGTAGTACCGACCTTATCCTTGAAGCCAGTCACGACATTGGAGCCGAACTCCTTGAAGTGTTCAACAATGCCCTTACCGTCTTCACCCTTACGGAACCACTCGACCACGGCTCCTGCCCACTCGCTGATAGTGCTGCGGAAGTTACTGAAAGTACCGACACCCTTAAAGAAGCCCTCGACCACATAGCCGCCGATCTCTGCCATCACGGTAGAGGGGGACTTAATACCGAAGAGGTCTTTGAAGAACTTAACGAAGGGGTCAACGATGTTGGTCTTAATCCAAGTACCAACATTATTAAAGGCTTTTCCGATACCACCGAAGAACCCTGCTACAATATCCCCACCGGCAAGCTCTATCTGCTCGGTGAAGTATCCACCGGTCAAGGCATCGAGGAACGGATAAGCGATATTCTCTACCACCCATGTGCCGATGTTCTTGAACCCCTCACCGATAGCGTTCAGGAGGTTTTTGGCAGTTTCCTTCCAATTCTCTCCCTTGATTTCCTTGTCCCACCACTTCTTAATGTCCTTGCCGATACTTCCGAAGAAGCCGCCGAGGAACTGTACTGCGGAACGGATAGCCGTACCTAGCAGTGTGAAAAAGGACTTTGCAATACCGGCGAAGTCGATATTGGACACACAATCCTTGATGGACTTCCACAGGGTTTCGCCTACATTCGTCCAGTCAATACTCTTGAACCATTCGCTTGCTTCATCGAAAGCACCGATCAGGTAATCGCTGGCCTTGGAAGCCAACAGACCCCAATCCAGACCACCGAGCAGACCGCCCACCGTGTCGATCATGGCGGTAAACCCTCGGATAATGAGCCGACCATAGGTTCCGAAGTCCATGTTTTCAACCGCATGGTTGATAGAGGTAGCGATAGACTTGCCAAGATTGGAGAAGTCAACGGTCTTCATGAAACCGTATGCGGTCTGAACGGCAGCGGTAAAGCCCTTGCCGATCTTGGTTCCCAACTTGTCCCAAGAGATACTGTCCACGATCTCGTTGAACTTCTCGCCGATGGTTGCGCCGAGTTCATACCAAGAGCCGGAAAGGAACAACTCTCTCAGGCGATCAGCGAAAGAAGAAATCTCGTCATCAATGGTAGCTTCCTCGAACATCTTGGACACATCACCGAGTCCACCGCCGCCACCTCCACCGCTGTTGGGGTCAAAGACATTCAGTTCATCGAACCCTGCGGTAAAGCTCTTGGCTTTTTCGGCAGCGCCGCCCACCGCATTACCATACTCGGTAGCGGCTTTGACGGCCTTGGTGTATGTACTCTTGCCGCTCAGTCGAGCGAAAAGCTGCGCCAGAAGGTTCAGCAGATGGGCAACCTTGTCGGCAAGGAAGTCGATTGCGGGAGCCAACGCATTTATGATCGGAGCAACAGCCGCCGCCAAAGAGTTCTTGAGGAAGAGCGCATCGGTGGCAATGGTATTGAGCGACTGGTGGAATGTGGTTCCCATTGTCTTGCTGTACGCATTGAGGTTATTGATACCGTCTTTCAGCGCCTTGGTGATACCACTTAGCAACAGACGGATAGCTCGATACATAGCAATGCGCTTGATGGAGGAAAGGAACTGTCCTGCCTCCTTAGCGGCACTCTTTATGGATTTTGCGGTATTAAGGAAGGGGTAAGTAATACCGGTAGCGATACCCTTAACTCCGACCTTGCCAATGGTCTTGAGGGTAGTCCCCACACTATTCAGAACAGACCTCAGACGCTTACCCGCCGTAGAAGCTCTATTCATGGCAGCGGAAGCCTGTTCCACAGTCTGAGTAGAACCAGTTGCGGTGGCAGTTTCCGCAGGAATAGCGCCGGTCACAGGGGCGGCAGCAGGAGTGGGAGTGGTAATGGGGTTGGTGTTCGACACATTTGCGGTGATCGTTCCGATGACATTTGCCGCCTGAGTCAGTCGGCTAAAGTCCATATCGGAGATCGCCTGTAAATGTCCACGAACAGTCGAGAGCATACGGCTCGAACTGCCAACGGTGCGGATAGCATCTGCCATAGAGGTAATGCCGGTGGTGTCCATCTCACCGACAGCTTCATTGAACTGCCGTACATCGTTGGCAACCGCCGTCAATCCAAGACCCTTGCTCGTGACATTTTGCAACTTTTTCAGCGTAGAGGTCAGAGCTTTCAAACCCTGATTGGCTTCCGAAGCGTTACCTACGATCTGAAACTCTAAGCCTTGGATTTCAACATTATCAGCCATTGCATTTACCCTCCCTTCTTTTCAAACTGTTTATTGAAGCTCATGGCAAACATTTCCATGTACGCCTTGGCCTTGTTATCGCTCTTTTCCTGACGCTCCTGTTCCTTGGGCTTATCGGCGGGTTTTTCACCGGTCAGCGGGATAGGCTCAGAGCGGTAAGGCAAAGGCTTTTGCGGCTTCATCACCCGCAGGGCGGGAGTGACACAACACAAGGCTTCGTAAATGTACAGACCTTGTAGCCAGAGCTTTTGATTTTCGGACTCTTGCCGTAATTCATGCGCCTTGCGGAACATGACAACCATCGTGCAATCCTCGTTCCAATACTGGTCGTAGGTCATACCGATGGACATATAGAACGGACAGAGTTCCTCGAACTTCTTGGAGTAAGTGAAAAGGGAGGGTGGACGGTTTTGACCGCCGCCCCTCCCTGATTGTTCGGACTCGGAACCACTTACCAATTCGGAGTCCACTCCAAGTTTTTTCCCTCTTCGGGTTCGTCCAGAAGAGTGCTGATCGGCTCGTTGTACATCTCTGCCAACTTCTCGATCAGGCTGTGCTTGTCGCCGAGCTTGGAGTAGATTTCCTCCACGACCTCAGTTTTCTCATGACGATGGTAAGCGAGGAACGCACCGGCGAACAGAGCCGGAAGCACCGTCATGGGCTTGCGGTCAATGTCATCTGCAACGAAACCGTTGCTCTCCATCTGACGGACGGTGTTGCGAGTGTACTCCAACACATAGTCCTTGCCGTTATAGCTGAAAGTGAGCTGCTTTGCCATATCCAAGTCCTCCTTGCAGAATTACCGCCGATTACTCTTCGGCGAAAGTGATGACCGTGGAAGGAGCAATGGTGATGTTCATATCCACGACCTCGTTTACGCCGCCGCCCACAGGGTACACGGACAGTTCGCCATCAAAGGAGAACTTGCCGTTGGAACCATCGGGAGTAACCACGCCACCGGACTCGGTGCCGCCGAACCAGACAGCGTACTTCTCCTTCTTGCCCTCAAGAGCCTTGAGCTTGGAGAAGTCATCCTTGTCGTAGTTGGCAGTAAAGGACAGACCTTCGAGGGACTGGATACCCGCAATGTAGGTCTGCATCTTATCGCTGAGAGTGGTAGTTTCCAGCATCTCAGGCTCACCGCCGAGGTCAGGGAACTCCTTAATGTCGATCAGCTTGGTATATACTTCCGTAGAAGCGGCCTTGTGCATCAGAAAAACCTTGTAAGTGCTAATAGCCATTTGAAATTACCTCCTGTAAAAGTTTTCACCGTCTGTTTCCACACTGTATCGAGCGGTCATACGGTAGATGGTTGCATCGTCCATATTGGGAACAGGGGCAAGGGACAGGCGCTTGAAGTTCATCTTATACATGAGATCATCAATGAAGCCGATGATTTTCTTACACTCGCTCTTCTTGCCGGAAGTTTTGTTGGAATAGACATTCACCTCGTACATGAGGGTGGAAAACCGCTCTTCGTCAGCGGTATCCAACCGGTCAGCACTCGTGTAATTATCCATCTCAACAAGGCTTACATGAGGAAAGCTGGACGGAGCTTTCACATACTCGCCTGAAACGAAAATGCCGGAAAAGGCATCACGGAGCGCAACCGCAATAGGGGTGTAAACTTTGGACTCCACATCATTCATCGGTTGAATACCTCCTTCACCAGTTCCGGCAATCTTTCTTTAAGCTGCTTGGCAGCTTCATACATAGGCATATTTGCAGGGTTGCCGTGGGTCGTGACCAAGGTTCCCTTGTCAGTTTCCTTGCGAACCACGCCATTCGTGCCGGGGCTTCCGTAGTAGCCCCAAGTGGACTGGTTGCCTTTGCCTTGACCGTAACCGCCCCTTATCATGCCGTTTTTACCGGCTTCGGGGTGGTTGTCAGCATAGGTAATACCAGTACCAAATTCGATAAACAGTACCGCCGAGCCGAGAGCCACAACCGCTCTGACATTCTCACCTCGGTTTTCCACCGATACCGCCGAGTCGTTGACACCATCGTATTGTGCCTGTCCGAACCCCGCTGCCGCAATCTGGTAGCCCTCCTGCGTCAGTCGGTTCAGAAGCTCTTTTGAGCGTTCCTCAATCCACTTCGGGTATTCTTCAAGGGCGGTCAACAGTTCGGCGATACCGTCACCATTCAGGCCGATCTTGAACTTCCTCTTCACGATACCGTCACCTTACTAATGGCGATTGCCACGCTGTTCAGGGACTTCGCTACACGGCGTACCGTGTAATCGAAGAGGGGGTTGCCCTCTTTGTCGTATTCCGGCTTCTTATCAACAAACAGAACGGTATGCTCGTCAATAGGACAGGACAGATCGTCCGTCACAATCACCTTGTCATAGGTGATGAAGTTTCCGAACTGCTCTACCTGAGCGTAGCCGGTAGCGGCAGAGATATTGGCTTTCATGGCAACGGCGGCTTCATAGCCCACCTTGTGTTCACCGGTTTCATTGCCCTCCGCATCGGTGATCGGGTCAGAGTTGATGTACAAACAGTAGTGAAACTCCTGTTTATTCCTCTCCATGATCTTCATACCGACCCCTCCTTAAATGACGGCAGCGCAGGGAACAACCTCTCGCATCAGGGATGGCGGTACATCTCCGTCCTCGTAAGAACGGCTGATACCATTCTCGCTGTGAGCGGTTTCACCCTCAGCGCCACGCTTATTCAGTAGATAAGCCGCAACTTCCAACTGCGTGTAGTGATACTTCGCAGGAACTTCGGTTTGCGCATCATCGTAGGGATAGGCTTTGCGGAGGATTTTTTGACCGGCGATTTCAAGGTAGGTGGAAAGCACTTCCTCGGCCTGTTCGCCGGTCATAGCTTTCAACTTGGTCAGCATATCGGCGTTGGTCATGTTTTCCACCTCCTGTGAAATTACTGTTCAGCTTCACCCTCGCCGTTGGCAGGGTCGGGAGTCTGATCGGGGGTCACATCGGCGGCAGGGTCGGGAGTCTGATCGGGAGCAGGAACGACAACCTCTTCGATGAAGACACGGTTGTACTTGTTCTTGCCCTTAGCCAGCTCTTCCACACGAGCTTTGCTCGGCTTATGACCGTCTACCGGATACTCGTCACCCACCTTGTACAGATGGTTGTTGTTCTTGGCATCACGAAAATCGCTTACGACTTTGAACATAGCTTTGTCCTCCGTTTCTCACCGATTAGACGGTAGGAGTCAGGGTGATCTTGACTGCCTTGGTAGCATCAGTCAGAGCCGCCAGATAATACTTGCGGGTGAGCAGAGTATTCTTGCGGGTGTTGGCATCTTCGGCAGAACGGTTGTTCACCTGATACAGCTCGGTTTCAGTACCCTTCTTGATGAACAGGGTGCAGGCTTCACGAGTTGCCATGCAAATCTTGTCATCGCCAGCGTCCTTCTTCACATAGATGGGAGTACCGGCAACAGTACCGACATAACCGTTACGAGCGAAGGACTCCACATACTTGAGATCGTCCTTGAGAGCCTTACGCATACGAGCCAGAACCTTGGGGCTGACCAGAGCGAAGGTGGAAGGAGCGCCAGCGTCACCGGCTTCCACATTCAGGAGAGCCTGAGCGTCCACGAAAGCGCCGAAGAAGTCCTCTCCGGTCATGTCAGCTTCCAGAGTGGCCTTGCCGAACTCGGCAAAAATGTCGGCGTTCATGGTATTGAACATATCGGTAGCAGCGTGACGAGCGATCACCAGACCGATCATGGGGTCGGTCATCTGCTCTTCGTCATACCAAATACCACGGTTCTGAGCGAGCAGAATGTCGTACTCCTTCTCGGTGTAGGAAGCTTCGATGCTCTTGGTGTTACCCTTGCCGAGAGTCAGCTTCTCAGTACCATCGGTGGCAGCGTAGACATGAATTTTCTTCTTCATGCCAGCCACGCCGGTCAGGGTGCGGTCGATCTTGCAGAACTGCTGCAAATCCAGATGGGACTTGAACTGGTCTTCGACCTTGTTTTCCAGAACGAAATTCTGATAAGGGGTGTTAGCCATAATTCTTAATCTCCTTTCTCATAAAGAGCCTTGTACTCTTCGGGGTGTTCGATTGCGAACTTGTTGTAGTCTTCGTCAGACAGCTTGCGGAGCTTTTCGAGGGTCATGCCGTCACTACCGTCACCGGCAGGAGGGGTCGGAGTACCCTTCAAAATCTCTGCTTTCAGGGCTTTATCGTGGTCGGTAAGGAACTTTCCCATATTGGCAAAGACCTTGGCGGTATCGCCATCAGCCATAGCCTTAGCGGTTTCCTCAGCCAGAGCTTCAGGATAGCCCTGAGCAATGAACTTGGCCTTATGTTCGGACACGGCCTTGTCCTTACGAAGATCAGCCAGTTCCTTTTCCATCTGAGCGAAACGGTCAGCGTCTTCCTGCTTCTTCTTCTCGTCCTCGGTCAGAAGAGCGTTATGCTTACGCTTCCACTCAGCGGCTTCGGAATTAGCCTTGGAGTTGGCGTTTTTCAAGCGCTCCACCTCGGCGGCATTATCCTCGTACTCAAAACCTTCCAGAGCTGCCAACTTCTGTTCGGGGGTCATCTGCTCGTAACCTTCGATTTTGGTCACATCAATCTTTGCCATAAAACATTCCTCCTGCGTTTTATTTGGGTGTTCACTCACCGCTGATTTCTGTTTTTGGTAGGGTTTTCTCCCCTTGCGATTAAGGTCTTCCCTGACTATAATGGCGGCTTCGGTAGGACTCGAACCCACGACCCTCTGCTTAACAGGCAGACGCTCTACCAACTGAGCTACAAAACCATAAACAAAAAAAACGGACTAACCCTCTGGTTTCCCAAAAGGTTAGCCCGTAATGGCTGTCATCGTTATCTCGATATAACGACCTCACATTTTTTCTTGTTGCTGACCGCCCATACAATCAGCTTGCCATTGCGAATGGCAACTTCGGCTTCCTTGCCGGATTTCAAAATCTCTTCGATTTCCCTGACAATCTCAGGGGGAAGTGTCACGCACATAGAACCACGCCTTTCTAAACTCGCACCGTATAGCACCGGCAGTTCGGGTGGGGCTTGGGAGGAACGGCATCGGCAGGATACACATTGCCGTCCAAATCCTCACAATAATCACAAGTCTTGAGATCATGTTCAGATACCCACATCACAAACTCAACACCATCATCTTCTCGTGCCTGTTCCAGAGCTGCATCAGCCACTTCAACAGCGAACCAACCGGTCATCTGCGTCCAGTACCGCATTGCAGTATCAAACTCGGCAGGAGAACCACCAGTAGCCAACAACGCTTCCATCAGACGGTCACGCTTTCGCACCATCTCGGAGTCGTAAGAGTATTTCATCACTCGGCTCGGCGTGGACAGAACATCAGAAAGCCACCAATCCACCAACACCTCGTCACCATGAGGTTCCGAGTCATAATAGTGGTCTGCGATCTGCTGAAACATTTGGCGGTTGACCTCTTCCAGTTTACGGTAGAGTTCCTGCACATTCGACACCACATTCAGTTCATCGAAAAGCATTACCCGATATTCCTGAAAGAGCCGATATATCTCCCTGACTACCTTCTTGAGTTGTTGGTCAAGGTACTTATACATCAGCCCTCACCGCCATCTTCTTTCTTAGCCTTAGGCTTTTTGTCGCCCTTGCCATCGTCACCCTCGTCACCATCATCATGAACACCGGCGAGTTTTTCCATCTGAGCGAGAGTCTTGGCTTCCTGCTCTTCGGCATACTCACGGCTCATGGCGTAAGCGATCTGCGGGTCAGAGAACATACCACAATGGGTAAAGGCAAGAATAGGAGCGATCTTGTTGTTATTCAGCATAGAGGTCAACACATTGGCCTTTTCCTGAATATTCTCATAGTTCCGGCGAGTGAAGCGGATTTCCAGATTAGAGAGCTTGAGATCGAGATGAGAAAGATCACGGCAGATACGAAGCACCAGTTTCAGAAACTCCTTTTCGGATTTCTTAAACATCAATTCGCTATCCTTAGCTCTTGCTTCGGCAGCAGACCAACCGTCACGCATGATAACAGCGGAGCCGGTATCGCTGGTAGAAGAACCACCGTTACGGTTCGGCATACCACAGATCGTCAATACGGTATTGTAGAGATGGTCAAGCAACGCCTGAGTCTGACTCTGGTTCAACTCAGCGGTCAGATATTCAATCTCGGCCTTGAGCTGCGGGTCAATATCCTTGAACTTGATTGCACCCTCCTGACGGAGCTTGGCGTAGTCCTCGGAGGAAATATCAACATTGTGGAACAGCATGAGAGCCTGAATGAACTGCTCAACACCGTCAAGACGGTTACTATCCACATTGTTGATTGCGTCCAGAAGCGGAAGAACCACTTCAAAAGCGCCGAGTCGAGCATTGTTCATGGGATATTCAACGATGGGAATACCCAACACCTGAGCTTCGTCACGAACAATAAGGTCTTCGTCTTTGATCTCGTAATAACGATTACGAGTGTAAACGCTATACAGCTTGCCGTCCTCTCGCTCCACAAACTTTACCGCCATGACAGGTGGTTCCCCAAGGCAGTTACAGTAAACCACGAAACAGTAACGAGGGTCAAGGGTGTAAATCTCGAAAGGAGCTTCGTCCTCGTCTTCCAGATTTGCGTTTTTATCAGGAAGTACCATACGGTAAGAAGTACCGCAAATATGCGCCCACTCAGCCAGCTCCTTATCCTTGCTGGCCTTGTCTTCCGAAGAAACATAGTCATTCAAGCGAGTCACACAAGCGGCAATGCTTTCGTCATCACCACGGCTGACATACTGAACAGGCTCACCCATAAGATAACCGACCTTGAAAGAAACGATCTCGTTTGCTCGGTTTTCAGCGACTTTGTTGCAAATCTCAGGGCGAACTTCCTTAGTTCGTGCCAAAATGGGTTGATCTCCACGATAATACTTGTAGAGATAATCCATCTCTCCCTTATTTGCCCAATGAAGGCTGAGTGCTTTCCGAAGCACATCAACCACATTCTCACGAGTAATGACAGAAACATCAGTTAAAATCTTCCGTCTGCCGGTATAAGGCATGGAAAACACCTCCCCTCAGTAATACTTTCCTTCACTTTATATTCTATCATGGTATCCATTGGTTGTCAAGTGTCTAACCTTTTATAATACCATTGGATACTCTGTTTCGTCAATAAGGACGCTTAAATACTTCCACCGCAGCACCTACACGCTTCCTGATCTCGTTCTCCAACAGAGACAGAGAGTCGGGGGCATCATCGTGAGGAACCTTGCCGGAGCGGGTGTAGGTGGTCAACTCCTTCATGAAGTTCCAATACTGACTGCCCCGCTGGTATGTGGACTCGTGCTTGAAGTAAAAGTTTTTGATGATATTGTCGCTGGCAAACTCAATTCGAGTCTGCTTATTACTGACCGTTCGCTTCGTCCTGATCGAGATGTTATACCCTCTGGCTTTACACAGATCGGCAACATCTCTGGCATAATACTGACCGGCATTGTTCGACTCGAAGACCGCTTCGGAAGTCTTGTTTTTAATAAGGCAGTTGGCACATTCGGGCTTGGTCACTTCGGCGGGAGAGTCATCAAAGACCACATCGACAATGTAAACCTCGCTTCCATACAGAGCCGCTACCGGCATGGAGGTCGAGTCGCTGCCACTCTCGGCGGTATCGGCTACCGCAATGATCGCATCGGGGTCACGGTCAATAGGCAGCTCGAAGAAATAATTGAGTTCCTTCTTGTTGAAGAGCAGACCCTTAGCTTCAAAGGGCTGCTGCTGAAATTCAGACTCAAACTGCTCGGCGCTCAGAAGCTCACGCTGCTCACGGAAGTAGGCCGTGGTAAAGACCTTGGTTTTCAGTTTAGGGTTGTAATACTCATAATTGGACTCGTCTGTGATCGGGTCGAGCGCAGGGATTTCCACGGCTCTCCAAGTCCACCCCTGCTTTTGGGCTTCCTCCTGCAATCTACCGATAGGGTCATACAGAGAGTAGCGAGTACCGGTGGCTATGATGGGAGTACCTTCAATGGCACGACCCATAATATCGCCGGAAATGATCTCCCATTTATCGTCAAGCCGCTGCCGGTTCTTGGCTTCCTCTCGACCTTCCACACAGTCATCGAGGTACAGAACATTGGTGGCTTCGGACAAACCGACCTGACGAGCATCAATGGAGCGGCACATGATCGTGGGGAAGCGGCTCTTGCTCTTGAGGTTGATGACCTTGGTATCCGCATGAGTCTGTACCAGTTTGGCTTCGGGGAATACATCGTAGAACAGATACTCATTCGGTGTGACCAGATATTCCAGACAGCCATTGTAGAAGCTCTTTACAAGGTCATCACCGGTTCCTTCCATCAGAGTCGAGCGGTCAGGGTACTTGCCGGAGATCATATTGACAAAATTGATACCAGTTTGTGACTTACCGGCTCGCTTCGGCTCCGAAATGGTCAGAAGTCGCAGTTTGCCATCAAGAACATCTTGGTATCCCTGCACCATCGGCTTCAAATAATGTCGCCGAGGGGCATAAAAGCGGTCTTCGGGCTTCCTGTCCAGTTCGATATATAGGAGGAAGCTGTCAAAGAAGTGCGGAGCATCGAACAGGAGCGACTTCCTCCACATTTCGTAGAAGAAGCTGGCTTCCTTAGGAGAACTCTCCCTCAACATCTTGGCAGCGGTAGCTTTCAGTTGCCCATTGACAGCATGAGCGGCCTGAAAATTCTCCTGCTCCCATTGACGGCAAGCCGACAGCAGATCGGTGTAAGCACCATGGTCAGAGGGCTTCTTACCCATGTATTTCAAAATAGCGTTTGTCACAGCTTCGTAATTCATAGATACCTCCAAAAAAAAGAAAAACGGACTACCGAAAACCGATAGTCCGTCATGACTGTTACTCCTGCCGTAATGCGGGAGCCAATTATTCACAAAAGATGCTGTCCAGAACCGCTAAATCCCACAGGGACACGCCGAGATCACCAGCGAGAGTTCGAGCGTTTGGTGTATAGCGAGAGTTGGTGATGACCACGGCTTTATCAGCCTGATATTTCCTGCTGCCGGAGAAAACCTCCTGTACAGCGCTCACACCTACGGAACCAGTATAGCACTTGCATTGGAAAGCGTAAACCTTTCCCCGCTTGGTGGCGAGTATATCCACGCCATAGTCGCCGGTGGCAGGGGTAAAGCGTACATCGTGATACCCTCTGGCTCTCAGCTTATCAGCGACATAATGTTCAAAGTCCACGCCGGTCATGTTCCGCAGTCGCTTTTTCCACGGTTTCGGGAAAGAGGGCGACTCCACCGCTCTGATCTTGGCAATCACGAGCTGCACCAAGTAGGCCACCACTCGCACAAGCCACCAGATCAGCGAAGCACCTACCACAAAACAGCCGAGGAAACCATAAAAGACAGTACCAAATACCCACAGCACACATGAGTAGCTGGCCTTAAGCGCCGGTAAGATGAAACCGAAGCGAGAAAACGCCTTAGCGATCTCCTGCCCTCGGTTCCGGCAGAACTGTTTATAGGATTGCCACATGGTAAGACCTCCTTTGGTCAGGCCACAAGGAACTCGTCAGGAGCCAAGATGGGTTCATGGACACCCTGTACCCAATCCATGTTTTTGCCGTACTTATACATACCCTCGTACAGAGGACGGTTGCTGAGAATACTCTTGATGGTGGACACTTGGAAGCGGCTCTTCTTGCGAGTCACATAACCGGCCTTGGCAAGAGCATCGGTGATCGCCAACATGGACATACCCTCGGCGTTGCGCTGATAAATAAACCGCACGATCTCTCTCTCATAAGCATCAATGACCAGTACACCGTCCACGACATTGTAGCCGTAGGGACGGCGACCACCGCTGTACCCGCCGCAGGAAGCCTTGATGTTCCGACCCTTGCCGGTGCGAAGAGCAATGTTCTTACGCTCCTGCTCGGCAACGAACATCAGCAGGGAGCGGTAGATGTTAGCAAACTCGTCACCCTCTTTGAACTTCTCTTCCACACTCAGCAGCTTTATGTTCCGCTTTTCCAGAGTGTAGAGGTAATAGAAGTAGAGCTTGGTATCACGAGCGATACGGTCATTTTTGAAGATGATGACGGCCTGATAAGGAGGATTGGTGGTTTCGGCTCCGTAGAGCAGTTTGTCCAGTTCCTCACGACCATCTTTGGAACCGCTGACGGTATCAATCTTCCAGTCCACGATCTGATAGCCGTGGTTGTGAGCATAGAGAAGAATGTCCTGCTTTTGAACATCAATACCGTACTTATCGTCCTCGGCCTGTTCGTCCGTAGATACTCGGATATAGCCGATTGCGTTTTTGAAAGTCATCATGATTTTCACCTCTCTGGTTGTTGTATTTAGTATAGCGTAAGTAAATGTAAATGTCAAGAGGTAAATGTAAACACGCCTTTTTCTTTTTGGTGGGATTTTTCGGCAGCGGCTCGGTGGATTGGTTTGGGTGTGTTAGGTGTGCCATTTTCAATTTTTCCTATAAACTCTCTTATAGAACGCTCTATATAGAGAACTTATACCATTTTTGAGAAATGGTACACCCTACAATCGAAAAACCCTTGAAAATAAAGGCTTTTTCATGGGTGGGTTATTTTTGTGAAGACTCTCGATAAGAGGGTCTTTTTATATTTTGCGGAATTTTCGCCACTCACCCCGCCCTCGCTCCCGCTCCAATATCCCCCGCCCACCGGCAACCGGCAGCGCCGAAAATGACCAGATCAGCAGGGAAAACCGGCCTTGCAAGCTCTGAAAACAGGCCAGCGGCGGCACTTCACAAACTATTTACATTTAATCATGATTTTATTTTACATTTACTCTTGACAAGTAAGTGCAAAATCCCTATAATGGGATTATCAGAAAGCGACAGCGAACCCCGCTTTTTTATCGAGTTACGCCGCCGCAAACATAAGTTATTGAAAGGAGCTTAAACCCTATGAAACAATACGAACTTAGACCCACGGACGGACGCAAGAGCTTTTATGAAAAGGCCATTGTAACCATTGACGAAGACGGCACCGAAACGCTGAGCAGCTATAACACTCCTATTATAAAGCGTACTGTATCCGGCGAACTGGTCAAACTGTGGGACGGCTGGACAAGCACCACAGGCCGACACATTAAAGCCTTTTGCGGCCTGAACAAATCGCAGTATATGAGCCTGTAAGGAGGGGACAACATGAAAGCATTGTTAAAAACCGGTGAATGGGTGGAAATTGATACCGCTTGTGTATTCCACGACCAGTATAACACTACCGATAACAAGCGCATTTTTGACAAGGATATTTCCCGCATTGTTGACGATGTGCGCAACGGTTTAGGCCGCTGTAAGTATTGCGGCGCTATCATTCGCAAGGGTGAAGAAGAAAAGCACTTTTCCGAAATGGAAAGCAAGCCTTGTTCCGGTTGCTATTGGCAGCGTGAAAGGGTTGTTTCCCGCAAGGTTGAAAGAGGTGTACAGATCACCGGCAACGAGCGCACCACCATTAAAACCACGGTTGAAACGCTCGAAAATGTATGCAGCTATAAAGAAAGCTATACCGAAGCCAGTTGTACCAACTGCGAACATAGGCGAATGGGTATTGATTGGTTTACCCCTGAAAATACATTTTTCCTCCGTTATCCTGATGGCTTTAGCTCCATTCCCGAAGTGGACAAGCTGAAAACAAGGGGTTTTGTTTTAGAGGATCACCGCTTGAACGCTGAGTATTACAAGAAGTTAGGCAGCTATACCCTTGAAGCGGCCTTGTCTTACACAGACGGAAAAGCAACCGGCATTGCCTATTATCGTATTTGGAACAGCCGCCGACACTATAACTTCCGATATGAGGACGGCGCTTTATATTGTGACAAGTACGCTTTTGGTTGGCGTAAGGTTAAGACGCTCGAAGGTGTACCCGCTTCCGTAATGGCAGCAGTTAAGGCCATTTGCAACCGATAATATAACTTGTTGCGGCAAGTATAAATAGCCAGTTAAGCCGCAAGCGCCCCGCCTAACGGCGGGAGTCTGGAAGAACCAGAGAAAGGAGCTTATAACATGGAAACTTACATTTTCAAAACCACCGCAACCATGAAGGAATACAACCGCCGTAAATGGTGGATTGACTCCGGCATTGTGCCAGAAATGAAGATCAGCGCCGAAAACCTGAAAACCGCCCTTGAAGAGTACCGGCAGCGGGTGGAAGATCAGCACTATATCAGCATCAGCAACAACGCTATGCGGTATAAGAACCCTATGTATATTGATCGGGCAGACGGTGAACCGCTGCAAGTCGGTTATGTTATCACGGCTAAAACCGGTTTTGAAGATCGGGACAACTACCGGTATACAGATCAGTATATTGACTTGTGGGTAACGGTTTACGCCGTCACAGTTCCCAACTTTGAGGGGGTGTAACTGTGAACAAGCCGAAAGAACAGGCCAACGCCGATTTTCTCCAGATGACCCGCCACAGTTGGACTTATCAAAGAATGACAGAGCCGGAAAAGGCAGCTTGTGAAAAAGCCTTGACAAGCGCACCGGCGCAGGATATACAAGGCACTTACCGCCAGAGGTGGAGCGCCTACAATGCAATATATCACGCCTTTTTAATCGGCATTGGGTACAATGGCGCATTGTGGCGGGAACCGGCAACCGGTGAACCTTTACCGTTTGTTGTAGGCGCTGAGGGGGTGTAATTATGCCCCCTCTTTTTTCCTTCCGTAAGAAGTACACCACGCCCACCGGCGAATATTACACACTATACGCCGATATGCTGAAACAGCCTCATTTACTTGTAGCCGGTGCAACCGGCAGCGGTAAAAGCGTCGTTATAAATGCCCTAATCTACACGGCACTATATAGCCCATGCGGAGCCGGTGACGGCGCAAAGGAATTTATATTGATCGACCCGAAAAGGGTTGAATTGATCGACTACAAGCATCTACCGCATACAATCGCCTATGCAAGCGAACCAGACCAAATGCGAAAAGCCCTTGACCACGCTTTACAGATCACAGAAAACCGATACAAGGCCATGCAGCGCCAGCGGGTGAAGAAGTACACCGGCAGCGACTTGTATTTGATTATTGACGAGTTTGCCGACCTTATGACCACAGATAAACGCTATATTATGCCAAAGGTGCAACGCCTTGCACAGATCGGCAGAGCCGCAAAAGTACACATAATTTTAGCCACACAAACCCCGATTGCAAAAGTTTTACCAACTGAGATTAAATGCAATTTTGATTGCCGTGTTGCCTTGCGTACCAGATCAGCACAGGACAGCCGGAATATATTAGGCGTGAAAGGTTGCGAAGCCTTGCCCCGCTATGGATACGCCTATTATATGACCCCTGAGAAAAACGCCCTGCACGAAATACCCATGATTGAAGCGGACGAGCTGCGGCAGCGGGTGAACCATTGGACGAGCCAAACCAAACACAGAAAGCGCCTTGCATGATGCAGGGCGCTTTTCCTTTGCCCATGAGCCGCCCACCAGATCACCAGAGCCGCCACAGGGCAACCGGCAAGCAGCACGACCACCGGCGCAAAAGTCCTTTCTGCGCCCTTCTGTGCCTTTCTGCGAGAAAATAATAAAACCGCCAAAAAGCCCTTCTGCGGCCTTCTGGCGGTCTTTCTGTAAATAATTACTCTTCTGTGTCTTCTGCGGTTCCAACAGCTTCGATATACTTCTGTTGCAACTCTTCGGGGCTTGTCTGATCTCCAAGCGGGGAATTGGGAGTCAATACAACCTCCTGTTTATCCTGATAGCCCATGTTGTTCTTCATGAGGAAGATACCAGATACAGGATTGATCTTGCCGTTCTGCATATAGTCTTCCATCTGAGCGTTCAACATTCGATAGGCTTTCTGGATTGCCTTTCTGACTTCAATAGGAAGGTTGGGACAGTCTACACCATTCGCCCATGCCCAAATAGTCTTTCTGTCAACATCAAAGGCCAGAGCCAGACCGGACACAGAGGGCTTCATATCGTTTTCCTGACAGATCGAGAAATACTCTGCAATACGGTTCCATACTGCGGTAGCGTCCCGATGGTCAATTTCCGGCAGGGTGGCAATGCGGAGAGTGTGAGAATTATAGGCGCTGTTCTCACCCGCTGCCATCTGCACTTTGTTCTGTTCAGATTTATCAGGCCGCTTCTTTTTGACAACCGTTTCTGCGACCTTCTGTAAGGCTTCTTCTGCCATTACTTCTGCACCTCCTTCTGTCACTCGCTGGCTTTGAAATTGTAAATCGGCTTGATGATCTTCACAATCTCAACCGTGTCGGCGATATTCTCCACGATTTCTGCCATAGGCTTGTAAACCATCGGAGCTTCGTCAATGGTGGACTGTCCAACGGAAGTCGTGAAGATACCCTGCATAGAGTCCTCGAACTCCTTGAGGGATACAACCTCCTTGGCCTTGCTTCTGCTCATGATACGACCAGCGCCGTGAGGGGCAGAGCAGTTCCAATCCTCATTGCCTTTACTCTTGCCGAGAATACAACCGTCACACATATTGATCGGAATGAGCAGGGGTTCTCCGGCCTTGGCAGAGATAGCACCTTTGCGTACCATATTGGTTCCGAACTCAATGTAGTTGTGGATAGTTTCAAACATCGGCAGCTTCCAGTAAGCAATATCTGCGCCGAAGAGATCGCCAATGATGGTGTTGGCAATGTGATAGCGATTGAGAGAAGCGAAGTGCTGACAAATCTCCATGTCGTGAAGGTAGTCTTCACGGTACTTGCCGGTGAGATAGCAGAGGTCTTTAGGAATATTCAGAGGGTTGGGGTTGAACTTTCTGTGAAGTTCTTTGATTGCTTTCTGGATTTCCTTTCTGCGACCCTGAGCCTTGTACTCAGCGATAAGCTGCTCCTGCTTGGCGTAGAGTTCGTCCTTGCCCTGCATGATCTCGATAGCGAGGTTCTGGTAGTATTCAGCGACTTGCTTACCGAGGTTTCTGCTGCCGGTATGGATAATGAGGTACTTCGTGCCGTCCTCGTCCACATCGACTTCAATGAAATGATTGCCACCACCGAGAGTACCAATGCTTCTTTCAAGGCGCTTGGTGTCTTTCAGTTCACGGTAACAACGCAGTTCCTTGAGCCGATCAAAGGCGAAGGGTCTGCCCTCGTGGACATTTCTGCCGCTCGGCACTTTGGCTCTAATAATCTGATCTACGGTAGCCAGATTGAGGTCAATGTTGCCAAGCTCCACAGTCAGCATACCACAGCCAATATCCACGCCCACGATATTCGGAATGACTTTTTCTCCGAGGTCTGCGGTGAAGCCGATCACACAGCCAGCACCGGCGTGAACATCGGGCATGATACGAACCTTACAGTCGGCAAAGGCCGGTTGCTTGATAAGGGTGTACACCTGATTGAGAGCTTCCGGTTCAATGTTTTCTGTAAAGATTTTCAAATTGCTCATTTTGCTTGCTCCTTTCTTGAGGATTGAGGGAGATCATCTTCTCCCGAACCAGTTTATCGACCACTCTTCCGATCTCACGGTAGCCGGAGATAGCAGCCAGCTTTTCCAGATTGCCGAGGGTCTGAGCGGTCACAAGGATAGACACACGGCGCATATTCTTCTTATTCATTTGACCTCCTTGAGTGCTTCTGCGGCTCTCAGACAAATGCCTACATGATAGGCAATACAGGCTTCACCCACGCATGAGTAAAACTCCTGAGTCACACAGTCACCAGACCCACGCAGAATGGCAGGGTGACTTTCTGTGAACACTCGGTAGGGACACTTCTTGAAGTTCCCTTCCTTGTCCAGACAATTACCGTTCATGGGCGACCTCACTTCCTGTTCTTTCTGCGACTGACCTTAGCCATCTTGTTCCGCTGTTTCTTCTGCGGGTCATAAACGGTCTTCCGCTTACCTCCCCGCAGATTGGCGGGAGTGTTCTCATACTTCTGCAAGCCTTTGAAGAAGTAGCTGTTCAGCAAATCCATTATACGACTCCTTTCAGCCTGATACCTCGGTAAGAAGCGTAGCCCTGCACCGTCACCTTGCCGTCATGCCACTCAGGGTGAACCTCCATATCGGCATTGAACCGCTTGGCGCTGCAAGCGTAGTAGCCGTTGGACTTACACCAAATCTTGTACGCATCGTAAAGGGACTTCTGGCGGGTGGAGCCGCCCTCGCTTCTCTCACACTTCTCTTCGAGGAACTGTAACACCAGATCGTTGTCCCGCTCGTACTGTCTGACAACCTTCTGCAAGGCTTCGGTCATCACAAGGCCAAAGCGCTTGTATTTGAAGTAGCCCTCGACCAACCATGTGAAGATACCCTGCATGGCTTCCTCAGTCTGGAACTCGGTTTTCAGGCTCTTGTCCTGCTCGGCAGCGGTGAAGTGGCGGTTGAACTCAATGACCCGCACACGGTCAGAAGCGAACAGGGATTTGTCGTTGACCGAGGGAAGATCATTGCAGGACAGCCAAAGGGTGAACTGCGGCAGGAAAGTGGTAGCGGTTTCGTAAAGGTTTCTGGCCTTGATCTCTTCGCCACCGGTGAGCTGCTTGATGGTTTCCTCGTCCAGCTTTCCATACTGGTTGCTCTCTGCCATCGTGACAAAGCGTTTACCTTTCAGGGAAGCTAACATGGGGTTTGCCGCTTCTGCGTTCTTACTCTTCTCAGACTTGCAGATGATCGACACCGGCGAAACGGAAGCATAGTCACCGAGCAGATGGTGAATGGCACTCAGCATGGTAGACTTGCCGTTTCTGGTGGTCTTGCCATGCAGAATGAACATACACTCTTCGTTGGCACTTCCGAGCATGGAGTAGCCAAGAGCTTTCTGCAAATACTCGGCCTTGTCCGTATCGTTGCAAGTGACCTCGGTAATGAACCGCTCCCACCGCTCACAGCGGGTATCATGCAGGGTGTAGTTGAAGTTGGTCTGCATGGTCAGGAAGTCCCGCCAATCATGCTCACGGAAGGTCATGGTTTTCAAATCATAAGTACCATTCAGGCAGTTAATGAGGTAGGGGTTTGCGTCAAACTGCTCTGCGGCAATGGGCTTTACGCTGGCAGCGTCCTTCATCAGACGGTCACGGAACCGGCGATCACCCATCTTGCTTATGAACTTCATGTAGTCACGGCGGCGCTCTTCGTGGCTGATCTCACCACAGTACAGAGCCATCAAGCGGCAGAACTCCTTGATCTTCTCGGCGACCAAGAGAGAGCCAATGTCCTTACGCCATGCGCCCTCGGAATAAGTGAACCAGCACTTCGCTTCGGGACAGTACCGAGCATCGTTCTCATAGCACTCGGAGAAGAGTTCAGCCATGCCGGACTCGTCCCAAGAGTAGCCGGTGGAACTGATCTGGTGACTGGTTTCGGGGTGTTTCTCTTTAATGAGGAACATCTTTCTGGACACTTCCTCGTCCAGTATGTACCGACCATTGCTCAACTGAAATAAAGACGAGGGGTCTTCGTAGACCTGAGATACATTGTCAGCCATTCTCGACACTTCCTTTCAGCATATTTTCGATTACCCGCAATCTGCTTCGGATTTTCTCTGTATATTTATGCAGAAGAATATCCATTTCATAGCGGGAGATAGGGTCAGGGACAGTAGAGCGGAAAGCCTGTTCGATCTTCCACACCTCGTTCTGTCTGGCTTCCTCGGTACGGTAACACACGCCGAGAGATGTACCGTCCTTCATACGCACCGTCAGATCATAGGGGTAATCCCGATTGCTTCCTTTGGTGGAACATACCGAGGAAATCTCGGTAACATTGATAAGGTTGTTATTGAAGCGATATAGCATGACTTACCTCCTATATCTGGTAACGCTGTTGACGATCATCTCCACCTCAGACCGAGGTAGTGGAGGTTGACACGCCTGTTCATTGGCGTACAGCAGTTCTTTGAAAATGTCGGCCTTGGTGTATCCCTGCGAGTGCATCTGACCGGCAAGGGAAGTCAGACTCAGGTTGCGGGAGCCGTGGAGAATAGGCGGGTAAGTAGGCTTCAACTGGACTTTGCCGTTCTCAGGTTTGGCATACACCGGAGAGTAGATACGCTGAGGGGCTGACATACCAGAGCTTTCCTTGGGTACATCGGGAAAATACTTCTCCACAATGTAGTCGATAGCAGCTTGGTTCTCAATGATCTCAGGGTAGATCAGCGTGTCGCCGGTCATGATGAAATATCTACCGGTTTGGTAGACTTCCACGCCCTGACGGTTGTTCTTTCCCTTGAAAGGAAGCGTACCCTTGACCAGAATGTGAACCCCTCTGCCGCTCTTGCTCTTCTCGGTGTATGAGGTGCAATGCCGGATAATGTCGATTGCCATAGGTGAGAGAAACCCATCGTCATCAAAGCCAGCGTCCAGATCAATACCGACTATGCCGTTATCCGCAAAGACAAAGCCGAGGTAGGCGTAACGGCCTTTCTCCACAGCGGCCTTTGCGTCCTCAAAACTTGCCCATGTTTCAGGAGAAGAGGAAGCTGCCGCTTTCTTCTCATTGGCTTGCATGGGAACCTTGGAGTTTCGCCATGCACAGACCCATTGAGGTAGGGACTGTAATTCAGATGGGATATTCTCAAACCTCATAACTCTACCTCAACTTTCGTAGGGACTCGGCAGCGACCAGTCCCATATCTCATAGGGTTGTTTCCACTCGGTTCGGAAATGGTTGTTCTTACCATCTCCGTTGAAGAAATAGTAATTGGCGGGAAGTGTTCTCCCCACATCAGTTTCACCCTGCTTTTCTCTCTGCCATCGAGTCAGAACATCAATGACCAGTTCCCGCAAATGCTCAGGCTCAGGATTGCTTGCTCGGTATCCATGGAAGCGGTGCGGGTATGTAACCTCATATATGATGCTCTCACCGTCACGGTCACACCAGTTCAGGATACACCAGACTACCGCCGATTGCTCGGTAAGAGAAGGTATCCCTCCCGCTTCGCCGTAGACGGCCTTGGTGAGATAGCTGACCTCTTCCTCCGTCCAGATCGGCACGAACTCAGGTTCAGGCTCGACAGGCTCAGGGGTAGTGATTGGTGTATGGGTAATCACAACTGCGGGGGGGGACACTTCGGGTTCCTGAAAATCGGCTTGTGCTTCGGGGTGGGATACATGACAGCTTACCAACAGAGCGAGGGTGAGGAACAGGAGCAGCGCTCCTATCACCCTCTTCATCTCTTCTTCCCCTTGCCGGTCTTGGCGGCAGCGGGAGCCTTAGGCTCACCGGCGAAGAAGTATTTATTATCCACGCAGTAGGGGTAGCCGGAGAAGAGCGCACTCGCTCTCTTCTTACCGTTGTCAAACATCTTCTGCGCTTCCTCCAACGGCATTTCACCCTTCACATGGTCAGCACCGGCAACCATGATATAGGGAACCTTGCCGTTCACAACTTTAAGGTTCATGGTTTTCCTCCTGTTCCTCTCTGTACCATTCCTCTACATCGACTCCTATCTGAAGGAGTTTCTGACGGCAGAGCCAACCACCGTCTTCCACCTCCATCAGATAGTAGTCACGCAGTTTCTTGTTTTCGGCGTAAAAGAGTTTCCACGCCTTTTTCAGACGCTTCTTGCCAAAGCCGAAGTGAACATGAAGCATATAGAGAATGGCAGAGTCATTGTCAATGGAGAACTTCTTATCGTTCTCCACGATCTGTCGGTTGATTTCTTTATCCAAAGCGGCTTGCTCGGCCTTATTTAACTGAACGCCAAAGACCTTGCTGCCAAATCTCTTGAAGTTCATCAGACCACCTCAATGTCCTCGAAGAACACAGGGTAGTTATCCTTGAACAGCACCGCCAACATACCGGCGACCTCACGCATCTGCGGGTGGGCGGCAGGGCTGTTTCTCAGCTTGATAAAGTGTCGCCACTCACGAATGTCTGCGGTCATAACAACCTCAGTCTTGAGGGAGTTGGGCAGGACGGAACGAGCTTCCTGAGGGGAGCAACCCTTATTCAGCAGATAGAAGTAGGCGATCTCTGCGGTTTCACAGCATCTCTTCCAAATACGGTACACAGGGGTGTCTTCGCCGAAGAAGATGGGCTTGATGACGGTGATCTCGCCGTTAAACTGGTCGTTGGCGTAGTTGCAGTAGCGGGTAGACTCCTGACAGTAAGCCGCAATGCGGTGTCTTACGATCTCATGGGACACGCCACGGTCACAGATGAAGCGAACAGAGAGAGAGCCATGCTCAATCACAGCTTCGTGACCACGCTTGATGATGCCACGAATGAACTTCTCGGCGCTGCCCTCGGTGATCTTGTCCTCAGACTTATAGCAAGTGCGTCCGGCAGCTTCGATGGTTGCCATCAGAGTTTCATAGGAAGGAGCATTGATAAGCTCCACAGAAGGTTCAATGATCTTCATGTTTCTTGTCCTTTCTCAAAATCTTGTGTCGGAACCAGTACCGGAAAATGTACCAACATTGTTCCAAGTATCCGACTTTGCGGTAGCTCATTGTTAGACACCCGCCACATGGCTTGCCAGCATATCGGCTTGGTGCGTCCACAGCACATTCGGGTAGTGGCTGACGGCTCTGGTGTAGTCGTTCCATTCTTCCTTAGGAGTGAAAGCGCCCATGTGGTAGCGGATACACATGATCTCTTCCTCAGTCAGCGTATAAAACTGGCTGAGAAGCATCACGGACTTGTCGCCGTGGCCTTTCAGCAGCGTGTCGGGATTGTACTCCCAACTGCCGTTGTCAAAGAAGAGTTCCCCACTAAAGGTTTCACCGATAACAGGGTGACGATACTGGTCGATCTTGCAGAGGTCGTGGAACATACCCACAACCCACGGAGAGCGGGGATTGCTCCATGCCAAGCCCTCTCTCTCACTCATGTCTACCAGAGCCTTAGCGACCATGTAGGAGTGTTCCAGAAGACCTCCCTCATGGTTGCCGTGGTACTTGGTAGAAGCAGGAGCATGGAAGAAACCATTGGAGATCAGCCAATCTACCATTTCCAGAGGAACGATAGGTGTACCGTCAGGCAGTTTCATGAAGTTCAGAAAGGTGCCAACCTTCTGTTTAATCTGGTCTGTCATGACTATCCTCCTTTTCCGGCATAGCGCCGGTCTGCATTGCAATGATGTACTCATGGGGTACACGAGCATTGACAGCGTTGGTTATCAAGTCTCGCTCGGTACAGCCTTTCATAAGCGCATAGAAGTCGGAGAACTTCACAGGAACTCGCTCTTCTGCGCTGAAAGCGTCCATGATGCCCATATCAGACACCTCCTACATACTCAGGACGGTGGACGCTTCTATCAGCGTCAAAGCCATCGGGGTAGCGTTTCCGCAGCTTATCGACATTGTGCTGTGCCACTTCCTCAAGGGTCACACCAAGGCCGGTAGCGGTCTGAGCGATATACCACAGCACATCACCAAGCTCGTCAACCAGTTTGGCGGGGTCGAGGTCGTGACCCTGAAACTCATGCTTCTTCAAAAGGTCGATGCACTCACCGGCTTCTCCGCACATACCGTAACAACCATTCTGTACCTTCTGGTAGGCGGTGAGATCACCGGAGGTACGCTCGGCGGCTCTCTGATAATCATTCAGCGTCATGGTCAGCCACCTCCATTTCCAGAACAGTCATGATTGCATAGTTAGCAAGGTCGATCAGCGTGTCACGGATAGACTCGTCATTGACCTTCTGCTCATTGCCACGAGAGAGAGTCTTGAACCGGTTGAACTTATCGCCAAGCCGGATACGAGCCATTGCCATGCCCTCTTCAACAAAGGTCTGGTGGAAGCTGTCGCCGTAGTCGTGGTTCTTCTTGGCGTACAACTCATTGATATCGGTACAGATTTCCTTGTGGAGCTGCACCTTGGATTTGGTTTCGGGCATTGTATCTTATCCTCACTTTCAACAGAGTTTTCCACAGAACCATTGGAGAGGAAGAGGGTAAAACTCTCCCTCTCCGCAGTTCTTCTTAACCCAACAGGGACTTCAAGTCCATAGCGGGCTTCTTTGCTCCCTGAGAAGCCGCAGGAGCGGTTTTCTTGGCAGGAGCGGGAGTAGGAGCCTGTTCCACTTCCCAGCCGTCAGAGGGGCGCTTATCGGCCAGACGAGCAAAGGTGATGGTCTGGTCAGGCTTGTTCTTGTTGGGCTGAGTGTCATGCTCAATGTCGCACTCGATGAAGCAACCCAACAGGTCTTCGTGGTCGATCTCCGTAAGAGAGAAATCGTTGAGAGCGGTCTTGGCGAAGTAGGAGAAAGCGTTGAGCGCACCTTCATTGGGTTCGCCATTGGCTTTCAGCAGGGAGAAGCGCTCGATGTGCTTGGAGCCGCCCTGCGTCTGCATGGTGACTTCCATCTTACCAAATGCTTCCTTGTAGTTGACAGCGGTGATCTGGAACACATGAGTTCCTTCGGGAATGAGGGAGAAACCCTCGGTCAGTCCGATTTTAGCCATTTTTCATATCCTCCTTGATGGTGGTAAAGTTCAGTTGCTCGGCATACTCCGTGGGAAAGATGATGCCGACCAGTTCCATATCGTCTTCTGGGAACTGAGGGTACTTCTTAACGAGCAGCGCCTTGGACACCGGCTTCTCGTCTTCGTAGACATAGAGTGCTTCGGTGTAGTCGCTCTTCTCGATCAGCGACCAGTCATCATTGCTGATCGCAATGTGAACATCGGTAGCGTCATTGGCAAAGACACGAACACAATCCTTGATCTTGCCGTCAGCGAAAGGCATGACCGCCTTACGGAGAAGCACAGGCTCGGTACAACCGACCTGACAGATCATCTTGTCAATGGCTTCGGGCATTTCCTGAATGGCAATGCCGGTAACGGAGCGGGTTCCGATAGGAATGAGCATCAGAGCCGAGGGTGAAGCAAGCCAACGCTCTCTGAAAATGCCCCTCTCGTAGATGATGCCGGAGGAAGCGAGGGTCTTGACGAACTTCTCAAATTTCATCTCACTTTCCTCCCTTCTTGTCGTTTACGGCTCCTACAATGACCGCAATGACCACTTCAACGAGAATGGTAGCGACTACGCCGCAGATAAAAGGGTGAATGTACATAGTCTTAATCCTCCTTGATGATCTTCGGGGACAGACGGTAGGTGTCCTCGGTGGTGGTGTACTTCTCCAAGATGCCGTCCGCTTTCATAGCGTCCTTGTCGATCTTGGTGGTGGAAGAGCGGCTGACCTCCCAAGAGTAGGTCTGACCCTTGATAGCCACCTTCTTATCACCGTCACGGAACTGCTGCATAGCCAGCTTCTTGATCTGGTCGGTAGCCACCTTATAGGCTTTCTCTTTGTCAGCCACCAGAGCGTAGTGAGCGTCCAACTCGGCCTTGAGAGCTTCCGCATCAGCGATCAGTTCCGAAATATCTGTTTCGGGGTTCAGACTGTTGGTGCGGAGAGCTTTCAGAATGTCAGCGTCACGCTTCTCGTCATAGGCGGGAGAGATACCCTTAACGATGTGTTCCTCCCACCACTTCTTCGCCCTCTCGATGACGATATGGAAATCCGGATAACGCTCGGACACCTTGAAGGGTCTGACAATGGTGTTCTTCACATTACAGACGAACTTCTCAGGAGCGTTATAGTCAGCGTCTTCGAGGAAAGAAGCCACCATGTAGACCTGATCTACGCCCACGAGGTAGGCATAAAGAGCAGCCTGTAAAGCGTAGTATTCAGGCATATCCTCAGCCCAATCCTCAACACGCTTGGAGGTCTTCATTTCCAATACGGCTTCGGGCTTGCCGCTGTCATCAAACAGCAGATAGTCCCACATACCGCCGAAGATGGGAATGTCGTGGAAGAAGTCGCCAAAGGTCTTCTGAAAATAGTCCTTGCCGAACATATCCTCAGGGGTTTTCAGGGTGGTCATGAAGTAGGACTTCTTCATGTACTCAGCCTGTTTGGGTTCGATGGTCTTACCGGCAATGGTGTAGATGGTATCGGTGAACGGCTCCTTGTAAGTGCGGGTGATCTCACACCACGCCTTGAAAGGGCTGTTCCAGACATTCAGACCCATAATGGCAGCGAGTCGAGTACCGGTGATCTTGAGAGGGCGCTTAGGAGGGGCTACCTCAATGTGACCCTCTTTCCATGTAATGTCAGCCATATCTTAGCCCTCCTGTGCGGTGTATCCGGCAATCATCTCAGCCACTCCATTGACCAGAGCTTCGCACACTTCCTTGGTGATGTTGGTGAAGCCCTCGGTCTTGACAGCGATCTCCTGAACAAAGGACTCCTGTTCAGCGTCCAGTTCCATAAGCTGTTTCAGAGCGGCCTTGAGAGCCTTGATCTGCAACTCGTCAGCAGGAGCATCTGAACTGGTGACTTCCTTCTTGATCTCGTTGCGCTGTGCGGGAGTAGCGGGTTTCGTGGTCTTGTTGGTCTTGGGAGCAGCAGGGGCAGGAGCATCAGAGCCAGCGCCGATATTGGGGTCAATATCATCGGTTTCGATAATGTCCAAGGCCAACTGCCACAGATAGCGGCGCATATAGGTGATGGAGCTGCCGAGCGCTTGCATCTTATTGGTGACTTCCTTACCGGAATTGGACACAATCGGCTCGATCTGAGAGAACGGAGCGTAGAAAGTGATGGGGGCGAACTGCTCAGGGTGGTCAATGTCGATAATGTCCATGTAGGCGATCTCGGACTCGAAACGAGGAACGCCGAGCAGACCGACTTCGGAGAAGATACGCTCTGCGACAGGAACAATATCCACCAGCTCGAAGTAGGTGAACTCCAAATGAATGTTCTTGCCGGTCTTCTTGACACCGGAAGACAGGAACTTGGCACGAGCCATCTGCAACTTCTGATAGACATTGAGGGTGGTGAAGTCCACCTCGGTTTCAGCGGTGGTCACTTCGGGGTTTTCAGCTTTCTTAGCCATGACGAATATCTCCTTCTTGTTTAATATTTCAGGGTATAATTCCTTGCAGGATTTGCCATCTACACGAGGTACAAAATCCTCGAAAGAGGTGCTGTTGAAGATGATACGGTTGTTGCTCCAATGCTGTAAGTCCGTCAAAAACTGGCTCTGAGTGCCTTTCTGATACACTCGAACATCAGGGTGGAACCCTAATTCTTGCACCTTTCGGACACGATACCAGTCTTCTTCCGGTGTAGTGTCGTAGTTGGTCAATATGTAACAGTTCAGGTTCCAACGAGATTTCTTATAGTTTTCATTGAAACAGGCCAGTCCTTTCAAAATCGCCTGTTCATTCTTCATGAAGTCAAAGGCGAAATGAATATTGCGAACCTTCATCACATTCAAAGCGGCGACCACATCTTCTGTGATAAAACGAGCATCAAGACCTTGGGTGAAGTCCACACGAGCCTTACTCTCAACCAACTGCCGGAGTAAATCGTCCCGCTCTCGACAAGCGAGAATGTTGGGGTCTAACAGTTTGATGGTCTTCTGATCTCTCCGAAACTCTGTCAGATCGGCAACTTTTAAGCTGCACCGACCTTCCTTTTCGCTCACGATACAGAACCCACAAGCGTTGCAACACCCTCTTGTTAGAAAGCCATACGCTATGTCTTGATACTTGGGATAAAGGGAGTAATCAGGGTAAAGGTGTTCTATCTCCGCAGGGAGATCGAAGTGTCGTTCTTTTCGGAAAACCTCAATACCATCAACAATATCAATCGCATATCCAGACCCTCCTTTTTCCACTTCATCAGCGTAAAATGGGGGGGTGAGGTAGGTATTTTCCGAACAGTCGGTAGATTAAACACCTTGCTCAGATAGGCTTTGTCGTAATGCCCACCTTCTTGAATGAACTCAACCGTGTCACCAAGAGATTTATGGTAAGCCGATAGCTTCATCAAGGGTAGACTCGGAAAACCTACGGTGTCTGACCAAATACCTATCTTCATCGATCATTCCTCCCATAGAGCAAGCAGCTTACGCTTGACGCTGTTGACCTTTCTGGTGTTTCTCTTCGGCGGTTTGATGCCGAGGAAATCTCGGACATATCGGTTCGCCAGACGGATATACCAGTCACGGTCAATAACATCAATGGTTAGGTGGTTGTCATTATCCACCACGCATTTTGCGGGAAGACCGGCGATCTTGACAGGATTACCGGTGGTCAGGTGCATCTTGTAGAGTGTGCCGTATCGGTAGTCCTCGGTAGCATACACTCGGTTGACCTTCTGTACGACTTCAAGCTGACCGTCTACCTCATGCAGAGCATCACCATATTTACTACCGGCCTTGGCGATCAACTGGAAGTCTAAGAGCCTGTCGCACTCCATGATGGTCTTCTCAACAGGGATACCGTAGGCCAGATAATCCTTGACGGCCTTGGCAACGACCACCATGTTATTGTTGATATTGAACGCACCGCCGTTCAGGTTTTCCCACACAGGAAGTCCCATAGCAGCGAAGTCAATATTGCCGTTGGTGACAACACCACGAACAAGGACACCGCCTTTGATTTTCGGCTCTCCCTTAAAGGGAACCTCGACATAGTTGTTCACATCTTTCTGACAGATCATCTTAATCAGGTCTTCTTCCAGCTCGAAGCCGGTGCGGGTTTCCCATTCGGAGGTGATCTCCTGATACTTGGGAACATCACAGTCATCAAGGCTGACCATGATACCATCGGTGTTGAGCTGAATGATCTTCAAGGTAGGGCAATCCTGAATGAGATGTTCAGCCAGTTCGAGCAACTGCAACTGACCAGAGATACAGACCGAGCGTCCCATGAGCGGGTCGTAGAGGTCATTGTACTGGTTCAGCATGGCTCCGTATGTGGTATTGAGAACCAGTTTCAGAGCGTTGGCGGTGGTCTTATCACCGGCCTTTTTCGCCTTGACACGGCGCTCAATGGTAGCTTCATACACCTCAGGGGAAGGAATATTTCGGCTACAAAATCCGTTCAGGGTCATTTGGTGCGGATAGTAGCTGGCAACATCTTTGTTGCGGATAGAGCGGGTTTCCGTGGCTTCTTCACGGTAACAAGGTATAGCACCGTGGATACCGCCGTAGGCGATACGACAGGGGCAACCGCCCACATCAATGTCCAAGCCCTCTTTGAACAGCACCTCGGACGGTATGCTCATGTCGTGCATACGGTCAAAAAAGTCGAAGACCTCCTGAGGAATGTACTGCCGCAGCAGGGTTTTGGGGTACTGGTAGTTCCGCTCGTCTGTCCACTCCTTCTCAGGCCGCTTCGCATCGAGGTAAGCTGCCGTCAGCTTGGCGTTGGTCATGTACAGCGCCCTTGCAGGAGGAATATCTTTCTCACGACCAAGGGCGAGTTTGTTGAAGAGATAAGCGGCTCTCAGGTCATCGAGAATGTCCGTAGCGTCAACATCGTGCTTACAGTAGTCAATCACTTCGTCCAATTCCTGATCTGTGAGCGGACGGTTGGTGTTGAAGTCCACCGTGGTTTCGCAAATGTTCATACCGAGGTGAGCTTCGATAGCTTTCAGGGACAAGCCCATCTGACAATCGTCCATGAGGTCGTATTGGTCAAAGAAGAAGGTGCATTGGCGCAGCGCCGGTATCTCCCAACCTTCATGACCCTCTACAACTATGTAGTCGTTGATTTCCTTGATCTGCTCAGGGGTCATACCGCACAGGACAGCTTTCTTGATGAACTGGTCATAGTGCTTATTATTGAAGCCGCCGAACAGAACAGGGTGATCTTTCAAGAACTGCACCATAGCTTCAAAGTCATTGTGAATGACCGTGTACTCCTTGGTGATCTTGTGCTTGAAGACGAATACCCAATCGAAGGGGTAAACCTCACAGTCGAAGATATAGCGATCAATAACCATAGCGCTGCTCCAAGAAATCTACCGCTTCCTCGAAGTTGTCCCGCACCATCTTCAACTCGTCCTTCTCTTTGGCCTGTTGGCGTTGCATATCCCGAAGTTCGCTCTCGTCTGTCAGAGCCATTACTTCGGTTTTGATAAGGCCGGTAAGAACCTTAGGTTCCAGAGCGTCCAGCTCCCAACATTCGTAACCGAACTCTTCAATATAGCCGGTAGCTCGACTGTCGGTGAGCTTAGTCGGGTTGGGTGGGGGTGAGAACTCTTCGATCTGGTCAAAGTTCAGAGCGATACGCTGAACCTCAACACTTGCACCAAAGACTTCCAGTCTTTCGGCAATGTCACGACTCATATCCTTACCGGAGGGGTCATGGTCGCCAAGATGAAGAATGACACGGCGCTCACGGTAACTCTCGTTCCGAAAACGCATAGCTGCCGCCCACATCTCAGAAGCGCTTACATACCCTCGGCAAGAGAAACAGGGTACATCGAGTTTGCGGGAAATATCTTCGACAATGCCGATCAGAGCATCTTTCTCTACCCACACCTCAATGTAATTGGGCTGAGTCTGTCGAGTGTCGATAGCGTAGGAGTACGCTACACTATCCATGATCTCTTTCGGATTGTCCCAATGCGCCTTGCGGCGAATATTGCGGGTACGGTCATGAATGGCATACCAGTCGATCAGGCCCCGCCATTCGAGCATCGTTGATAAGATTACCGACATTCTTATAACTCCTCTCATTGTTCGGAATATACCCTCTGGCTACCAACTGGTAATACACCTGACGCAGCGTGAGATCGTATCCCTGAGCTGTATATTCCTCAATGACCTCGTTGACGAGGGCGATAAGAGCCAAGCTCTCGGCTCTGAAATTGATATTTTTATAGGGGATTTTAGGCATTTCTGTAACCTCCGTTTTTGAAATCCCCCCCCCAATTAGGGGAGCTTGTAATGAACCGCCTTACTCAATAAACCGGCAACCGGCTTTACGGTAGGTGGTACACCGCTTCTTATAGCTTTTGATAAGGTACTTCACCCCTGTGTCTACGAAGTCGTAAACGATGGGGTCTTCCTTACCCTCAAATGTTCGAGCGATACGCCCTATACTCTGAGTAATAACGGCATAGTCTTTCTGAGGGGTGGTAAGGAATAGCCGGTCAAGACAAGGAATATCCAGACCCTCTTTTGCCAGAGCGTAGGTAGCGAACAGATACTTCTTGCGACCCTGCCGCATATCCTCAATGGCCTGTTCCCTCTGTGCCTTACCCTTCTTGGTGGTCATCTTACCGTCCACCATCACGGCAGCGGCTCTCATGTCCCTCGGCAGATGGTTCATCAGGTACTCCAAATGAGCCAGTCGATCAGACAAGATCAGGCAGGAATGTCCCTCATTGTTGATGATCTCACCAAGGATATGACCGTTGCGCTCGAAGTCCTCAGTAAGATAATTGATAAGCCTTGCGTAGATGATCGTGCCGTCTGTGTCGAGGAAGTCCCGACAAATGCCGACCTCTCGACATTCGATGGGCTTGACATTGACTTTCATGATCTTCTCAGCTACCGCTTCCTCAGGGACTTGGTAGACCACCTCGCCCAACAGCGCATAAGTAGCGGCAATCATACCATCTGCTCTATGCACCGTAGCGGACAGGCCGTATTTATGTCGAGCTGCCAGAGCGTTCAGCACCTTAGAGAACTGCGTCACCGCAGTAGGGCTTCCTGCGACTCGGTGGCACTCGTCCACGATAATACAGTCCCATGTGTCCCGATAAAGAGCGAGGTTCAGGTTGCACATAGTCTGGACGGTGGCGAAAGTGATACCTCTTCCGATCTGCACTCGACCCTCGGTGATCGTGCCTGTCAGGTCAGGACTCATGTACTGCTCTGCACGAGCCTTACTCTGTGAGAGAAGGTCTTTGGTGTGCGTCAGCCAGAGCGTTTTCCTGCCAAGGGTAACAGCCATTGCGATACCCATTTGGGTCTTACCGCAACCGGCAGGGGCTTGTAGGATACCGTACTGAGCTTCGAGCATCTTGGACACCGCTTCCCGCTGATAGTCATACAGGGAAACATCACAGCCATACCAGACCATTTGAGCCTGTGCCATGTTGAGGTCGATACTGTCCTTGCCGTTCATACAGGCCATGACCCACCTTAGACAACCAAAGGGAAGAACCAGCGTGTCACCGTCCATCTCGTAGAGTTGGAGTCGTTCAGGGGTATTGCCTGTCCAGAAGCCCATGCGCTTCTTCTTAGCGAAGTCAGGGTTGGCGATCACCAGAGTGTTCCGGCAGCGCATCAACACTTCGGGGTTTGGGTTGGTAATCCTGATCTGATTACCCACTAAGACACGCATGACTCCACCCACTTTCCGAGTGTAATGCCATACCGTCTGATCTCAGACTCAGACAGAAGGTGTTTGGTCACAGAAAGGTCTTCCAGAAGAGAGAAAGGAAGAAAGAACACTTCACCGTTGTTCAGTTTCAGAGCGAACCACCCTTCACCATTACCGGTTTCACGCCAGAGCATCATAGCCAATGCCTGATTTTCCTCAATCCTCTCCATCTTGAAGATGTTGTTCTCACACACCTTACAGTCGATGGGGTAAGGCTTACCGTCCTTTGCGGCAAGCACATCGAAGGGCTGTCCCTGACTGTTCTGAGCGAGATTATGCGCCCAAAAGCCATATCCTGACAGGCTCAGACAAAGGCTCCGCTCGAAGCTGTTGCCGACTTTCTTATTGTCATTGGAAGGTTGCATTTTACCTCCCTTTGTGGTACGCTGTACCTGAGCATTTACGCTTGCCGCTTTTCGGTCTGCTACACCGAGGGCGGCTTCTTTATTTCTCTGCGGCATAGTATTCTCGCTTTCCTCTACGATACCCGAAAGCGTACATAGCACGACAGGCCATAATGAGCATCAGAGTAGCTACCATGAACGCACATACGGCTGAGTATCCTCCCTCGGAGGGGATAAGAGTGAAAACATACACGGCTCCGGCGAAAAACGCTGTCACCAGAGTGCCGTACATGGTCTTGGTAAATCCTCTCATGAGGACTTTCATGTGCTGCTTGATCGGGGGTATCGGTTTACTAAAACTCTTCATGTCGATATTCCTTTCCATTCATAGGCTTTTCCATAGCGTTTCTGATACCAGACCTCAAACTCCTGCCGGTGCTGCTCGTCCTTGAAATACTCTCTTACCCTCTGAGCAAGGAGCAGACTTGCGGCCTTGGCCTGAGCTTGCTTCTCTGGTGCGAAGACGCTCACACCACCACAGAACCGATGAAGCTCTCATACTGATCGAGAACCGCATGGGACTTCTCGATGATGGTGTCAGCCTTTTTACCAGAGATCGTGCCGTTCACAGCGGAACTCATTTCGGACTTATCGACATTCATGCCCTTGGAGTTGAGAACATTGATAAGCCACACAAAGGTGAGGTTGTGACTCTGCACTCGTTCCCGCAGACGCTTACGCTCGTCCATTCTGTTTACCTCCTTCCGAAAAATAGTGCGTACTCAACTCCAAGTTGTTGTTGACTAAAACCCATTCCAATGCTATACTGAAAGTGCGACCAACCAAATACCATTGGAGAACTCCTGCCGAAAAAGTATCCGTCAGGGGTCGGATTTCTATTGCCCTTGCGACTTGTTGTTGTTTACGAATTAAAGTATAATCCCCATATAGGGATTTGTCAAGAGGGAAATAGGGATTTTCTCGAAAATTTTTCCCAACATAGGGAAAGGAGGATTTCTATGACCTTCGTAGACCGTGTAACCGAGCTTCTGAAAGAGCGTGGTATCAGTAAAAAGCAGATGCTTATAGATTGCGGCATGGGCAAGAACTCTTTTGTGACTTGGAAGAACGGTGTTGTACCAAATGCTTCCACCCTGACCGTCCTCGCCAATTACTTTGGCGTGACCAACGACTATCTGATCGGAAAGACTGACGAGCGGAAAGCTCCCGAAAAAGAATTAGAGGGTCTTGACTTCGCCCTTTCGGGAGAAATCAAAACCCTTTCCGAAAATGAAAAACAAGACCTCTTGGACTACATTCGTTTTAAGAAGCAGCAGAAGGAGGGGCGATAACTAAGATGACCCTTGATGAACTCTACATTAGAGCGCAACAACAGGGCATAGAGATAGACAACTTTGAAATGCGTGAAATTGTGTCGGCTTCCTTTCCTGAGAACTGGATAGCGATTGATACCAAAAAGATCGAAACCAGAGCCGAAGAGAAAGTTATCCTTGCCCATGAGATCGGGCATTGCGAAACCGGCAGCTTTTATAACATACACTCCCCTCACGATCTGAGGGGAAAACATGAATACACCGCCAATAAGAGATCGTACCAAATCCTCATTCCCCACGCCGAACTGAAAGCCGCCGTGAAGAAGGGCTTGACTGAGATTTGGGAACTGGCTGAATACTTTGATGTACCGTGTGAGTTCATGCAAAGAGCCGCCGAGTATTGGCAGAGGGTAGAAATGGCAGGATAATATGAAAAAGAAGTTTCCCATTGATCTGTCTATGCTCACCCCTGAGGAAATTGACCAGTTTAGGGAAGACCCCTACACCCTATACCACGGTGACATAGAAGTATCCCTGTACCTCCGCTTTTCTTCTGAGCGTCAGAAGGAACAGTCCATTGAGGGACAGCTCAGAGATTGCAGAGCCTTTTGCAAGCGCAGCGGCTACCGTATTGTCGCCATCTATGTAGACCGAGCATTGACGGCTCGTAAGGACGCTGAGAAGCGTGTCCAGTTCCAACAGATGATCGTGGACAGCGAGAAGCGCCATTGGCAATATCTCGTGGTCTGGAAGTTAGACCGCTTTGCCAGAAACCGCAATGACAGCGCCATCTACAAAATGCGCTTGAAGAAGAACGGTGTGCGGGTCATCTCAGCCACCGAGAATATCTCTGAGAACCCTGAGGGTATCATTCTGGAAGCCGTCTTAGAGGGCATGGCAGAGTTCTATTCTGCCGAGCTTTCTCAGAAGATCACTCGTGGCATGAGAGAGTCAGCCATGAAGTGTCACAGCATCGGCGGTCATGTCCCTCTCGGCTATAAAATCAAAGATCACAAACTGGTCATTGACCCTGTTGGCGCTGCCATCGTGCAAGAAGCGTTCCAACTCTACGCCAACGGTGATACCGTGGCTGACATTTGTCGCCTGTTCAATAACAAAGGATACCGCACCGCCAAGGGTGCAGAGTTCAACCGCAACAGCTTCAAGTCGATGTTCAAGAACGAGAGGTACATAGGTATTTACACCTACCGTGATCTCCGCATTGAAGACGGCGTTCCCGCCATCGTAGATAAGGAACTCTTCGAGATTGTCCAACAGCGGCTCAGGAAGAACGGAGAAGCCCCCGCAAGAGGTAAAGCCAAGGTAGATTACCTCTTGTCAGGAAAGCTCTTCTGCGGTCATTGTGGGGCTTCTATGAACGGCGAGAGCGGCACAGGCCGTCATGGTGGTAAGTTCCACTATTACTCCTGCTACAACCGCAAGCGCCACCGCAACTGCGACAAGAAGCCATTGAAGAAAGAATACATCGAGCGGGTGGTCGTGGAAGATGCTCTCACGCTGCTCACCGATGAAGTCATCGAAGAGCTGGCTGACATGGCTATCTCTCAGAGCGACATTGATCTCAAAGAAAACACTCGTGTTCCCGAACTGACCGCCAAATGTGACGAGATCGACAAGGCCATCGGGAACATCACCAAAGCCATTGAGAAAGGTATCGCTTCGGACGCTCTCATGGAACGGCTCATGGTCTTAGAGAAAGATAAAAAGGACGCTCTCAGGCAGCTTCGAGAAGAAGAGAAATACATCTACCGCATTGACCGAGATCAGGTCATTTATTGGCTGTACCAGTTCAAAGAGGGCGACATTGAGGACGAGAATTTCAGACGGCACATCATCGACCTTTTGGTGAACTCTGTCACCGTATGGGACGAGCCGGACGGATACCGCATCACCTCGGCCTACAACCTCACTTCCGCTCCCACCAAGACCTTCAAGGTCGATGGTGCTTTTTCTGGTGAGGGGTTCGGATTTGAGAAGCTAACTTCCACCATAAAGAGTTACCGGTATAGATGCGTCTGGCGCAAAGCCAGGCGCATCAACCGTTTCCGGGCTTTTTCGAGCCCGGATTTCTTCTTTTGAACCATAGATTTTTATGGAGGTCTCGGAGCAACTGACCGGATTTGAACCGGAGGACCTCATGCCTTGGACAGTTTCCAACCTCCAGCGCCCTTTTAGAGAGGACTTTTCTCTCGAAAAAAGCGGCATCATCGCAGAAAAAGAATCACAAATATTTGGGCGTCGTTTTGTCGGCTTTGACGGGCCGAAAAAAGCGGCGCCCTTTTTCAATTTCTAAAAGTGCGCTGGCTGCAGCGTCTGAAACGGCAGGCCGGAGAAGACCTCTCCGGCCTCATTTTTTTATAACAGGAGGATCGCTCACATGGATACCCAAAACACAAGCCGTCAGCTTCGCTACCTTGAAGAAGTCCGTATTCCCCTGC